>FSSH01002799.1_pt1 | contig 22484 bp, 26 predicted proteins | sample 1166101 | NCBI WGS metagenome assembly FSSH01 (sample SAMEA32972668, study PRJEB13176) | freshwater metagenome | biome: Drinking water system; feature: Biomass in drinking water that filtered by 0.45 um membrane; material: drinking water | place: USA | collected 2012-12-20 | depth 0 m | reverse complement strand
CTGACCGGCAAAAAGCTGTTTGACCTCGGCTTGCTTGATGTTTAAGAAGTCAGAAAGTGAGCGGACATCGTAGCCGTGTCTGGTTATCGATGCTACCCAAGCGGAGTGGTCATTTGTGAGAATCGATTCGACCAGGGCGGCACTAATTGGTCGCTCAGCTGTTGCATGCCCGGCCTCCAAAACTTTTGCCAGGTGCTCGTGAATCTGCAGCGCCGTTGTGGAGCGTTCTGCAATGAGTTCTATGGCTTCCGGCTGCAATATATCCTCAGGGCTTGTTTTCTCGTCACTGCATCGGTCGAGCAGCCACTCTATGAACTCTCTGCGGCTGTCGGCAACACCGTCGAATGGAAATATCTTTGTGCGGTGACCAATTTCTGCCATGGTTGGGCGCTCGAGATCGTTTTTGAGCTTGGGATGACCGATCATAACGACAGTGAGAATGCTACCGCTCTGCCTGACGACTTCGACCAGGCGCTTGAGGCCTTTCAGGGTTTTGTTGTGAAGGTCGTGGGCTTCGTCGATGAACAGTGCGACTGGCTTTTTGCTTTGTTTTATCAGCTCTTGCAGTCCTCGCTCACGGCGTTCGCCCTGGCTCGGAATCAGCACATCTTTCTTTGTAGACAGGTCAAAGAACAAGGCATTGATGAGGCTTGCCAGGCTTACTCTTTCCTTTTCCACAAAGAGAGATCTACTAAGAATTATCCTTCCTTCTCGGGCCAGCGTGTCTTGCAAACGCCAGAGAGAAACAGTTTTGCCGCTCCCGCTTAAGCCTGACACCGCAACGAGACCGCCAGCATGAATAGCCGTTTTTAGGTCTCTCAGAAGAGCCGTGACGCTTTCTGTTTCAAAGAAGCCCGCTTGCGCAAAGTCTTTTGTAATCCCGTAGTAATCCATGGCGTCACTGCGCACCGCTATCTCCTTTTTTGACGTTTACGAGCAAAGTGGGTTTTCACCGATGACATGACTTCCTGCTTGTTCAGAGTCTTTTCCAAGACACCGGCAATGTAGGAGTAGTCATCTTCAGGCAAGCTACCCAAAGGCTTGCCAAAGTAATGAGCGATAGCCAGCTTGGCTAAAATGGCGTTGGGGAAGTTGGCAGCTTCGCCTTGATTGCCTGATGGGAAAGGCACTGTTTGCTTGGGCGACGGTGGGTGCTCGACAGCCTTAGCCAGTTCTGGTTCGCCAGTCACAGCCGCACGTGGCAAACCAAGTTGATTCGCCAATTCTTCTATCCGATCAGCTCTTTCCTCGGATTTGGTTTTTTTGAATTTACGATATTTATGGAGCGGAATTGGTCCACTTACTTGGCTATAGGGACCATATTTCTTGCCCTCGTGCTCCACAAAAAGCTCGTTGTCAAAAAGTCCCCACCAGAGGATTACAGTTTGTCCAGCCAGGTCCGGTGCCACCTCGTATTCACTACCATCAACCTTGACCCGAGCGTTGCTGTCAACCGTTTTTCTCTCTGGTTCGCGAGCGAAGCTGCAATAGGTATCCCAGCTGCACATTTCGCGCAGTCCCCCTGCCGGCAAATTGGTCAACCAATCTTCGGCTCGCGAATGGTCTTCACTACGGTGCCCACGTTGGTTGTAAGTGACCAAATACTGTTGCAGCCAAAGGTTGGCCTCGGCCTCATTTTCTGGCTTGTGAAAGTGGTATAGCGTTTCGTGCGCTTCTTTTACTGTCCGGAAAGGCCTTTCTACTTTGCCTTTCGAGCGAGCCGTTTTTCGGCGGCCGTCTTTTCCATCCGGCTCATGAGTCTGGATGCGAACGTTAAGTCCTTCCATGACACGCTTAAAGACATTACTTTTGGCTACTGGACCATTGTCCATGTAGATCATCTCAGGTATTCCATGGAGTACAAGACCCTCCAGAGTTTTTGATGCCATGGCGTTATATAGGAATCTGAGCGCTGACTCGGCGTCCTCACCATAAACGCATCTGTACTCAGTGTAGGCGGCTCCACTGCGATCGTCGACAATGCTGAACAGCATAAGAGTTGGCGTGCGGCCGTCTTCTACCCAGAGGGGCTTCTCGACATGCTTCAGGTCCGACGGGCTCATATCGAACTGCCAGCAGGCATTTGAAAATTCGGCTTGAAAGCGAACCGATGGCGGTTGGCAGGTCAGAGTCGTTTCGTCATAGCCAAATATTTTCAGATACCTATTAACAAGGCTGCGACTAAGCAGCCCAGGCTCAACCTTTACGAGCCCCTGCGGCGTTTCAATTCCGTACTTTTCAAGGATTTCGAGAGCACGAACAGTTGAGATATGACGCCCGTTTTTGTTTCTTGTTCGCACTTTAAGGGCGGCAATAATCTCACAGTAGCGGTTCAACTCCACCCGCGAAAGCTTTCTTGGCTTGCCCTGATCGGCTCTACGAACACCTTTGGGTTTGTAACCTTGTCTCAGTGCTCTATAAACAGTCTCAACTGAAACTCCGTAGAGAGAAGCAGTCTGTTCAATCAACTGTTTTCTCTCAGTGTTTCTCGGGCTGAGTTGAGCCAGCCTGACTTTTAACGAGGCTAGCGTCTCAAACGGCAACGATTTTTTCGTCATTCCCCGTTCGATTCTAAGTAGTTGTAAAAGGTCGGTTTTGAGATCTTGAAAAGTTCGCACATCTCTTCAATAGTGTGTTCGCGCGCTTTATACAGCTTTCGTAGAAGCTGCTGCTGTTTGTTATCCAGCGCCTTTGGTCTGCCGCCTTTCCTACCCCTGGCGCGAGCAGCTTGCAGTCCGGCTTGAGTTCGCTCGCGGATTAGGGTGCGCTCAAATTCAGACAGAGCTCCAAATATGTGAAAAATCAAACGGCCACCACTGGAGGTGGTATCAATTTTCTCCTGGAGGCTAGTGAAGCCAACCCCTCTGCGCTCCAGCGAATTGACCAGTTCAATCAAATCTTTCAAAGATCGGCCCAGTCTGTCCAAGCGCCAAACCGTGAGAACGTCACCTTCTCTGGCCACTTCTATTGCCATTTCAAGACCTGGACGGGAGGCTTTGGCACCACTCATACGGTCCTCATAGATCTTCTTGCAACCGGCGGCTGCAAGAGCATCATTCTGCAAATCCAAGTTCTGGTCGTCGCTCGAAACGCGCGCGTAACCGATTTGCATTTGAATCTTTCTAGTAAGGAAACTCGTAAAGGAAAAGTATATCCTAAATCTGAAACTTTAAACGACTTTCTTTACTTGAAAACCGCCCACTGTATCGGCAAACCTGTCGTTTTCAGAAGACGGCTGCACTGAACGTCAGAAGCCGACTGCACTATAGCAGCGGAGGGGTTGGATCCATCAGGCAACGACGGGCTGCTGCCGGCCAATAGCCGACAATGACGACACTGGAAATCCCCGCCTGTGAGCGTCGGCTCAGGGCGGGACAGCGTCATCCAGCTACCTGCGCCACTGACTCAGCCTTGTCCAGCCGGCCGCGCCGCACGAACAGACTGACCAGCCGTTGACGGATCGCCACCTGGAGTTCCGCCAGTTGTTCCGGCGTGATGCGAATTTCACCCGCTCGACGAGCGCAACACCGGCGCCGCCTACGCCAAGAACCGGCGAATCGAACTCAAACTCACGAACCGCTGAGCGCCGCGTCACCGCGCTGCTGCGCCAGCCAGTCGCGCGGGGCGCAGCCCATGCGCACGCGGAAGGCGCGCGCCAGAGCGTTCGGGCTGCCGTAGCCGACGCGGTCGGCCACCACCGCCACCGGCCGCCCCTGCTTGAGCAGGGTGCAACTGACGTTCATCCGCCAGTCGGCCAGATAGTCGCCCGGCGTGACGCCCACCGCGTCCTTGAACGCGGCGGCGAAGCGCGCGCGTGACATGCCCGCCTTCGCCGCCAGCGCCTCGAGCGACCACGCGGTCTGCGGCGCATCGTGCATGGCGGTTATGGCGCGCGCGAGTTTCGGGTCGGCCAGGCCCGCCAGCAGTCCGGTGGCGCCAAGCCGCCCATCCATCAGATAACGCAGCAACTGGATCAGTAGCAACTCGCACAAGCGGTCGATGGCGGCCTGCCGACCGCACTGGTCGCGCTCGGCTTCGGCAAACAGCAACTCTAGCGTCGGCCCGAGGCCGGGCAAGTCCGCCAACGGAATCAGCAGCATCGACGGCAAGGCCATGGCCAACGGATTGCCCGTCGAAGCGCCCAGGTCGACCTCCGCACACAACCGCTCAGCGGTATCGCCGGGGGCGGCGACAAAACGATGCGACGCCACGCGCGGATAAAACAGCAGGCTCGGCTCGGTAACCAGCAGATCTTCATGCACGGGCGAACGCGCCGTAATCGGGCCGCGCCGCACCAGATGGATATAGCCATGCGGCGCCGCGTAATGATGCTGCCCACAGAAGGCGCCGCTGTGAAAAACGCGCGCCGAAAGCGAGTAGTGCCGGAGCAAGCCGGCCAGTCGATCCGCCATTCCACTCTCCATATAAGACGATAGGTTACGTATTTGATACTTTACGTGCCATATCGTACCAAACAAAGGGCGATCATGCCCACGTGCTCTTGCACCTCACCCACTACGGAGATAGACATGACCCAAATCGCCCCCCTGACCATCGACACCGCTGACGCCGCTACCGCTGCCACACTCAAGGCCGTCAAAGCCAAGCTTGGCATGGTGCCGAACCTGTTCGCCACGCTGGCCCACGCGCCGGCGGCGCTCAATGGCTACCTCGGCTTGTCCGAAACGCTGGGCACCGGCCGCCTGAATGCCTCCCAGCGCGAGATCGTTGCGCTCGCTGCCGGTCAAGCCAATCGCTGCCAGTATTGCCTGAGCGCACACACCCTGATCGGCAAAGGTGCCGGACTGTCGGCAGAGGCCATCGCCGCGGCCCGCACCGGCCAGGCGGCCAACGCACTTGACGATGCAATCGCCGGCTTTGCCCGCGCGCTGGTCGAGCAACGCGGCGTGGTGTCGGCCGACGCCATGGCCAACTACCGCCGCGCGGGGCTCGACGACGGCCTGATACTGGAAGTGATCGCCAACGTCGCGCTGAACACGCTCACCAACTACACCAACCACATCGCCGACACCACGGTGGATTTCCCCGTGGTCGCCGTCTGATCTCCATAGGCATATAAGGAGAACACGATGAAAATCGCACTCACCGGCGCTCTGCTCGCCAGCGCCCTCGTCCTGCCACTGGCCGTCACGGCCGGCGACTTTTCGCCCTATGTGGACAGCCAGGGCGGCATCAGCCGCCCCACAGACTTCCGCACAAACTTCGTCCACCTGGGCTCATATGCGGTGTTGGACGAAAAATCCGCCTCTCGCGGCTTGCACGATGTGTACACCGAAAAGGCCTCGGCCGAGCACTACCGCAAGACCGGCAAGTTCTTGGACGGCGCCACGCTGGTGAAAGAGATCCGCAAGCTCGAAACCAGCGCCATGACCACTGGCAACCCTGTGGTCTGGGGTTCCGATGCGGCCGTGTGGTTCGTGATGGTCAAGGACGCCAAAGGCCGTTTCGCCAGCAACCCCTTGTGGGGCGACGGCTGGGGCTGGGCGCTGTTCAAGGCCGACGCCCCCGCCAAGAATGTCGCCGTCAGCTACGAAGCCGACTGCATGGGCTGCCATGTGCCGGCGGCCAAGACCGACCGCGTATTCATCCAGGGCTATCCGACACTGACCCAGCACTGACTTGCTGCCGGGTTACGCTTCGCGCAGGATGGCACCTCCGTCCTGCGCGAGCCACCCTTTCCGGAAGCGCGCCATGCCGACACTCGACGCCTTTCTGACCGACGTCCGCGCCTGCACGCGCTGCGCACCGCATCTGCCACACGGCGTGCAGCCGGTCTTCCAGTTTCACCCGAGTGCGCCCATCCTCATCGCCGGCCAAGCACCGGGGGCCCGGGTCCATGCCTCAGGCGTGCCCTTCGACGACGCCAGCGGCGCGCGTCTGCGCGCCTGGCTGGGCGTGGACCGCGACACCTTCTACGACCCTACCCGCATCGCCATTCTGCCCATGGGCTTCTGTTATCCGGGCACCGGCAAAAGCGGTGACCTGCCGCTACGCCCGGAGTGCGCCCCCCGCCTGGCGCGAAGCCTTCATGCAGCGTTTCGAGCGCCTGTCGCTGGTCATCGTGCTGGGCAGCTACGCCATGGACTACCACCTCGGTACTGGCAAGACGCCGCTCACCCGGGTGGTCGAAGCCTGGCGCGAGCACTGGCCGCAAGCGTTCCCCCTGCCTCACCCTAGCCCGCGCAACAATCGCTGGCTGGTGCGCAACCCCTGGTTCCAACAAGACGTGCTGCCCGCGCTGCAAGCACGCGTCCAGGCAGTCCTCACCGCCAACCCCAAGGAAACCCCATGACCGACGACACCGCCGCCATTACCGAGCTGCTGCACAAGTACTACGACACCCTGGCCTGGGCGAACGGAGACAGGCACCGGCTTTGGAGCGATGAACGACGGCTTCAGGTGCGGTAGCTGACGCCTGGGACCTCAATCACCGTATGACCGGGTCGAAAGCGGTCCTTTCTCTGACAACATCGCCCTAGCCCGCACTCAACCCCCACAACACATCCAGCACATGTTGCGTAGGCCGCTCGACGTCCCCACCACGGTGGGCAATACCAAGTTGACGCCACAATAAGGGCTGTAATGGCCGCATGACGATCCTGGTATCGGGCAATGGCGTGGAGGCTTCATGCGGCAACAACGTCGCACCATAACCGGCCGCCACTAGGCTTTTGATCGCATCGTTGTAGTTCAGTTGAATACGCGGCGTGGGCTGCCGTCCATCACTGGCGAACCACTCCGAGGTCAAGCGCGAAAGCCGAGTAGTTTTGTCATTCAGAATTAATGGCTGGGCGGCCAGCCAACCGGGGGTCACAACATCCGGGCATTCCCAGCGAGCCGGCAAGAAGGCCATGACCGGGTCCCGCCGCCATGGCTCGATCCGCAATTCCTTCACCGGGGTCTGTGGCAGCGCGACCAGACCGATCTCCAAAGAGCCCTCGGCAAGCTTCTTCAAAGTTTCCTGCGACGTGAGCACCGCGACCTGCACATCGATAGCGGGATGGCGTTGGCCCAACGTCTCCAAAGCTTGCGGCATCAACTGTGCGATGGCCCCTGTGGAGGCACCCAGCCGCACACGCCCGGCCAAGCCCTGCACCTGACGCTCCACGTCCTCAAGCGCCTGCTCCGCATCCGCCAACAGGCGCCGCGCGCGCTCCACCAGCGTTTCTCCAATCGCCGAAGGCTGAATGCGCCCACGTGTGCGCGACAACAGCTTTCCGCCAACCCGCGACTCCAGGTCGGCAATATGCAAACTGACCGTGGGTGGCGCGAGGTGCAGCACACGGGCCGCCTCGGCAAACGAACCCAGGTCGGCAATGGCCACCAACGTGCGCAGACGGTCCAGGCTGATTTCGCGCATGAGTCACTCCTTGTTCAGAAAAGCTGAATTTCATCGTTTAGAAATTCAACTTTTCCTATCTTAGCCCCTCACTGAAGATTGGAACTCCTGATTTCCTATGTCCGAGAGCATTCCATGGCAAGTCCTCTTATATTCATCGACGGCGACCAAGGCACCACCGGGTTGCAAATCCATCAACGTCTACGCGACCGGACCGATCTGCGGCTTATCACGCTCAGCCCCGAACATCGCAAGGATCCGCAACGTCGCGCCGAAATCATCAACGCCTGCGACATCGCGATTCTCTGCTTGCCCGACCAAGCCGCACGCGACGCTGTAGCGAGCATCGAAAACCCCGCCGTTCGGGTGATCGATGCGAGTTCGGCGCACCGCACCCATCCAGACTGGACCTATGGTTTCGCGGAGATGAACTCGCAGCAGGCCCAACGCATCGCCACGGCACGGCGGGTCAGCAATCCCGGTTGCTATCCCACGGGGGCGATAGGGCTGCTGCGCCCATTGCTGGAGGCCGGGTTGCTGCCCAGGGACTATCCGACGAACATTCATGCTGTGTCGGGCTATTCCGGAAAAGGGCGCGTTGGCGTGCAAGAGCATGAGGGAGAGGGCGCATCACAGGCGCCCGCGTTTCAGGTTTATGGTCTGGGGCTGGCACACAAACATATTCCGGAGATTCAGCAGCAAAGCGGTCTGATGGAGCGGCCGATGTTTGTGCCGGCTTATGGGGCTTTTCGGCAGGGGATCGTGCTGACCATACCGTTGCAACTTCGCTTGTTGGCGCCGGGCGTGGATGCGGTGCGGTTGCATGCGTGTCTTATGCAGCACTACGTCGATGCGGACCATGTACAGGTGATGTCGATGCAGGAGGCCAAAGGGTTGACGTGCCTTGATCCTCAGGCGCTTAACGGGACTGATAGTTTGCGATTGGTGGTGTGTGAAAATGATGAGACGGGGCAGGTTTTGTTGGCTGCGGTGTTTGACAATCTTGGGAAGGGAGCCGCTGGAGCGGCGGTGCAGAATCTGGATTTGATGGTTGCAGGAACATGACTCCGACTACCCACTGGCTCTAGAGTCTATGGCTCGAATTTTCGAGCGGTTGTTTCCTCTCTGTTTATGGCCTGGCATCGACGGCATTAAACGAGTCGAAAACAGAATCTACGCGTGTCAGCAGTTTGCAATCCAGTCAGGCTTTGAAGTTAAACGGTCGTCCACGACAGGCAGCAATCGGCCAACAGCGGCCGTTTTAGAGTAGGGAAAATAAATCCCCTTTTCTGCTGTCTACGCTTCGCAGCGCCGGTTACCCGGTCACCACGCAAGACTCGCTTCCGGTCGGTGGCTAACCTTTACCGGGCGGGGGTCATACCCGCTGGGTTTCTTACGCCATTTCGTGACGGCTTGCGCCGTCATTCCCAGGCGACCAAGCTTTGCCTGGCGCACATAAATCAGTCCCCTTTTTCTCTTTGCGCAGCAATGGCGTCGATCCTTCGCGCCTGCAAACCTTTGGTGCAGGCTCCAGCTCGCCCATTGCCCCCAACGACACCGCCGAGGGTCGCGCCCAAAATCGCCGCGTTGAAATCAAACTGGTGCCCCGTAGCGGCGCTGTAGCTCAAGGGTAATGGTGCCTTGGTGCTCTTTTCGTCGGATGCCCAGCTATCTTTTAATGGGTTACGGGCGATTTGCAGTGGGCTCCAAAACCTGGCCTCAGGAGGTGCAAGCTCCCGTGGCACCGGCTTTGGACTGGGCAGACCAATACGCCGGCCCATAAGCCCATAAGGATCCCGGCCTCGGCCGGGTTCTTTATGCCCGCTTCGCGGGCTTGAGCCCAGAAGGGAGCGGCGTGCGCCGGATTCGCATCTGCCAGCCAGTACGCAGCCCGTTTGGAACTCAGTTGATCCGTCTTTTTCAACGGTTTAACAGCCAAATCAATACGTTCACAAGTACACTCGCCACCCTAGGGATGGTGAAGCATCCACGAGCGGTACTAGAATTTTCAGCTTTTCGGTGCCGCCGCACGAATTCAAGGGGCAAGCATGGATTACGAACAACTGCCGAGGGCCGCCTTGGTCCGTATGCTGCAGGAGCATGATGCGGCGCTTGCCGATGCTGGCAAGAATGGCATCGTTATGAGTTACACCGGGCGGGCTGCTCCCTGGCAGATCATCCGCCAGGTCAAGCCGAAGCTGCATCGTATTATCAAGAAAGTATCCTTTGGAGAGGAAACCGCCCAGTCAGAGAATGAGATCTGGGACGGTGAAAACCTTTCTGCGATGGTCACGCTCTATAAATATCGTGGTCAAGTTGATCTTGTAGTAACAGACCCGCCGTACAACACCGGCGAGGACTTCCGCTATAACGACAAGTGGGACAAGGATCCAAACGATCCAGATCTCGGCGATGTAGTTCCTAAAGATGATGGGTCCAAGCACAGCAAATGGTTGCGCTTCATGACACCCAGAATCTGGATGATGCGTGAGATGCTAACCCCAGGCGGGGTTATGGCTATCTGTATTGATCATAGGGAACTATTTAGACTTGGCATGCTCATGGACGAAATCTTCGGCGAAGAGAATCGCATTGGCATAATCAATTGGCAGAAAAGCTATTCACCTCGCAGTGATAATAAGGGGGCGGCGGCGAAAACTGAGTGCAACACCTGACCTTTCCGGTACGGTGCTGTCCCTATGTCTTATTCCGAACTCAGCGTTGAAGAGCGCGCCACCATTCAAATCGGTCATGCCCAAGGTTTCAGCCTGCGCGGGATTGCCTGCTTGATCAACCGATCCCCTTCGACCATCAGCCGGGAGCTGCGCCGCAATCGAGATGCCTGTGGCGGCTACTCGGCCCGCGTGGCCCAGCAGCAGATGCAGGCCCGCCGTCAGGTGTGTCGACCGAAGCAAAAGCTGTTGCCGGGTAGCGAGCGCTTCGAATTGGTGGCGCATATGCTGCGTGAGCGTTTGTCTCCCGAGCAGATTGCCGGCAAGCTGCGCAGCATGAATATTCCCAGCCTCAGAGATGCCTACGTCTGTCGCGAGACGATCTATAACGCGATCTATGCCTTGCCAGTCGGCGAGCTGCGTAAAGAGCTGATCATCTGCCTGCGCCAAAGCAAGACGATGCGCAGGCCGCGCTCTGGCGGCGTGGATCGGCGCGGTCAGATCCCTGAGAGGGTCAGTATTCATGTACGTCCGCCGGAGATCGAAGACCGACTGATGCCAGGGCATTGGGAAGGCGACCTGATCAAGGGCAAGGCCAACGCCTCGTCTGTAGGTACGCTGGTGGAGCGCACCAGTGGCTACCTGATGCTGGTGAAGATGAACGACGCGACGGCGACCTCGGCGATGGAAGGCTTCAGTGCAGCGCTCAATGGCATGCCGCTGGCGATGCGCAAGAGCATGACCTACGACCAGGGCCGAGAAATGGCGCGGCATGCTGAAATCACCCAGCAGACCGGGGTGGCGATTTACTTCTGCGACCCGCACAGCCCTTGGCAGCGCGGCAGTAACGAAAACATCAATGGCCTGATCCGCCAGTACCTGCCCAAAGGCACGGACTTGTCGGTGCATAGCCAGGAGGAACTGGATGCCATCGCACTGCAACTGAACATGCGCCCCCGTAAGCGCTTCGACTTCAAGTGTCCGATCGAGGTTATGGACGAGGTGATGCAGGAAGCTATGGCTATGCGGCATGATGCTCCAGCTTCAATTCAATAACCGTGTTGCACTCAGCTCCTGTAACCGCCCACTTTAATGTCAGGAAGCTTAAGCTCTGTTAGTGTTTTGGCTATTCTCTCTCCTCTTGGAAGACTGGTTGAAAGAGCCAGGAATATTTCCAATAACCCATTAAGTCAATCCCTCTACACTGGGCGCACCGATGAGTTTGGCCAAATAGAGTTTGCTTTACGAATGATGCAAGCTGAAACAGGCGCCATAGTAGGTCGCATAGGTGATGCATCAAATCGGCTTAGCGAACACACCCGAGGCCTACTAAAGGATATTGAGTCAAGCAATGTACTTACAGTTGAGCAGCAGGCAGAGACAGATCAAATAGCAACGGCAGTAAACCAAATGGCGGCAAGCATTCAAGAGGTTGCGAGCAATGCACAGCATGCTGCAGATGCGGCCGGAAGAGCAGACACTGAGACGGCATCTGGCCAGCGTCTGGTAGCCCACACAAGCCAGTCAATCACTGCCCTTGAAGGTGAAATTAGGCAAGCCGCTCAGGTTATTCATGAGCTTGAAGGTCAAAGTAACGAGATATCAAAAGTTCTTGACGTTATACGAGGGATCGCCGAGCAAACGAATTTGTTGGCACTCAACGCAGCAATTGAGGCCGCGCGTGCTGGTGAGCAGGGGCGTGGTTTTGCTGTTGTCGCCGATGAGGTTCGCAGTCTTGCTGCTCGCACACAGCAATCGACAACGGATATTCAAAGCATGATCAGCGCTCTACAAGAGCGAGCGCAATCCGCTGTTACAGTCATGGAGCAAAGTAGTCGGCAAGCGCACACGAGTGTAGCTCACGCAGAGGAAGCAGCTACAGCTCTTGATGGAATTGGCCAACGCGTTAACGAAATTACCGACATGAACGCGCAAATAGCGACTGCGGTCGAGCAGCAGGGAGCAGTAAGTGAAGACATAAACCGCAGTATTATCAATATACGCGATGCTGCTGATACCAATGTACAGACCGGGCAGAATAATTTGCAAAGTGCGAAATCTGTCGCTCAGTTAACTAGCGCTCTGAGCGAACTGGCAAAACAGTTTTGGGAAAAACGAGGATAACGCTTTTCAGTATCTCGACAGGGATAACTTACTTTACCATCGGTTATCCCTTTTAGCCGCACAAATTTTAGCCATGGCTTTTCAGGAAGTCAGGGCTATCAGAATGGCCTTAGAAAGCCTAGTCAAAGAGCTGTCACGAGAACACCGTTAGCTTAGCGTACGATTTTTTCCGAATTCTGCGGTTCCCCCGAGATGGGCCTGGACACGGGTGATAGATGCTGAATTAAGCCGTGTGACGGCAGGCTGTGCTGGGCTGCACGTCGGCATGGGCGTGCGTGGTCAGGACGCAAAAACACACTTGCCCGCAATGGCGGGCAAGTGTGTTTGCAGAGGGGGAGTGCGTTGTTGGTTATTGTTTGTTGCGACCGGCAATCACCACCAGGATCAGCGACGCCAGGATCAGGATCGAACTGATAGCGGCAATGGTCGGATCGATCTCGTCGCGCAGCGCCGTGAACATGCGCTTGGTCAGAGTCTGGTTGTCGCCGCCGGAGATGAACAGCGCCACCACAGTTTCATCCAGCGAGGTGATGAAGGCGAACAGTGTCGCCGAGACCACACTGGGCTTGATCTGCGGCAGGGTCACGGCCATGAAGGCGCGAAAGCGGTTCATGCCCAGGCTGCGCGCCACCATTTCCTGGGACATGTCGAAGTTACGCAGACCGGCCAGCAGCGCGATGATCACGTAGGGCAAGGCGAGCATGATGTGCGCCAGCACCAGGCCGGTCAGCGTGCTGATCAGGCCGACCCGGGCGTAAACGAAGAACACGCCGGCGGCGATCAGGATGATGGGCACCATCATCGGCAGCAGCAGGATGATCTGCAGCGTACGCACCACCTTCAGGCTGGAGTTGTTGATGGCGTAGGCGGCCGCCATACCAATCGGCAGGCTGATGGCCATGGTGAAAAATGCCGTGATCAGACTGACCCGCGCCGCCGACATCCACTCCACGCTGTTGAAGAACGCCTCGTACCAGTGGAAGGACCATTGCTTGGGAGGGAATTGCAGGAAGCGCGCCTCGGAGAACGACATGGGTACCACGATCAGCACCGGGATGATCAGGTACAGCAGGATCGCCGCGACCAGCACCGTGAACAGCACGTGGGACAGGCGAAGGTGACGCAGGTTGGCAAGCAGGTTCATTTAGCGCGCTCCCAGGATGCGTTCGATGGGGATGAAGCGATTGATGCCCCAGAAGATCAGGAACACCACAAACAGCAGCACCAGGCCGACTGCGCTGGCTGCGCCCCAGGCGTGATAGAGCTCGACGTTGCGTTGCACCAGCATCGACACCAGGATCGTGCGGCCACCGCCGAGCAGTTCCGGGGTGATGAAGAAGCCTAGGCAGATGACGAACACCAGGATGGAACCGGCCATGACCCCCGGCGCTGCCATCGGCAGGAAGACCCGGCGGAAGGTGTAGAAGGGTTTGGCGCCAAGGCTCTCGGACGCTTGCATGAGGTCCTGGGGGATTTTTTTCATCACCGAATACAGCGGCAGGACCATAAAGGGCAGCATGACGTGCAGGGTGCCGATTACCGTGCCAGTGGTGTTGTGCATCAGCGTCAGGGGTTGGTCGATGATGCCAAGGTCCATCAGCGTCTGATTGACCAGTCCGCGGCGTTGCAGGAGCACCAGCCAGGCATAGGCCCGCACCAGCACGCTGGTCCAGAACGGCAGGATCACGCAGATCAGAATCAGGTTGGCCCAGAAACCCTGCAGGCGCGAAGCGGCGTAGGCAATGGGGAAGCCCATGACGATCGACAGGATCGTCACCAGGAAACTGATCTTGAAGGTCAGGGCGAAGGTGTCCCAGTAAATGCTTTCCTGGAAAATCCGGATGTAGTTGGCCAGGGAAAACCCTTCCTCGGTCTGGACCGACTGAAAGGCCAGCCAGCACAGCGGCATGATCAACAGCACCACGACCATGACCAGCGCCGGGGTGAGCAGCAACAGCATGGAGGTGTGCTCCTTGCGTTCTTCACGGGCCAGGGCGTCTTCGCTGGTCATGGGCGGCTGGTGCTGCTGGTCGCTGGAGTCGGGCATGGATTTGGCGAGATAGGCGTTGGACATGATGACCTCTCGTCACTGCGCAGTGCTGGAGGGTATCCAGCACTGACGGGTAGCGCTGGCGGTGGCAGTCGTCCTGGCGGACAGCAGGGTGCGGTGCTCGGGTAATGTCATGTGAAGAACTCCCAATGGTGGGCAGGTACTTGAGGCGAGCGCGAGTTGTCTGCACAGGTCACTCTGCGGGACCCTCAGGCCTAATGTACCGGGATGCCAACGAATGAAGTGGACGCAATTGACCGGTGCGCAAGCGCTTTATGTCGAAATCGCGGGGGCAGACGGCATGTCCTGCGCCGAGGCCTCTGGCCTGCGGCGCAGCAACGGCCGATGGCTATTTTTTCTGGACGAAGGACAACCAGCGTTCTTCGGCCTTGACCCCGGCTTCGGAGGCCCACCATTGCGCCGAGAGCAGGGCCTGGCGCGAGATGTTGCCGGGTGCGGAAGGCAGCTTGGCCTCGCGCTCGGCCGGGATTACCCCGGTCTTGAAGGCTTCGGGGTTGAGCGGGCCGTAGTCGATGATCATCGGCAACGCCGCTTGCAGTTTGGCATCGATGGCCTCGTTGACGAATTTCATGGCGGCCACCTTGTGCGGCGAGCCTTTGAGGACGCACAACGAGTTGGTTTCCAGCACACCCTGGTTGTAGTCGAATGCCACGGGTGCGCCGGCGGCCTGTACGGCGGTGATACGGCCGTTCCAGGCCTGGATCATGTCCACTTCGCCGTCGCTGATCAGCTGCGCCGACTGCCCGCCGGACGTCCACCAGGTGGCGATGTCGGGCTTGATCTGCTCAAGCTTGCGGAAGGCGCGATCGACGTCCAGCGGATAGAGCTTGTCCATCGGCACGCCATCGGCCAGCAGCGCGATTTCCAGGGTTGGACGTGGCAGGTTACGTAGGGAGCGCTGGCCCGGGTATTTTTTGGTGTCCCAGAAGTCGGCCCAGGTCTTGGGTACGTCCGCGCCTTTGAACGCGTCCGTGCGATACGCCAGCACCGTGGAGTAGCTGATGTAGCCGACGCTGTATTCGTCCTTGAGGCTGTCGGGTATTTGCGCGGCATTGGGAATCAGCGCAAGGTCGAGCTTCTCGAACAGCCCTTCGGCTTCGCCACGGATGCAGTCGCCAGTGGGCAGGTCCACCACGTCCCAGGTGACCTTGCCGCTCTCGACCTGGGTCTTGATGATCGGGTAGGCCTTGGGCGAGCTGTCCTGTTTGAGCGTCAGACCGAGCTTTTTCGCCGCAGGCTCCAGGATCGCCTTGCTCTGGGCTTCCTGATAAGCACCGCCCTGGGATACGAACGTGATGTCCTCGGCCATGGCCTGGGTGGCGCTACCGATGAACAGGGCCAGACTCGCGAGTTGGAAAGCTGTAGTGCGCAATGTGCTCATGGAAAGACTCCGAATGGTTGGCAGATTTTCTTGGGCGAGCTGTAGGTTTTGTTGTCGGTCGCTCTGCGGGACCATGGAGGTCTAATGTACCGGCTTGTCCGTGAACGAAGCGGCTACAAATGCGCGGATGAAAAGTGGTTTATTGCGAAAATGCGAACGGGCACAGTATTTCGTGCGTCGGGTGCGGGCTTGCGCGCCTGTCGCGAGCAGCCCCGAAGCCCCCGGTAGGAGCGAGCATGCTCGCGATGGCGGTGTGTTGGGTGAGTCATAGCCAAGTCATTCAGCCCACCGTCATCCGCCTCACCACGCGCCGAATCATCGGCGCCGCCAGCACCACCACCGGCAACATCGATACCCACGACAGCGCCCACGCGTTCAACCAGCGGCCGGCAAAGGCCAGGTCGAGCGCATGGGGTGTGGTGGCGATGGCGGCCGCGACCGCGCAGGTCAGGCCGGATTGAACGACGCCGAAAACGAAATGCTCATAACGGGCGGGGATTTTCATCGGGGGTTCTCGAGAAAGAGCGGGGGGGCGCGATGCCCGGCCGCTCGGGCACGATCAAGCCGGTTGCAGTTGCGCGATAGTCTCTTCGGTGGTCCACAGCCCGTGGGCGAGGAAGCGGTAATTGATGATGGCCGCCAGGTAGCCGTCGCCATCCGGCAGGCGCGGGCCGGCGGTGGCGTCGCGTACCACGACTATTTCAAAGCCCTGTTCGAGCAGTTCGCGCAGGTGTGATTCCACGCAAAGGTTGGCCGCCATGCCGGCGAGGATGATCTGCGACACGCCTTTCTTGCGCAATTGCAGCGCCAGGTCGTTGGTTTCCGGGCCGTAGACCTTGTGCGGCGAGGCGATGATGGTCTCGCCGTCGAGAATGTACGGCTTGTAGATCTCGAGGAAATCGGCGCCGGAGCCTTCGAAGTTTTCCAGGGTGTTCGGTCCCTTGCGATCGAACATGCAGATGCTGTGCATGACCTTTTCCAGCGGACCGCCAAAATGCCAGTCGTGGTCGTGCGGGTAGTAATAGTGTGGCGACACGGCCACGGGCAGGTCGTGAGCCTTGAAGGCCTTGAACAGTTTTTCCAGGTTTTCGACGGTGTTGTTCTCGACGATGCTCTCACCGAACACCGCCCAACTGGCGCCGGCAGGGCTGAGGAAGTCGTTCTGTGGGTCGATGACCACCAGGGCGGCTTTGCTCAGGTCGAGCTTGAAACCAGTGGCAGGCAGTGCGGGTTCGGCGGGGTCGGCGTACAGATGGCTCATGACTATTTACCTCTTGGGTGCTTGCGTGGATGAGACGTGAATGTTGCTTTATATAAATGACCAGTCGTCTTATTAATGAGGAAAAAAAACTCACTCCAATAGCCGAGGCAAGACCATCGATACGAAACGCTGCAGAGGTGCACCGTCGCGCAGGACCTTGCCGCGCATGACCGCACCTTCCCAGCCTTCGACGATGACACTGGCCAGCGCTTCGGCGTCGTGAGTTTCAGAGAGTTCGCGGCGCTGCTGCGCTTCACGCAGGCAGCTCGCGAGCAAACCTTCCCAGCGCGCCAGCACATCGGCCAGACGCTTGCGGGTTTGTTCGCTGCCATTGGACATTTCCAGGGACAGGTTGCCAATCAGGCAACCCAGGCTGTATTCATGCTCGCCGTGCTCGAGCACCAGGGCCTGGAAGAACTGGCCGATGCGCTCCAGCGGCTTGACCCGGGCGTCGTAGAAGATCGGCCCGTGGCGGGTTTCGATCGAGGTCCAGTATTCCTCGAGGATCTCTGCCGCGAAGTCTTCCTTGCTGGCGAAGTAGTTGTAGAAAGAGCCCTTGGGAATCTCGGCAGCGGCGGTGATGTCCTGGACGCCGCAGCCGTTGAAGCCACGGTTGTGAACCACCTGGCGGCCAATCGACAGCAAACGGGATCTGACTTCGAGGTTGACCGGGCGAGCCATGACGTAGCCATCCATCACCTTTGTGGCCGCCTCGCCGATGACGATCAGGCTCATGATGACGGCCTGCTGGGTGCGCTTGTCGGCCAAGAAGTCGTCCTTGGCCATCCCTTCCACGAAGCTGCGCGCATCGGTTGCGGCCTGCTGAATGTGGTCGAGGTAATCGGGCAGGCGGTTCTCGCTCATATCGGTTGCGCCTCCGCGAGCACCTTGGCCCGGAACTTCGGCGGCAGGTCGCCGGGAGTCAGCAGATCGACGTCAACGCCGAGCAGCGATTTCAGTTCTTCTTCCAAATCGCCCAAGTCCAACAACGTGGCACCGGGCAGCGCATCGACCAACAGGTCGAGGTCGCTGCCATCCCGGTCGGTGCCATGCAGCACCGAGCCGAAGACGCGCGGGTTCGCGGCGCGAAAGCGGCCTACCGCTTCACGCACTGCGCTTCGCTTCATGTCAAGCACAACAGACGGTCGCATGGGCATCCTTTCTTATCGAAACTCGTTGAGATGATATGCAATCAAGAATAGAATTTCAAGAACTATTTTCGAGAATCGCAATGCCTTGATTCCCGTGCCGCGCTGTCACTTTCAGAAGGCGACAGCACGAAATATCAAAAGTCGACCGCACGGTCTTTTCTGACGTTGGAGTCGCCTCAGAAAACGGAAAATAAAGCACGCTAAGGCGTAGTTCCCTCGGGCTACACCGCGTCCGCACTGCGCGGTTCTTTCTTCCCTTGCAGTGACGCAATCAGCGGGCAGGAAACGTTCCCTTTCCGCGCATGGCAGGCGCACACCAAATCAGACAGCACGGCCTCCATGCGCGCCAGGTCAGCCATCCTCTCGCGCACGTCCTTGAGCTTGTGCTCGGCCAGGCCGCTGGCTTCCTCGCAATGGGTGCCATCCTCCAGCCGCAGCAGCTCGGCGATCTCATCCAGGCTGAAGCCCAACCGCTGGGCTGATTTCACGAAGCGCACCCGCGTTACATCCGTCTCGCCATAGCGGCGAATGCTGCCGTAAGGCTTGTCCGGTTCCGGGAGCAAGCCCTTGCGCTGATAGAACCGGATGGTCTCCACATTGACCCCGGCCGTCCTGGCGAAAACGCCAATGGTCAGGTTCTCCAAATTGTTTTCCATATCGCTTGACTCCGTACATAACTACGGAAGTAAGCTTAAGCTATCCAATTCAGATTCGAAAGGACAAACGTATGTCTGAACCTCAAAACGGGCGCGGCGCGCTCTTCACTGGCGGGCTGGCCGCCATCCTCGCCTCGGCTTGCTGCCTCGGGCCGCTGGTTCTGATCGCCTTGGGGTTCAGCGGCGCTTGGATCGGCAACTTGACGGTGTTGGAACCCTATCGCCCCATCTTTATCGGCGTGGCGCTGGTGGCGTTGTTCTTCGCCTGGCGGCGCATCTACCGGCCGTCAGCCGCCTGCAAACCGGGTGAGGTTTGCGCGATTCCCCAAGTGCGAGCTACTTACAAGCTCATTTTCTGGGGCGTGGCCGTGCTGGTTTTGGTCGCGCTCGGATTTCCCTACGTCGTGCCATTTTTCTATTGATCACAGGAGTTCACCATGAAAAAGCTGCTTTCCGCCCTTGCCCTCGCTGCCGTTGTTGCCCCCGTGTGGGCCGCCACCCAGACCGTTACGCTGTCCGTACCGGGCATGACCTGCTCGGCCTGTCCGATCACTGTCAAGAAGGCGATCGATGGCGTCAGTAAAGTTGACGTGACCTTCGAGACGCGCGAAGCGGTGGTCACCTTCGATGATGCCAAGACCAGCGTGCAGAAACTGACCAAGGCTACCGAGGATGCGGGCTACCCATCATCAGTCAAGAACTGATCATGAAAGACCCGAAGACACTGCTGCGGGTCAGCATCATTGGCACAACCCTCGTGGCGCTGTGTTGCTTCACCCCTGTTCTGGTCATTTTGCTCGGTGTGGTCGGCTTGTCCGCGCTGACCGGCTATCTGGACTATGTGCTGCTGCCTGCGCTGGCGATTTTCATCGGCTTGACCATCTACGCCATCCAACGAAAACGCCAAGCCGATGCCTGCTGCACCCCGAAATTCAATGGAGTAAAAAAATGACCGAAATCACCGTGAATGGCATGACCTGCACATCCTGCGCCACCCATGTCAAAGATGCTTTGGAAAAGATTCCCGGCGTGAATGCCGCTGTGGTGTCCTATCCAGAAAGCCGCGCGCAAGTCATGGCAGACACCGCCGTGAGCCACAACCAACTGCTGGCCGCCATCGCCGCATTGGGTTATCAAGGCTCGATCCGGGTTGGTGATTTCAAAGATGAACCAAAAATCCGTGATGCACTTGAGGGCGCCGGTTTGCATATCGCCATCATTGGCAGCGGCGGGGCCGCGATGGCGGCGGCGCTGAAGGCCGTCGAGCAAGGCGCGACGGTCACGCTGATCGAACGCGGCACCATCGGCGGCACCTGCGTCAATATCGGCTGTGTGCCGTCCAAGATCATGATCCGCGCTGCCCATATTGCCCATCTGCGCCGGGAAAGTCCGTTCGACGGCGGTATTGCGGCAACTGTGCCTGCGATTGACCGCAGCAAACTGCTGGCCCAGCAGCAGGCCCGTGTCGATGAACTGCGGCACGCCAAATACGAAGGCATCCTGGACGGCAATCCAGCCATCACCGTTTTGCACGGTGAAGCGCGTTTCAAGGACGACCAGAGCCTGGTCGTCCGTTTGAACGAGGGTAGCGAGCGCGAGGTAACGTTCGACCGCTGCCTGGTCGCCACCGGTGCCAGTCCGGCCGTGCCGCCGATTCCGGGCCTGAAAGAGTCACCCTACTGGACTTCCACCGAAGCGCTTGTCAGCGACACCATTCCCGCACGCCTGGCCGTGATCGGTTCGTCGGTGGTGGCGTTGGAACTGGCGCAAGCCTTTGCCCGGCTCGGCAGCCAGGTCACGATCCTGGCACGCAGCACCTTGTTCTTCCGGGAAGACCCGGCCATCGGCGAGGCCGTGACAGCCGCTTTCCGCGCCGAGGGCATCGAGGTGCTGGAGCACACGCAAGCCAGCCAGGTCGCCCATGTGAACGGCGAATTCGTGCTGACCACCGGACACGGTGAATTGCGCGCTGACAAGTTGCTGGTTGCCACCGGTCGGGCACCGAATACGCGCAGCCTCGCGCTGGACGCGGCGGGGGTCACTGTCAATGCGCAAGGGGCCATCGTTATCGACCAAGGCATGCGCACGAGCAACCCGAACATCTACGCGGCCGGCGACTGCACCGACCAGCCGCAGTTCGTCTACGTGGCAGCGGCCGCCGGCACCCGTGCCGCGATCAACATGACCGGCGGCGACGCAGCCCTCAATCTGACCGCGATGCCGGCAGTGGTGTTCACCGACCCGCAAGTCGCCACCGTGGGCTACAGCGAGGCGGAAGCGCACCACGATGGCATCGAGACCGACAGTCGCACGCTGACACTCGACAACGTTCCGCGAGCGCTTGCCAACTTCGACACACGCGGCTTCATCAAGCTGGTCATCGAGGAAGGTAGCGGACGGCTCATCGGCGTGCAGGCGGTGGCCCCGGAAGCGGGCGAACTGATCCAGACGGCGGTGCTCGCCATCCGCAACCGCATGACGGTGCAGGAACTGGCCGACCAGTTGTTCCCCTACCTGACAATGGTCGAGGGGTTGAAGCTTGCGGCGCAGACCTTCAACAAGGACGTGAAGCAGCTTTCCTGCTGCGCTGGATAAAAAAAGGAGGTTTTCAATGAGCGCCTACACCGTGTCCCGGCTGGCCCTTGATGCCGGGGTGAGCGTGCATATCGTGCGCGACTACCTGCTGCGCGGATTTCTGCGTCCGGTGGCGTGCACCCCGGGCGGCTATGGCCTGTTCGATGATGCCGCCTTGCAACGGCTGTGCTTCGTGCGGGCGGCCTTCGAGGCGGGCATCGGCCTGGACGCGCTGGCGCGGCTGTGCCGGGCGCTGGATGCTGCGGACGGCGATGAAGCGGCCGCGCAGCTTGCCGTTCTGCGCCAGTTCGTCGAGCGTCGGCGCGAAGCGTTGGCCGATCTGGAGGTGCAGTTGGCCACCATGCCGACCGAGCCGGCACAGCACGCGGAGAGTCTGCCATGAACAGCCCCGAGCGCTTGCCGTCCGAGACGCACAAACCGATCACCGGCTACTTGTGGGGCGCGCTGGCCGTGCTCACCTGTCCCTGCCATTTGCCGATTCTCGCCATTGTGCTAGCCGGCACGACGGCCGGCGCGTTCATCGGAGAGTACTGGGGTATCGCAGCCCTCACGCTGACCGGTTTGTTCGTCCTGTCTGTGACACGACTGCTGCGGGCCTTCAAAGATCGATCATGAGCGCTTCCCATTGAGACAAACCACGCTGTCGCTACGTTGCCTCATGCCGGCATCAAATTCGGCTGAGTAGCTTCTCGCCATCTGGACGTAGCTCACCCTTGGGTGAAACATGCCGATACAGGGTCTGCCGCGTGACGCCAAGTTCCTGGCACAGGTCGCCGACCTTGGTCTCTGGCTGACCCATTGCCGCCATCGCCAGCCGCAGCTTGGCGGCGGTCATCTTGAACGGCCGGCCGCCTTTCCGCCCGCGCGCGCGGGCCGAGGCTAGGCCGGCAATCGTGCGCTCCGCGATCAACTCGCGCTCGAACTCGGCCAGGGCGGCGAAGATGCCAAAGACCAGCTTGCCGGCGGCGGTCGTGGTGTCGATGGCCGCGCCGTGCCCGGTTAATACCTTCAAGCCGATGCCGCGCCCAGTCAGGTCGTGCACGGTGTTGATGAGATGTCGCAGGTCGCGTCCGAGCCGATCCAGTTTCCACACGACCAGTGTGTCGCCAGTTCGCAACGCCTTCAGGCAGCTCGTCAAGCCGGGCCGATCCTCGCGCATGCCGGATGCCTGGTCCTCGTAAAGATGTACTGGGCTCTGTTGCAAAAATTGCCT
>FSSH01005656.1_pt1 | contig 22489 bp, 22 predicted proteins | sample 1166101 | NCBI WGS metagenome assembly FSSH01 (sample SAMEA32972668, study PRJEB13176) | freshwater metagenome | biome: Drinking water system; feature: Biomass in drinking water that filtered by 0.45 um membrane; material: drinking water | place: USA | collected 2012-12-20 | depth 0 m | reverse complement strand
GTTCTATGTCCTGACCCCAATCCACCATCCCAGATTATCACGAGGGCCACCCAGCGGCTCGCAGAGGCTTGTGCTTCGCCGTCGGTGTCCAGGGACCTAACAAAGTGGATTTGGCCCACTTGAACCACGAGATTCGCCGGAACTCGAACACGGACGAACCAGCGTCCACGGCGGCATTGGAGGTATTCCGCCCTTCGCACCAACTGCCTCGCACCCGAACAGCCAAGGTGACACAGCGTCACCAACTGGACCGAGATGATCCAGGAAAAAACCAGCTATTTTAGCGGCTTAAGGGTGTCTGGCGGAGACGGAGGGATTCGAACCCTCGATACCCCTTTCGGGGCATGCTCATTTAGCAAACGAGTGCCTTCAGCCGCTCGGCCACGTCTCCGCAGGCGTTCGCTCTAGAATCTCGCACCGGGTGGGTCAACCCGGTTTGCGTGTCGCTAAGGGGCCGGTCTGGCGGCGATGGAGCGTGACGCGGCGTTCGTAGTGCTTGGCGACACGCAGGTGGCGCGAGATCGCGTAGTTCATCGCCGTGAGGAAGCCGTAGGCACCACGCACGAAATGGCGGCGTCCGAGATAGGCCTTGAGGAAGTTGCCGGGCAGCTCCACGAAGAGCCGCCATGTCGGAATCGCGACGCCGCGCGCCTCGAGGTCGTCGGCCTGCTGGTCGGAATAGCGGTTGAGCTTGTCGAGTTGGTCGCCGAGGGAGCGCACCGAGAAATGATGCACGACACCGCGCAGGAGCCCGGTGCCCGCCCCAGCCTGGAGATCGACGCGGTCGTGGACCGGAGAGGGCGAATAGCGGCCCCTGTCCCGGCGATAGAGCCGCACCGGCGTCAGGCGGTAGGCCCAAGGGTGCGGGTGCGCCTCTCCGGGGAAGATCTCCGCGATGGCGAGGCGATAGGCGGGATGCGCCGGCTCGCCCGCGTCGAAGACGGCGCGGATTTCGGCTGCGAGATCGGGCGGCACGACCTCGTCGGCATCGAGGTTGAGCATCCAGACATGGCGGCACTGCTCCTCTGCGAACCGCTTCTGGGGCCCGTAGCCCGGCCAGTCGTTGTGGATCACCCGCGCGCCGAGGGAGGCGGCGAGTGCCTGCGTCCCGTCGGTCGAGCCGGAATCAACGACGACCAAGTCGTCGGTCAGCGCGCGCACGGCCTCGATCGTCGCGCCGATCCGGTCGGCCTCGTTGCGCGCGATGATGAAGACCGAGAGCGGCAGGGGGGGCGGGGCTGTCATGAGGCCGGGGGCGTCGAGGGGTCGCCCGATCTATCGGCCGCAGCGATCATGGACAAGCATGGCTCTGCGCTCAGGCGGTTGCGACGAGGCGCTTGCGCTGAACCTTGCCGTTGGCGGTGCGCGGAAGCGCATCGAGGAAACGGATCGCTCGCGGGCACTTATAGGCGGCGAGCCGCTCGGCGCACCAGGCGATGAGGCAAGCCTCGTCCGCCGCCTCCCCGGGCTTCAGGACGACGAAGCCGGCAATGACGCTGACGCCCGGCCTCGGGCTCATCTCGGCGACCCCGACCTCCGCGATGCCCGGATGGGTGGCCAGCACCGCCTCGACCTCGTGCGGGGAGACCCTGTAGCCGAAGGCGTTCATGACGTCGTCGGCGCGGCCGTGGAACCAGAGATAGCCGTCAGCATCGAGGCTGGCCCTGTCGCCCCCGGCGAACCATTCGCCGCGCATCACCGCCGCTTCCTCGTCAGGCCGGTTCCAGTAGCCGAGCATCAGCCCGGGCTCAGAGCGGTGGACCGCGAGCAGGCCGACCTCGTCGGCGGGCAGCGGCACCGGCTCGCCCTCCTCGGGCAGGATCGCCACGCGGCGCCCGGGCTGCGGCTTTCCCGGCGAGCCAGGCCTGACCGGCACTGTCGGACCGCTCGACACGTAGGTGGAGACCTCGCTCATCCCGAGAGCCTCGTAGAGGGGCTTTCCGGTCGCATGTTGCCAGGCCGCGAGCAATTCGGGCGTCAGCGCCTCGCCGGCGGTGAGGCCGTGGCGCAGGCGATTGAGATTATGCGCGCCGAGGTCTGCGTATTTCAGGATCTGCCGGTAGAGGCTCGGCACCGCGGCGAACAGGGTCGCGCCCTCGCTCTCGATCAAGGCCGGCCAGCGCGCCGGGTCCCGCGGACCGTTGAAGAGTACCGCGGTGGCGCCGCAGGCCCAAGGGTCGGCGATGCCGACGCCGAGCGTGTAGGTCCAGTTCAGGGTGCCGGCATGCAGCATCACGTCGGACTCAGTCAGGCCCTGCCAATGCTCGTGCATCGGGCGGCGGGCGAATACGGCGCGATGGGCGTGGAGCACGCCTTTGGGCCGGCTCGTGGTGCCGGAGGTGTAGACCAGCGTCGCGGGATCGTCGGCGACGGTGTCGGCGTAGGATAGCAGGGTCGGCCCGTCCGCCATCGCGGCGATCTCGGAAGGGCCGATGACGATGCGTCCCGAGACGCTCGCCGGATCGAGGACGCAATCGGCGCCCGCCGCGATCACGGCCGCTCCGGAATCCTCCATCAGGAACGCGGCCTCGGCAGGGGTGAGCTGCGGAGACGACGGCAGGGCGACGAGCCCGGCGGCGATCGCGCCGAAATAGACGAGGACGTAATCGGCGTCGTTGCCCATCCGGACCATCACTCGCGCGCCCGGAGACAGGCCGAGATCCGACAATCCGGCGGCGACGCCGCGCACGGCTCGGTCGACCTCCGAGAAGGTCATCCGCGTCACGCGCCCGTCGCCCCCGACGACCCGCAGGGCGTCCTTATCGGGACGAAGACGGGCATTCACCGCGAGGCAATGACTCGCGGCGTTGAAGCGAGACGGGACGGCGGGCGAGTGGGAGAGAGGATGAGTCAAGGCAAGGGGTCCGGATCTTCGTCCGGGAGGCATGCAAAAAAGAACGACCGGCACAAGGCCGGCCGTCATCCTCGTTCGTGGTGGGATCCCGTTCGAACAGAAGGTGGATCAGTCGTCCGTGGAGGTCTGCGACACGCCGGACATCTCGGACGCAGCGCCAATCATCGTCTTCATCGCGTCGGTGGCATTGCGGTAGGCCGGCGTGCCTGTATCCCAATCGTTGGCGCCGATGGCGGCGACCATCTTGGCGGCCTCGTCGAGGGCGATCCGTTCCGCCTTGGCGAAGCGGGCGAGCGACGGGTGGCTCTTGAACTCGCCCCGTTCGAGATCAGCGGAGATGGTCTGCCCTGGCCGGCCGGAGATCGTCGCTGCGGTGGCATCGGCCGGCGCGAGGCCGACCAGGACGCGGGCGAGCTTGCGCTTCCACACGCCGACGTCGGCGATGAGGCGCACGAGCACGAAGTTCGGGATGTTGACGCCGGCGGAGTCGAGGGAGGTCTGGCCGAGGCCCTCGGCGCGCACCAAACGATTGGTGATCTTCTCGATCTCCTCATGGGTTTTCGAGGCCTTGGCGGCGATGCCCTGAACGCTCGTCGAGATCTCCGCGGTGGCCGAGCGTTGCTGGCCGAGCATCTGGGAGATCGCCTGGTTGAGGTTGCTCGCCTGCGAGATCCGCTCGTTGGTCTGGGCGACGCGGGCCTCGAGCTGCTCGACGATGGAACGGCCGGTGGTGACGGCGGTACGGCTCTCGCCGACGGCGACCGAGATCGACGACATCTCGGCGGTGAGGGTGCTGAGAAGGGCGCGGATCTCGCCGGTGGATTTGGCGGTCTGGGCCGAGAGGGACTTCACCTCCGCGGCGACCACGGAGAAGCCGCGGCCGGCCTCGCCGGCGCGGGCGGCCTCGATCGTCGCGTTGAGCGCGAGGAGGTTGGTCTGGTTGGAGATCGAGGCGATCGCCGTCGCCATGACTTCGATCTGCGAGATCGCGCGTTCGAGGACGACGACGCGATCGGAGATCAGCGAGGTGCGCGCATCGATCTCGTGCATGGCGTTGCGCGCCTGCTGGCCATCCCCGACGCAGGCCTGCATCGCGGTGAGCGCGTCCTGCGCGACGGTCACGACGGTATCGGAAGTCTGCGATACCTCGGCAATGGAAGCAGCCATCTCCTCGGTGGCGCCCGCGATGGTCTGTGTGGCGCGGGCGACCTCTCCGACGTCGTAGGTCATCCAGCCGATATTGATGGCGGCCTCGGACGCCTCCTTGGCGATCGCCGCCATGTTGCCGAGGTTGCGCTTGCGCTCCATGTCGCGCTTCGACATGAACGTGTGCAGCGACGTCCGGAGTGGCCCCTCCGGCAGGTCGACGGCGGTGACGTTCTGCGTCGCGACGAGCGTCTCGATCGCCTTGGTCAGGCGGGCGACTTCACCAACCGATTTCGTATCCGGAATCGACGCAATATCGGGCGAATCCTTGCGCGTCCGTCCAAAAGCGAGCCCGATCATCGACGTGAAGTCCTTGTGCGTTCCTTGTTCCGAAATCTGCATAAGAGCGCTTAACATACCCTTAGCGCGCGACCGCTTCGGACCATGATCGACGGTTTATTGCAGGCGCAAAGCCGCACCGGCATCCGAACACTCGACATTCTGCGAGCCGAACTAGGCCGAAAGAATTAGAGTTTGAGACAACAACCTTCGCGATCTATTTGAATTGCGGCGCGATGCTTTCGCGAATTACGAAAATTTCACGGGAACCGCTTCACCTTACGGTTGAGCATCGACTGCATTTCGTTTCGAAGGGAGTCGCCGATTCTTAGGCCGAAAGCGGCAATCTGATCTCCGGCGGGAGCGGAAGGTCGCGCATGCGGCGATCCATTGCCGTCGGTGCCGGCATCGGAACCGTGATGAGGCAGACGACGCCGTCCGGAGCGAAGATGAGCTGGACGTCGCCGGCGAGCTCGCGTGCGAGGCTGCGCTCGATCAGCCGCGAGCCGAAGCCGGTGCGGGTGGGGGGTGCCACGGGCGGCCCTCCGCGCTCGGCCCAGCGCAGGTGAAGGACGGTCTGTGCCTCGCGTTCCACCGTCCAGGTGATCGCGACAGTTCCTCCCTCCCGAGAGAGTGCGCCGTACTTCACAGCGTTTGTGCCGAGCTCATGCAGCGCCATGGCGATGGAGAGGGCGAGCCGCGGCGGCAGGCGCAGCGTCGGGCCGTTCACGATGAAGCGTGCCTTCTGGCCCTCGCCCGCATGGAGCGGCGCGATGGCATCGGCCACGACGGTTCCGAGTTCCGCGCCGTCCCAATTCTCGCGGGTGAGGACGTCGTGGACCCGGGCGAGGGCGATCAGCCGCGCCTCGAAGGCGGCCCGCGCCGCCGAGGCGTCCGGACCTTCCAGGCGGCGCAGGGATTGGCTGGCGATCGACTGGACCGTCGCCAGGGTGTTCTTCACCCGATGGTTCAGTTCGTGGATGAGCAGCAGCAGGTGCTCCTCGGCCCGCTTCGCGTCGCTGATGTCGACGTTGCAGCCCGTATAGCCGAGAAAGACGCCGGTATCGTCGAGGCGCGGCACGCCCTCGCAGCGCAGCCAGCGAACGGCGCCGTCTCGGTCGACGACCCGCACCTCCGCCTTGAACGGGCGCCGATCCGCGAAAGCCTCCTCGAACAGCTCGGAGAAGGTAGCCATGTCCTCGGGATGGATGATGCGGTCCCAGCCGGCCTCGGCGAGAGTCGATGCAGGCTGCCCGAACAGGTGGTCGAAATGCATGTTCGCGAAGCTGATCTCGGCCTGCTCGTCGGTCATCCAGATCAGCGCCGGGGTGGAATCCGCCATGTGTCGGAACCGGGCCTCGCTCTCCCGTAGCGCCGAGAGGCCACGCTGGGTCTCGGCCAGCGCCCGGTCGCGCTCGTCCTCGCGGGTGCGCAGCCGCAGGGACGCGTCCGCCAGGACGTCTCCGAGTCGCCGGATCTCGCTGATCGGCGAGGTGATGCGCGGGATCGCCTCGCCCCGCGCCAGGGCCGGACCGGTCGCCGCGAGGCGCCGCAACGGCCGCGCCACCCGCGACCACAGGTGGACGGCCAGGATCGACGAGGTCGCGAGGACGAGGAGGCCGAAACCGCCGAAGGCCCAGATCCAGTTGCGCAGGCGCGCCTCGACGATCACCTGCGGTATCACCGCTCCCACCGTCCAGCCGGTGAGGCGCGAGCGCGCCTCGACCACGGTCACCGGCTTGAGGCGCCGATCCTTGCCCTCCCACACGCCCGGCGTATCGGTCTGCCGCTGGCGCAGGGTCGTGAGGCGAGGCCGGCCGACGATGGAGGCCGGGTCGGGGATGCGGGCGAGGACGACGGTCTCGCGGTCCGAGACCCCGGTCGTCCAGCCCTCCACCGCCTCGCGTGCGATGATAGCCTGAAGCCGCTCCACCGGAACGGCGAAGCTGAGGATGTAGCTGACCTCGCCCTCGTTCGTGACCGGCACGGCCACCGCGTAGCTCGCCTCGCCCGGCATCGCTCCGGGAATCACGCCCGAAACCGTGGCGCGCTGGCTGCCGGAGGCGAACTCGCGATCGAAGGGCAGCACGCTCGAGGGCAGCGGCGCACCCCGGCGAACGGCGGTGTTGACGACCTGCTGGCCGTCCGGCCGGCGCAGCAGGATCTCGAGGCCGACGGCATCGCGGACGAGGCGGGCCTGCGCGTCGAAACTCTCGACGTTGCCGTCCTTGAGCCGCTGCGAGGTCGCCAGCGTCTGCAGCACCGAGACGAGGCCTGCGGTATCCCGGTCGATCGAGAGGGCGATGCCGCGCACGTTCTCTCGCGCGTCCTGCTCGAAGCGCGCCCGCTCGGTGGCGGCGTAGCGCATGAGCAGGATCGCGGTGAAGATGAGACCCGGCCCGATGAGAGCGATGACCAGGAGGATCAGGTAGACCTGCGTCGAGAACCCGCGTCGGCGGGCACGGTCCACGAGGTCCCTCAGACCGGTCCATCGCGCCTTGCGGCGCGGGGTGGCGTGGCCGGGCTGCTGGGCCGAGACATCGGCCTCGGCCGTCATGGCGCGCTCTCCGGCGCTTCTTCAGACGCACCCCTTTGTCTGGCCGCCGGCCCCTCGCGCCGGTCGATATGGCCGAGGTCGCGCGTCGGGGCGATCAGGTCGCGGATCCGTTGCTTCAGCAGCCTGGCGTCGGGGAATCCGCCATCGACCGTCCGGTCCCAGATCGTCTCGGGGCCGCAGGTAATCGTGAAAACCCCGCCAGAGCCCGGCACGAGGGCAACCTCGCCGAGATCGTCGCGAAAGGTCGACAGCAGTTCCTGCGCCATCCAGGCGGCCCGCAGCAGCCATTGGCACTGCGTGCAGTAGGTGATGGCGACCCGCGGCATCCTGGCCGTCGGACGAGGCGTCTCTTCCATGAGCGGCACAGCGCACCGAACCGCCCGCGCTTGTCAACCTTTTGGGCCTCACCGGAACGTCCTTGCGGGTGGGGTTGAGAGCATCGCGCTCGGGCCCTCCGGCCCGAATCCTGCCTCGAAAGCCGAGGCGACCGAGACTGCCCGTCCGGACCTGGCTGACGCGATCGAGAGCATCCACCGGCTTGTCGGGATTTATTGCACGTGAGGCTTGCAACCGCCGCCAGCGGCGGCAGGTGTTATGAGGCGAGGCTGAGATCGGCGCGAAGATCTAGATTAGCGGAGAACACGGGCATGGCATCAGGCCTCGCGGAGGACCTCATCCGCACGAAGTCGCTGGAGCGGCTTAACTCCGATGCGGAGAGCGGCGAGCACACGCTCGAACGCACGCTGGGACCCTGGAGCCTGATCGCGCTCGGCATCGGCGCCGTCATCGGTGCCGGGTTGTTCTCGCTGACCGGCATCGCCGCGGCCGAACATGCGGGACCGGCGGTGGTGATCTCCTTCGCCATTGCGGCGCTCGCCTGCGCTTTTGCCGGCATGTGCTACAGCGAACTCGCCGGCATGATCCCGGTCGCCGGTTCGGCCTATACCTACGCCTACGCGACCATGGGCGAGTTCGTCGCCTGGATCATCGGCTGGGACCTCGTCCTCGAATACGCGGTCGGCGCCGCCACGGTCTCGGTGAGCTGGTCGAGCTACGTCACCCGCTTCATGCGCGACACCCTTGGCATCAACCTGCCGCCCCACTTCGTCCATTCGCCGTTCGAGACCTTCACCCTCGCCGACGGCACGGTGGCGCACGGCATCGTCAATCTGCCGGCGATCTTCATTATCGTGGCCGCCTCGGCGCTCCTGATGATCGGCATCCGTGAATCGGCGCGGGTCAACGCCATCGTCGTGCTGATCAAGCTCGCAGTGGTCGCGGTCGTGGTCGGCGTCGGCCTGTTCTACATCAAGGCCCAGAACTACGTGCCGTTCATCCCCGAGAACACCGGCACCTTCGGCGAGTACGGCTGGAGCGGGATCATGCGCGGCGCCGGGGTGGTGTTCTTCGCCTATATCGGGTTCGATGCCGTCTCGACGGCGGCGCAGGAGGCGAAGAACCCTCAGCGCAACATGATGGTCGGCATCCTCGGCTCGCTGGCGATCTGCACCGTCATCTACATCGCCTTTGCGGGAGTTCTCACCGGCCTCGTCCCCTATACCCAGATGAAGGGTGACGCGGCCCCCGTGAACACCGCCATCGCGATGACGCCGTTCCCGTGGCTCAAGAGCCTCGTCACGCTCGGCGTGATCGCGGGCTTCTCCACGGTGATCCTGGTGCTGCTCCTCGGCCAGAGCCGGGTGTTCTACTCGATGAGCCAGGACCGTCTGCTCCCCGGCTTCTTCTCCAAGATCCACCCGACCTGGAAGACGCCGTACCGCTCGAACCTCTTCTTCATGGTGTTCACGAGCGCGCTCGGCGGCTTCCTGCCGATCAGCCAGCTCGGCCACATGACGAGCATCGGGACGCTGCTCGCCTTTATCCTGGTCTGCGTCGGGGTCATCATCCTGCGCCGGGCCCAGCCGAATGCCCGCCGCGACTACCGCACGCCATGGGTGCCGCTCGTGCCGATCCTCGGCATCGTGAGCTGCTTTGCCATGATGGTGTCCCTCGACGGCGAGACCTGGCTGCGCTTGGGTGTCTGGCTCGCCATAGGCCTCGTCATCTACTTCGCCTGGAGCCGCCGGCACAGCCGGGTCGGGCGCGAGGTGGAGGCGGCCGGTTAGGTCACCCTGCGTCGAGCGCCTCGGGGCGCGGCATGGCGATGATGTTGTAGCCGCAATCGACGAAATGGATCTCTCCGGTGACGCCGCCGGAGAGGTCGCTGAGGAGGTAGAGGGCCGAGCCGCCGACCTCGTCGAGGCTCACCGTGCGCCGCATCGGCGCATGGGCCTTCTGGTGGGCGAACATGGCCCGCGCATCGCCGATGCCCGCTCCCGCAAGCGTCCGCATCGGCCCGGCCGAGATTGCGTTGACGCGGATGCCGTCGGGCCCGAGATCGGCCGCGAGGTAGCGCACGGAGGCCTCGAGCGCTGCCTTGGCGACCCCCATGACGTTGTAGTTCGGCATCACCCGGGTGGCGCCGCCGAAAGTCAGGGTGAGGAGGGCCCCGCCAGGACGCATCATCGGCGCGGCGCGCTGCGCGATCTCGGTGAAGGAGAAGCACGAGATCGTCATGGTGCGCGAGAAGTTTTCGCGGGTGGTGGCGTCGAGATAGCGGCCCTTGAGCTCGTTCTTGTCGGAGAAGCCCACCGCGTGGACGACGAAATCGAGGCCCTCGGGCCAGTGCCGGGCAAGCTCGGAGAAAACCGCGTCGACGCTGGCGATATCCTCGACATCGCAGGGCAGCACGATCTCGGAGCCGAGGCTTTTCGCCAGTGGCGTCACCCGCTTGCCGAGGGCCTCGCCCTGATGCGTGAAAGCGAGGGCGGCACCCTGTCCGTGCAGCGCCTTGGCGATGCCCCAGGCGATGGAATGGTCGTTGGCGACCCCCATGATCAGGCCGCGCCGGCCCGCCATCAAACCCGTCATGCGTGATCGTCTCCCGTGGCCGCGCCTCTGCCGTGCGGGCCTTCAGCGGTCTTCGATGCGCGGCGCCGTCCCTAGGGGAACCGCGCTCCGCTCCTCAAGCGTCCTTGGGCATCGCCGACTGGATCAGCCGGTCCGAACTCAGGTCTTCCTCGTCATAGCCGAGAAGCTCTGCCAGGCGGCCGCGGGCGCGGCTGACGCGGCTCTTCACGGTGCCGACCTTGCAGCCCATGATCGACGCGGCCTCCTCGTAGGAGACGCCTTCGGCGCCGACCAGGATCAGGGCCTCGCGCTGGTCGGGCGGCAGCTTCGCCAGAGCCGTCTGCAGATCCTCGACGTCGAGGCGGTCGCCCTGGTGCGGGGCCGTGGCGAGACGGGCCGCGTAGGAGCCGTCCTGGTCCTCGACCTCGCGCACGCGCTTGCGGTGATCCGAGTAGAAGATGTTGCGCAGGATGGTGAAGAGCCAGGCGTTCAGGTTGGTGCCCGGCTGGAAGCGGGCGCGGTGCTGCCAGCCCTTCAGCAGCGTGTCCTGGACGAGGTCGTCGGAGCGGGCCGGGTTGCTCGTCAGCGACAGCGCGAAGGCGCGAAGGGAGGGCACCGCGGCCAGCAGGCCGTTGCGGAATTCCGGCTCGATCGCCTCGCCGCGGGCGCGAAGCGCCGCTTCGAGCTTCTCGATGAGTTCGGCGAAGCGGCTCGGCTGGTCGTCGTTGCCGAGCCGATCATAGACCGTGCGCAGGTGGTCGCCGAGATGGGTCCGGATGGTGGGGGACAGGTTCGGACGCGCATCCGCAGCGTCGGTGTCGGTCGTGTCGATCGCGTCGCGTGTCATGGCTCGTCGGGTTCTGGGCTGATCAAAGAGAGACCGGCTCCAGGAGCTCCGGCCGCTTCGGCTACGATGCGGGACCGTCCGCTAGCGGACCCAGCATCCGGTCATTGAACCGGGTTGTAGCGCATCGCGGACCCGTGCGCACCCCGTGCTGTCAAGCTGGCGCGCCGGCGCTGCAGGGACCCGCGGCGACGGCCTTGCGCGCGCCGGGCTTGAGGATGCGCACGGCGCCGTCGCGCAGGGACAGGACATGGCCGCGCTCCACATCCGTCCAGCACTCGTCCCGCGTCAGCGCTTTCGTGGCGACCACCGTGACGACGTCGTCCGCCGTCGTTTCGCGCGAAAAATCCACCCGCCAATCCTCGTCGACGAGGGTCGCGGTGCCGAAGGGCGCGCGGCGGGTCAGGTAGCACAGGCGCTTGCCGCAATGGGCGTAGAGGGTGCGGCTGTCCGAGAGCAGCATGTTGAAGACGCCGAGCCCGTGCAGCTTGGCGCAGAGCTCCGCCACCGCCACGTCGAGCTGACTCGCGCTCGGGAGCTTCGTCGGGTTCTTGGGCCAGCGCGCCTGCAACTGGTCCATCATCCAGCAGAAGGCGTATTCGCTGTCTGTGGAGCCAACCGGCCTGAACCAGGTGAGCGGCCATTTCTTCACGCCGCGCAGCTGGCCGTTATGGGCGAAGGTCCAGCGTCGGCCCCACAACTCGCGGCTGAAGGGATGGGTGTTCTCGAGGCTGACCCGGCCGCGATTGGCCTTGCGCACATGCGCGATGACGATGCGGCTCTTGATGGGGGCGCTGCGCAGGAGCTTGGCGAGCTCCGAGCGGGCGCTCGGCTCCGGCTCATGGAACGCGCGGCAGCCCCTGCCCTCGTAGAAGCTGATGCCCCAGCCGTCGGCATGCGGCCCGGTCTCGCCGCCGCGCCGCGCCAGGGCGGCGAAGGAGAAGCGGATGTCGGTGGGCACGTTCGCGCTCATGCCGAGCAATTCGCACATGGAAAGGAGACGGCTTCTGCGCTGGGAGGGTTTGAGGGAGTAGCGTCAGGCTTAAGGGCCTTCGGGCGATCCTACAACGCCCCTTCCCGGATCGCGCCCGGATCGGCCAGGGCATGCAGCAGCCGCGCCGCGCTGTGGGCGAAGCGCAGGGTCACCGCCTTGCGGCGCGGCCCGCTCAAGGAATGTTCGGGCGCCTCGCGCAGGATCGCCGCCCCGAACGCGTCGGCGACGATGAGGCCGGCATCGGCCGGAGTCAGCGTCTCCGGCAGGGTGTCGGGGATCGCGAAGAACAGGCGGTCGCAATAGTCGCGATAATCCGGCCATTTCCGGTCGGCCCGGAAATCCGCGACGCTCGACTTGATCTCCACGATGGTCAGCCGACCGGCCGGGCACAAGGCGATCAGGTCCGCCCGCCGGCCATTGGCCAGGGAGAATTCCGGGATCGTGACATGGCCGAGTTCGGCGAAAAGCCGGCGCACTCCGCGCTGCACGTGCAGCGCCGTTGGCGATTGCCGGCGGTCCGGAGGCAGGATCACGTGGGCGAGGGCAGCTGACATGGTTCCGCTGAAAGATGCCCCGAATCGGGACTCTGCTCAGGGAATCAGCCCCGGCGGCCTTTGTCACCTGCGACTTTCAGTGAAGCTCACCCTTTGAAGAAGCTGAGCACGCCCGCCGTCGGCGCCAGCCAGATGAAGGCCCAGAGGAAACCCGAGCTCCAGTTCGCGAGCTGGAAGGGCACCCGCGGCACCTCGAAGATGCCGGCGATGAGCGGCACCACGGCGCGGGCCGGGCCGATGAAGCGGCCGATGACGATGCCCCAGGCGCCGTAGCGCCGGCAGAAATCCTCGCCCTTGGCGACCATGTCCGGGTACCGGCTCATCGGCCAGATCGTCTTGGCGCCGTGCTGGAAATAGCGTCCGATCTCGTAGGAGACCCAGTCGCCGAGCGCGGCCCCGATGCCGCCGCCGATCACCACGGGCCAGAACGGGATCCCGCTCGCGCCGATCATCGCGCCGATCCCGAGCATCAGCACCGTGGCCGGCACGAGGATCGACAGGAAGGCCAGCGACTCGCAGAAGGCCAGCACACCGACGACGAGGGGCGCCCAGGCCTTGTGTGTTTCCACGAACCCGAGAATCGCGGTCCGCAGCGCATCGAAATCCATGGGAAGCCCTGTTGCTGGTCCAGGCGGATGTGGGAAGCGCGGCCGTGACGGCAAGGCGCATGTCGAGCCCGCGGATGCGCGAGCCTGCAAAAGCCGCTACCACGCGGGGCCTGACACGTCGCTTCCGAGACCAGTTCCGACGATGCGAGACCAGCTCCTAAGATGAAAGTGCTCTCGATCCAGTCGCACGTCGCCTTCGGCCATGTCGGCAACGCCTCGGCCGTGTTCCCGATGCAGCGCCTTGGCGTCGAGGTCTGGCCGATCCATACGGTCCAGTTCTCCAACCATACCGGCTACGGCGCCTGGCGCGGCCGGGTCTTCGACGGACCGATGATCGAGGACCTCGTGGCTGGCATCAGCGAGCGCGGCGTCCTCGCGGGCTGCGACGGCGTGTTGTCGGGCTATATGGGCTCGGCCGATATCGGCACCGCCATCGTGCGGGCGGTGAGCGCCGTACGCGCCCTCAATCCGGCGGCGCTCTATTGCTGCGATCCCGTCATCGGCGACACCGACCGCGGTGTCTATGTCCGGCCCGGCATCCCCGAATTCATGCGCGGCGAGGCGCTGCCGGCCGCCGATATCGCGACGCCGAACCAGTTCGAGCTCGACCATCTCTCCGGACTGACGTCGCGGACCCTCGACGAGGCCAAGGTCGCGATCGCCGCGCTCCAGGCACTGGGGCCGAAAGTGGTCCTTGTGACATCCCTGGTCACCGACGCCACGCCATCCGGCGCGATCGACCTGATGGCTGCCGAAGGCGGCTCCTACTGGCTCCTGCGCACGCCGCGGCTGGGCCTGAGCGTCAACGGCGCCGGGGACGCCATCGCGGCCCTGTTTCTCGTCCATTACTTGCGAACGCACTCGGCCGCGATCGCCCTCGGCATGGCCGGGGCCTCGGTCTACGGATTGCTGCGCCGAACCGCGGAAGCCGGCTCACGCGAGATCCTCACCGTGGCGGCACAGGACGAGTTCGTGAGCCCGACGACGACGTTTCCGGTGGAACCGGTCTGACTTCAGCAGAGAGAGAGAGAGAGAGAGACGCCATGCCGCGCCGCTTCGTCACCCTCGACGTCTTCACCGACACGCCCTTCGCCGGCAATCCGCTCGCGGTGGTGCTTGATGCCGAGGGCCTCGACACGGCGGCGATGCAAAGGATCGCCGCCGAGTTCAACCTGTCGGAAACGGTGTTCGTGCTGCCGCCGGAGGAGACGCGGCGCAAGGCGCGGCTGCGGATCTTCACGCCGACTCGCGAGCTGCCCTTTGCCGGCCATCCGACCCTCGGCACGGCCGTCCTCCTGGCGCTTCAGGACGGGCGGTCGGAACTCACCGACGCCGTCGCTTTCGGCTTGGAGGAGGAGATCGGGGTCATCTCCTGCGTCGTCGAGACGAGGGAGGAAGGCGGGAGGGCGCGCTTCACCCTGCCGGTCCTGCCGGATTATCTCGGCGAGGGTCCGGAGGCGGAGGCGCTTGCCATAGCCCTCGGCCTCAGCCCAGGCGAGATCGGTTTCGGCCGGCATGAGCCGAGCCGCCATGCCTGCGGCCCCGACTTCATCTTCGTGCCGCTCGCCTCCACGGACGCCTTGGACAAGGCCAGGGTCGATCCGGCCGGACTTGCGGCGTTAGGTGAAGCCAGCGCGCTCTACCTCTACTGTGTCGATCCCGAGGGGATCGGCCACCGCTATCTCACCCGGATGTTCGCGCCCCATCTCGGGGTTCCCGAAGACCCTGCCACGGGCTCCGCAGCGGCGGCCTTCGCTGGCGTGATGATGGAGTTCGAGGCTCTGGGCGAGGGCACCCACGACGTCGCCATTACGCAAGGCGTCGCCATGGGCCGGCCGAGCGATATCGGGCTTCAGATCGGCATCGAATCGGGGGCGCTCCGCGCAGTCGAGATCTCCGGTTCGGCCGTGATCGTCAGCGAGGGAACATTGCGTGTCTGACGGGTTCCGCATCGCATCCTTGACGCGGATCGAGGCGCGCCGCGTTCCCTTCGACTGGCAATGGGCGAGGGACGAAGCGGCATACATCTCCGGCAATTGGGCACGACGAGTGGAGGGGCGAACCGGGATCTTCGACGGCCGGGTCCTTCTCGCCTGCGGCTGGCGCCATCAGGATGGCACCTGCAAGGTCGACCTCTTCGAGACGAGCTACTCCCGGTTCATCGCCTATCGGGACGCCGGCTCGCCCGATCCCGCCGTGCGCAACACCTTCGCGGCGATCGTGCCGCGCTCGACCGACGGAGCCTATTTCCTCGGGATCATGGGGGCGCAAACCGCCAATGCCGGCCAGGCCTATTTCCCCTGCGGCACGCCCGATCTCGACGACATCGTCGGATCCGACCTCGTGGATCTCGCCGGCAGTGCCGAACGGGAGCTGACCGAAGAGACCGGTCTCGCCGTACCGGCGGGTTCCGCGCAGGAATGGGTAATGCTGGAGGGCGACCGGCAGCTCGCCTTCCTGCGCCCGATCGTGTTCGGTGAGGAATCCGGCTCCCTGCTGGCCCGGATGGAAAGGCACCGCGCGGCGGAAGCAAACCCGGAACTCGCCGGCTTTCTTATCGTGCGGGATCAGGTGGACATCGACCCGAAGCGGATGCCGCCTTTCGTGCGGGCCTATCTCGGACGATCCTTCGCGGGTGCGCCACCCGATCAGGGGTAGCCGTAGCGCGCCTTAGCCGCAGCAAGGAGACCGGCCGCCTCCCGGTCGCGGCCTGCGGCGCAGGCTACAGCCGCCGCGCGCAGGTCCGTCTGGAATTTCTCGCCGACCGGCTGGTTGAGATTGCCTGTCGCGACGTCGCTCTCCACCACCGCCTGCGTACGGGAGATGGCGGGGCCGCAGCCGGCGCCCCGGGGCAGCGCCACGGGAGCCGGGGCCACGGCGACGGCAGTCGGCGGAGCGCTCGCCTTCGGAGTGCAGGCGGCGGCGGACAGGAGGCAGGCGAGGGCCAGGCCCGAACGGCGGATCGTCACGGCATCGTCCCCTTCGTCAGGATCAGGCTTGCGTCAGGATCAAGCTTGGCCGCTTGTGCCGCCGGCCGGCGAAGGGGTCAATCTCAGAAAGGTGGCTGCCGCGATCTGGGGGAGCAGAAGGCGGGGCCGCAAGAAATCATGGGAGACGAAGGTTGGACTCCCTCTCGCATGGGAAGAGGGAGCCCACGATTCAGGCCGCGACGAGATTTTCGTACTGCTGGGCCTTCTTGCTACTTGACCTCTGGTCTACTTGGCCTTCTCGGCGATGCCGCCGAGCCCGGAGGTGTAGATGCCCTCGATCACGTCCTTGGCGACGGTGTCGGGCACGCCCTTGGCCTTGAAGCTGCCGGTCCAGTTGATCTTCGAGCCCGAGCCCGAGGGCACCACCGTGATCGTCGAGGAGTAATCCGAGACGGGCAGCGGGCTCTCCTCGATCGCATAGGTATAGGTCATCGCCTTGTCGTCGCGGGAGGTCTGCGACTCGACGATGGTGCCGCCGCCCTTCAGGGAGAGGCTGCGCAGCATGGCGCTGCCCTTGGTCGAGGGAGCACATTTCTCCACGGCCGGGTGCCAGGTGCCGATCCCGCAGAAGTCGCCGATCGTCGCCCAGACCTTGGCGGGAGGGGCCGCCACATCAAGGGATTTCGCGACGTCGATGGCAAAGCTCGGCACAGTGCCGGCAAGGAGGGCGAGGATCGGCAGGGCGCCAAGGCGCAGGGCGTTACGCAGCATCACGGGGTTTCCTCGCAAAGTTCTTGTTCTGGCGCCGGATTAAAAACGGCGTCGTCCTTCAGGACGCAGGTCAGAGCTAGACGGGAGACGGTAAACGGCAAGGCCTGGCACGAAAGCGTGAGGGTCGCGAATGCTTGTCAAGGCTCACCGGGAGGATTAGGGATGCGCCATTCGCGCACGCTCACGCAGCCTTCGTCCGGCCGGAGCGGATTTCGGGAGAGACGAGCCTTGGCCAGCGCCGGCTCCATGCACGGAAACGCAGGGGCCGCGATCGCGGCGTCGCGGAGCCGCGCCCTCGACCTGTCGCCGCTGCTCCTCCTTATCCGCCCCTGAGGGCCGTCCGGGCGCGCGGCGCCTGGGCTCTCAGGGGTGCGTTGCAGGTCTCCATTCGGCAGGTCTCCCCTCGAGGAGGCCCCGAGTCATTCGATCTCCCCGGTGCTGCCCTCATCGATAGCGGCGCGCCACGACAGGATCTCAAGCCCGCCATGACCTCCGTTTCCCAGACTGCGCCGCGCGACCGCGTCCTCATCTTCGACACCACCTTGCGCGACGGCGAGCAATGCCCCGGCGCCACCATGACACTCGACGAGAAGCTCGCCGTGGCCGAGCTCCTCGACGCCATGGGCGTCGACATCATCGAGGCGGGCTTCCCGATCGCCTCCAACGGCGATTTCGAGGCGGTGGCCGAGATCGCCCGGCGGGCCAAGCGCGCCACCATCGCGGGCCTCGCCCGTGCGATTCCCGCCGACATCGCCAGGGCCGGAGAGGCGGTGCGGCAGGCGAAGCGCGGGCGCATCCACACCTTCGTGTCGACCTCGCCGATCCACCTCGCCCACCAGATGCGCAAGAGCGAGGACGAGGTCGTCGAGATCATCCTCAAGACCGTGGCCCAGGCCCGCGACCTCGTCGAGGACGTCGAATGGTCGGCCATGGACGCGACCCGCACGCCCATCGACTATCTCTGCCGCTGCGTCGAAGCGGCGATCCGGATGGGTGCGACCACCATCAACCTGCCCGACACCGTCGGCTACGCCACGCCCGACGAGTATCGCGCCATGTTCCAGGCGGTGCGGAGCCGCGTGCCGAACGCCGACAAAGCGGTGTTCTCGGTCCATTGCCACGACGACCTCGGCCTCGCGGTCGCCAACTCCCTCGCGGGGATCGAGGGCGGCGCGCGCCAGGTCGAATGCACCATCAACGGCATCGGCGAGCGCGCCGGCAACGCGCCTTTGGAGGAGGTCGTGATGGCGATCCGCACCCGCGGCGACGTCATGCCCTACGAGACCGGCATCGAGACGACGATGCTGACCCGCGCCTCGAAGCTCGTCTCCCACGCGACGAACTTCCCGGTGCAGTACAACAAGGCCATCGTCGGCCGGAACGCCTTCGCGCACGAGAGCGGCATCCACCAGGACGGCATGCTCAAGCACACCGAGACCTACGAGATCATGACGCCGGCCTCGGTCGGCGTCGCCAAGACCTCGCTGGTGATGGGCAAGCATTCGGGCCGGGCCGCCTTCCGCGCCAAGCTCGAGGAGCTCGGCCTCGCCCTGAGCGACAACCAGATGCAGGACGCCTTCGAGCGGTTCAAGGCGCTCGCCGACCGCAAGAAGCACGTCTACGACGAGGACATCGAAGCGCTGGTCGACGAGAACCTCGCCACCGCGCACGATCGCATCCGCCTCGTTTCGCTCTCTGTCATCGCCGGCACCCGCGGGCCGCAGCGCGCCACCCTGAAGCTCGCCTTCGACGACCGCACCGTCACCGAGGAGGCCGACGGCAACGGCCCGGTGGACGCGGTCTTCAACGCGATCAAGGCCCTGGTGCCGCACGAGGCCGAACTCGAGCTCTACCAGGTCCACGCGGTCACCGAGGGCACCGATGCCCAGGCCGAGGTCTCGGTGCGCCTGAAGACGCCCGAGCGCAGCGTCACGGCTCGCGGCGCCGACCCCGACACCCTGGTCGCCTCGGCACGCGCCTATCTCTCGGCCCTGAACAAGCTCTCGGCCACGGCGGTACGCCTGCATGCACAGCACGCCCTGGGGATCTGACCATCAGGAAAAATGAAAGGCCGGGGGTGGACACCCCCCGGCCGCTTTGCTATCAGCCGCCTCCTCACGGGGCGGCTTGGTGGTCCCCCCGGTTGCCGCAAGGCAATGGGTGCATAGCTCAGTTGGTAGAGCAGCTGACTCTTAATCAGCGGGTCCAAGGTTCGAACCCTTGTGCACCCACCATTCCCACTCACGTGACTCGACCCCGGTCTTGGCGGCTGTGTGCGTCACGGTGCGGGATGCCTCGCGATTGTGGCTCGCTTCCGCACGTGGTCTAGGCGGATTGTCGGCCGTCGTCGCATGGATTCCGTGACGATCGCTCGGCCGAGGCCGCTCAGGCCACGAGCGCCAGCAGGAGCGCGCCACCGTATAGGATCATCAAGTAGGGGATGATCTCGGCGAAGGCAGGGACGATACGCGGCTTGCGCATTGGGGGATCCTTGGCGCTCATGATCGCAGCATCGCGAAAATGTAGTACCCGTTGATCTTCATCGCCGTCTGCGCCGCCCGACGATTGAAATCTCGCGGCAGCGCGGTCGTCCGGGCCAGCACGGTGCCGAATTCCCAATCGCCTCCGTCGATGAAGGTCGGAGCGGGCTCATCCTGCAGGACGGCACAGCAGATGCCGATATCGGATTTGCTGAGGAAGAGATTGTAAGGCCGAGGCAGGGGCCGATCGGCGATCATGCGATATCTCCCGACTATCGAATCGCATTGGACAGATATCGGCTCGCCGCACATTTGCCTAAGTCAGTTGTCGCCCGAATAGCCGCCGCCAAGCTTCCTACGTGCGATCGCGTACGATACCGGTGACGTCAGATCAGCGCCGCGACGGGGGCGGGGCAAGGACCACCACGCGCGATGATCTCGACCGGAACCGGGATTCGCCGGGCGATCGCGGCAGCCACCATCTCCGGCGGGGTCGGCGCGCCGAGGCTCTCGCAAAGGACGACGCCGACGAGCGGCACGCCGTGGTGGCGCATGGTCTCCACGGCCGTCAGCGTGTGGCTGATCGCGCCGAGATAGGAGCCGGTGACGAGGAGCGCCGGGATGTCGAGGGCCTTCAGCCAGTCCAGCCCGGTCTCGCCGTCGGTGACGGGGCTCATCAGCCCACCGACGCCCTCGATCAGGACGATCGTCCCGTCCGGGGCCTCGGCCATCCGGTGGCGGCACCAGGCGACGAGATCGTCGAGGCGGAGAACCCGGCCTTCGCGCGCGGCGGAGAGGTCGGGTGCAAGCGCCGCGGAGAACCGCCACGGCGAGCAGGCCTCGACCGTCTCCGACGTGACGGCGAGATCCTGGGCAGCGAGCAGGATCGCCGTATCGCTCTCGATGAAGGCGGGATCGTCGAGGGGCGGCACGCCGCTCGCCAGGGGCTTCAGCGCGATGACGTCGCGGCCCTGTTCGGACAGCCGCCGCGTCAGAGCCGCGGTGACGTAGGTCTTGCCGATCTCGGTGCCGGCTCCGGCGACGAAGACGGCGCGTCCGCTCACTTCTCGACGAAGGCCTTCTCGATGACGTAATGGCCGCCCTCGCCGTGGTTGCCTTCCTCGTAGCCGAGGCCGGTGAGGAGTTCGCGGGTGTCGCGGATCATGTCGGGCGAGCCGCAGAGCATGAAGCGGTCGTTCTCGATCGACATCGCCGACAGGCCGATATCGTCGAACAGCTTGCCCGAGGTCATCAGGTCGGTGATGCGGCCGCTGTTGCGGAAGGGCTCTCGGGTCACGGTCGGGTAGTAGATGAGCTGCGCCGCGATGGTCTCGCCCAGGAACTCGTGGTTGGGCAGGTCCTGCGTGATCGTATCGCCGTAGGCGAGTTCCGAGACCTGCCGGCAGCCATGGACCAGAACCACCTTCTCGAAGCGGTCGTAGGTCTCCGGGTCCTTGATGATCGACATGAAAGGGGCGAGCCCGGTGCCGGTGCCGAGCAGATAGAGGTGCTTGCCCGGCAGCAGGTTGTCGAGCACGAGCGTGCCGGTGGGCTTCTTGCCGACGATGATGGGGTCGCCGACCTTGAGGTGCTGCAGCTTGCTCGTCAGCGGACCGTTCGGCACCTTGATCGAGAAGAACTCGAGTTCCTCCTCGTAATTGGCCGAGACCACCGAGTACGCGCGCAGGAGCGGACGACCCTCGATCTCGAGGCCGATCATGACGAACTCGCCGTTGCGGAAGCGGAACGAGGGGTCCCGCGTCGTGCGGAACGAGAACAGCGTGTCCGTCCAGTGGTGCACGGAGAGGACGCGCTCTTCGTTGAACTTGCTCATCGCCGACCGATCAGAACCTCTGCTTTTTCGTGGTGGTCTTTTGGCAGGTGGTGGCGCTGCGTCAAGCCGAGCCGGCGTCACATCACCCTTGCGCCTGATTCAGACGGCGCCGGCGAGGAGGCCGAGCCCGGCCACGGCAAAGCCGGCTCCGGTCAGGCGCAAGGCAGGGTCGGAGGTCATCCGCCTGAAGCCAAGCCCGAGTGCGAGGCCGGCGGCATGGAGGAGAGCCGTCGCCGCGACAAAACCGAGACCGTAGATCAGCCCCGAAGCGGTCTCAGGCATCTCGGTGCCGTGAGCCTGGCCGTGGAACACGGCGAAAAGACCGACCGCAGCCGTCGCGACGAGAAGGGGGGGAGAAAGCGCAGAGACCAGCGCGAGGCCGACACCCAGCACGGAGAGCGCGATGCCGATCTCGACGAAGGGCAACCCATACCCCGTGGCGCCGAGGATGCCGCCCACCACCATCATGCCCAGGAAGGCGAGCGGGACCAGCACGATTCCCCGTCCGCCGATCTTAGCGGCCACGAGGCCGACGCCGACCATGGCGAGCACGTGGTCGAGGCCCATCAGCGGATGCAGGAACCCGTGCGCGAGACCGTGCGCATCACCGTGGCCGGAATGGGCCAGGGCTGGCCCCGCCGCGAGGGCGGCAGCCAGGGCGATCAGCAGGCGCGAGGCGGTCTTCATGCGGGCTCGAGTTCCCTTGGCAAGGTCGGAGTCGAAGGATCGTCGGGGAGCAAGCAAGACCCCCGCCGTTCCGGCTTCGGCCGACCTCAGAAATCCGTCGGCCGGCCGGCGGCGACCACGAGCATCCGTCCATCCGCGACAGTGCGGGCGGCGGCGCGGTGGATATCGGCCTGGGTCACCTCGGCGACCAGCCTGTTGCGGCGGCCGATATAGTCCATGCCAAGACCCTCGAAGGCGATCTGCACGAGTTGGTGGGCGATCTTGGTCGAGGTGTCGAAGCCGAGGGCGTAGGAGCCGGTGAGATAGTCCTTGGCCTTCTGCAGCTCGTCGTCCGTGGGGCCTTCGGCGATGAGGCGCTGCAGTTCCTCGGAGATCACCGTCATCGCCTCGGCGACGCGCTCGTTCTTCGTCGCGGTGTAGCCCCAGGTCATCGCGCTGGCCCGGTGGCTGACAAGCGAGGTGCCGACCGAATAGGCGAGGCCCCGCTTCTCGCGGACTTCCTGGAACAGGCGGGACGTGAAGGAGCCGCCGCCGAAGATGTGGTTGAGGACATAGGCCGGGATGAAGTCGGGGTCGCGCCAGGCCACGCCACCCATGCCGAAGCGGATCACTGATTGCGGCACGTCGAGATCGACCACGACGCGGCGGCCGAGATCCTGCACCTGGACCTGCGGCACGACCTTGAGCGGCCCCGCCTCGTCGAGGGTGCCGAAGGCGCGGTTCAGGGCATCGGCGAGGCGGGCGGCATCGATGGCACCCACGGCCGCGACCTTGAGGCCGCCGCGGCCGATGATCTGCCGATGCATCGCCACGAGGTCGTCGCGGGTGATAGCGGCCACGCTCTCCACGGTGCCAGATGACGGCCGGGAATACGGATGGCCGGCAAAGCCTTCCCTGAAGAAGCGGCGCGAGGCCATGACGCCCGGATCGTTCTGCTGGTAGCGCAGGCCCGCCAGAGTCTGGCCGCGCACGCGTTCGATC
>FSSH01001904.1_pt1 | contig 22503 bp, 20 predicted proteins | sample 1166101 | NCBI WGS metagenome assembly FSSH01 (sample SAMEA32972668, study PRJEB13176) | freshwater metagenome | biome: Drinking water system; feature: Biomass in drinking water that filtered by 0.45 um membrane; material: drinking water | place: USA | collected 2012-12-20 | depth 0 m | reverse complement strand
CTCGTCCGCGGACGCTACCCGGGGTCGAACGCGGCGATCGCGTCGTCATCTACATGCCGATGGTGCCCGAGGCCCTGTTCGCGATGCTCGCCTGCGCCCGCCTCGGCGCCGTGCATTCGGTCGTGTTCGGCGGATTCGCCGCCAACGAGCTCGCGGTGCGGTTCAGCGATGCGACGCCGAAGGTCGTGCTCGCTGCGTCCTGCGGCATCGAGCCGAGCCGCATTGTCCCCTACAAGCCGCTCCTCGACGCGGCGATCGCCGCCTCGGCGCACAAGCCCGATGCCTGCCTGATCCTGCAGCGGCCCCAGCGCGAGGCTGAGCTCGTTCCGGGCCGCGACCATGATTGGGCCGAGACGGTGTCGGCGGCGCGGGCAGCGGGGCGGAAGGCCGATTGCGTCGCGGTCTCGGCGACCGACCCGCTCTACATCCTCTACACCTCCGGCACGACGGGAAAGCCCAAGGGCGTGGTGCGCGATACCGGCGGCTATGGCGTCGCCCTCGCCTGGTCGATGGGCAACCTCTACGACGTGAAACCTGGCGAGGTGTATTTCTGCGCCTCGGATATCGGCTGGGTCGTCGGCCATTCCTACATCGTCTACGCGCCGCTCCTCCACGGCTGCACCACGGTGCTCTACGAGGGCAAGCCGGTGGGCACGCCCGATGCCGGCGCCTTCTGGCGCCTGATCCAGGAATATCGCGTCGCCTGCCTGTTCACGGCGCCGACGGCTTTGCGCGCGGTGAAGAAGGAAGACCCGCGGGCCGAACTCGTCGGATCATACGATCTGACGGGCTTTCGCAGCCTGTTCCTCGCCGGCGAGCGAGCCGACCCGGATTCGGTGGCCTGGGCGGAACGCGCCCTGAACCGGCCCGTCATCGACCATTGGTGGCAGACCGAGACAGGCTGGGCCATCGCCGGCAATCCGGTCGGGATCGGCCAGTTGCCGGTCAAGCACGGCAGCGCCTGTGTGCCGATGCCGGGTTACGACCTCCACGTCCTCGACGAGGCTGGTAAGCCGCTCCCTGCCGACACGATGGGTACCATTGCGTTGAAGCTCCCGCTGCCGCCCGGCTGCCTGCCGACGCTTTGGGGTTCCGACGAGCGCTTCCGCCAGAGCTATCTCACGACCTTCCCCGGCTATTACGACACCTCCGATGCCGGCATCGTCGATGCCGACGGGTACGTCACGGTGCTCGGCCGCACCGACGACATCATCAACGTCGCCGGCCACCGCCTTTCCACCGGCGGAATGGAGGCGGTGCTGGCGAGCCATCCCGATGTGGCCGAATGCGCCGTCATCGGCATTCGCGACGCGCTCAAGGGCGAGCAGCCCTGCGGCTTCGTCGTTCTGAAATCGGGCGTGACCCGCGAGCCCTCGGAGATCGAGCGCGAACTCGTCGCCTCGATCAGAGATCGCATTGGCCCGGTCGCCGCCTTCAAGCTCGCCCTGACCGTGGCGCGCCTGCCGAAGACGCGTTCGGGCAAGATCCTGCGCGGCACCATGAAGAAGATCGCCGACGGCGAGACCTGGACCACGCCCCCGACCATCGACGACGCGGCCGTCCTCGAGGAGATCGGCGAGAGCCTCAAGGGGAGGGGGATCGGAGGGTGAAGGCCGATGCGGACCCGCGTCAGCGGCAATGGTTCGGCTGGAAGCGTCTGATCCTGCTGCGAAGGCGCTCCTGAAAGGCTTCTTGTGTTCCCGAATATCTCTCGGGCGCGGTGAAGCTCTCGACGGACTTGCCGAGGCGCGCCAGCATCAGCTGCCACTCGCCGGACACGCGAAACGGGACGGTGCCGGTCTCTATCAGCGCCTCGAGATCCGGAAGCACGTGCGCTGCTTCGGGTCCGAGCAGGCAGAGAGCCTGCGCCGCCGCATTCGCATCGTCCAGGCGGTCGGGGTCTGAGGTCTTCGGAACGGGTCGCGCATAGGCCCGGGCGATGATCTGGACGAGTTCCGACGCAGCGGTCCCGCCGCGATCTGCCTGACGCAGAACGAGGCCCACCGCCCAGCGGCGCCGGTCCGGATCGGCCAGCAGCAGCGCCTCGTCGGCCGTACGCTCAGCAAACACCCCGGGCGGCAGCGCCGACAGAGCCCTCCCGAGCGTGCGGGCCGGCTCGCGGTCCTCCGGCATGCGGGCGGCGAGGATTCGGGCCACCATCGGACCTCGCAGGGTCGCCGCATCGGGCCCGAGGGCCTTGATCGGATAGTAGATGCCGAAGAAGTCGCGAAGGCGGGTATCGGCGATCAGTCGAGCGACCAGGGCGGCATCACCGGGGCGGATATCGGGCCGCTTGCCGAAGGAGTCCATCGTGTCGAAGAGGGGCCGGACGAGGCTGAAGGCTGCGGCGCCCGCCGGGACGGCGGGATCGTCGAGGGCGGCAACGAGCGTCGCACGCATGTCGAGAGCGCTCGACTGGATGGTCGCTGGGGCAGGCGTCAGGCCGAGATTCGTCGTCCGCCGAAGAACATCGAGCGTCCCGTAGGCACCCTCGGTGTTGTGGCGCCGCGCCCATTCGAAATGGAAATTCTCCAAGCCGCCATTGGGTTCGATCCAGAGCGGAACCTGAAGCCGGCGCGCGGTCACCGCCGTCCGGCGCACGACCTCCCCTCCTCGGTCGGCAAGCATGACGCGGGTGGAGGAGGCCGTGGGACGAAAGCTCCAGTCCCCCGAGCCGCTGAGGAGTGGTCCCTTGGTCAGCCGCAGGGTCCAATCCGGCATCGGCGGTGCCGCGTCATGGGGATCCCGTATGAGGCAGGTTCCGGCGGCGAGGGCGAGCTTCCAGGCGATGCGAAGGGACGGCGCCTCTGGCCAGGCATCGACCCCGCCATTCCCCTCGGTCGGGAGGATCGGATCAGGGCAGGTCGACGACGCCAGCTGCGGGGTCAGCCGATAGGTGGCCGTGACATCGTCCTTGGCACGACGTGCCGGGGCCCCGTCCGCGTCGAAGGCTGCAGCCAGGACGACGGCCGTCACGCCGGGCGTGAAGAGGGCAGCGGCGCAGAGATCGTCGCAGGCATAGGCCCGCCTTCTCCCATTACCGATTCCGACGGTACTGCCCGTGCCCCTCTCCCTCTCAATGCGCAGGGTCCCGGCGATCACGGCCGGCGTCTGGGGTTCCCGGTCGCCGTCGCGGGCCTGCGCGACGACGCCGTCGATGCGAGCGTTCCCGAGGAGCGGCAACGCCGCGGCCATGCCGGCCGCGAATGCCAGCCCGGTGAGCGAGGCGATCCAGGAGCCGAGACGGCGACGGCTCGGATACCAGAGGAGTGCGAACAGGGCGCCGTAGAGGAAGGCGGTCGGCATCAATCCGAGGATCAGGCCTGGCAGGATAAGCGCGATCGCCCCGATGATGACGAGGCTCGGAACCGCCACGGCGAGCAGACCGAGCACGCCGGTGACGATGAGATAGTACCGAAGAGCCTTGGCCATGGGGCGGGCCTCGCGCGTCGAGGCCGATGCCTCACCCGTGAGGTGCAGTGTCCTGCGTAGGCATTGCGTTTCTTTGAACGGCGAGTGCTGCCGATCGCCGACCGCGATGGCCGGGTGCTGCCGACGAGAGCCAAGGGACAGTCTCGCTGTCGTCGATCCTTTTCGGAAATGTAGTGTCGATCATCGCGACGGCCTTCGTCTCGTAGAACGCCTTAACTTCCGGGAGAGGCGGACCTCTCACGACCGGCTATTTTGTCCTACAACGCTCATACGCACATCATGGAACCCCGCATGACGCCACGCCTGTTCGAACCTCTGCGCCTCGACGACCTCGTCCTCGAGAACCGCATCATCGTCGCGCCGATGTGCCAGTACTCGGCCCATGCCGGTCAGGCGGGCGACTGGCACCTGATGCATCTCGGGCAGCTCGCCCAGTCGGGGGCCGGGCTCCTCACTCTCGAGGCGAGCGCGGTCTCGCCGGAGGGGCGGATCTCGCCGGCCGATCTCGGGCTTTACTCAGACGAGACCGAGCGGGCGCTCGGCCGCACGCTCGACGCGGTGCGAGGCTATGCGCCGATCCCGATCGCGATCCAGATCAATCATGCCGGCCGGAAGGCATCGAGCAGGGCGCCCTGGGATGGCGGCGCACAGATCGCCCCGGACGCACCGGATGGCTGGCGCACGGAGGCGCCGTCCGCCATCCCACACGCCGAAGGCGAGGTTCCGCCCCGCGCCCTCGACGCGGACGGCCTGAAGCGCATCCGCGATGGCTTCGTCGCCACCGCGACACGTGCGCTCGCGATCGGCATCGACGGATTCGAGCTTCACGGAGCGCACGGCTACCTGCTGCACCAATTCCTGTCGCCGCTCTCCAACCAGCGGACCGATGCCTATGGCGGCAGCCTCGCGAACCGGATGCGGTTCCCGCTCGAATGCTTCGAGGCCGTGCGCGAGGTCGTGCCCGCCGGCAAGCCGGTCTGGATGCGGGTCTCGGCGACCGATTGGGTCGAGGATGGCTGGAGCCTCGACGAGACCGTCGAACTCGCCCGCGAGCTGAAACGCCGCGGCTCGGCCGCGATCCACGTTTCTACCGGAGGGCTGTCGACGGCACAGACAATTCCACTCTCGGCCGGCTACCAGGTACCCTTCGCGGAGCGGATCAAGGCGGAGACCGGCATGACCACCATCGCGGTCGGCCTCATCACCGAGGCAGCCCAGGCCGAGGCGATCCTCGCCGAGGGCAAGGCCGACGCGATCGCGCTCGCCCGCGCCATCCTGTACGATCCGCGCTGGCCCTGGCATGCGGCGGCCGAACTCGGCGCGCAGGTGCGGGCACCCAAGCAATATTTCCGGAGCCAGCCGAGGGAGTTCAAGGCTCTGTTCCGCGACGCCAGCCACGGGCAGCGCTGAGCATGGACGACATCACCGCCTTCACCGTAGGCCGGGTCCGCTACGACGAGGAGAACGGCATCTGCCTGATCTCCGGCGCTGACGACGAGGAGGAGCCGGCCGGCTACTTCATCATACAGATCGAGAAGGGCGACCCGGACGGGCCGCTCATCGAGGTGTTCGGCGAGGACCTGACGCAATCGGACGGCGTCGCCGCGCTCGAGATCGGCCTGCGCCACCTGCTCTTCACCTTCGAGCCCCTGAGCACGATCGGAGCCGAGATGCCGATGGTGCGGATCGAATCCGAGACCGAGATCCCCGAACGGGCCCGCAACCGCCTGAGCCTCGCCTTCGGCCGGAGGGTGTCGCGGGTGTGACGCTTCCTCAGCGCGGGACCGCGCCCACCATCGGCCCGAGGGGACGGCTGAGGTCGGAGCGGCCGAGGCTCGGGGCGTAGAGGCTCGAGACGCTGCCGTCGAGGAACAGGGCGTTGCGGCAGCCGAGCTCGTCCTTGAACAGCCGGGCGAAGGCCCCGAAGGTCACGGGGCGCTCGGAGATCGCGAAGATCGCGGTGCGGCCCTCGTCGCGGACGCCGACGCCGTTGCGGATCTTCTGCGACGGGCCGTCCGTCGAGATCTTCGGGTGGATCTTGCCGTCGACCACCAGCATCGGGCCGGACTGGGTCGCGAAATCCGGCTTCGGGTTGGCCTTTAGGTAGCGCCCGGTCTCCAGCACCCCGGCGCGGTCGCCCTTCACGTAGAAGATGCCGTTCGGCTTGAGGTGGAAATTGCCCGGGCCGTTGGCGGTCGAGACGCCCTTCATCTCGCGCCCCTCCTCCACATAGAGCCCGACCGGTGCCTGGCCCTTGTCGTACATGCCGGCATTCATCGCGAAGCCGAGCTGAGCGCCCTGCCTGGCCGCAAGGCTCGACAAGGAGGAATAGGGCAGCCCGTCCGAACCAAGCCAGTAGAGGCGAACCCGCTCGCGGCGAAGGTCCACGGTACAGACCGTGAACGTCTCGCCCTCGGATTGAACCGGACGGCACGGCGTCGCAGCCGACCCCTCGCGCGGCGCGAGTCCGAGGAACAGGACGACGGCAGCCAGGCCGAGGCGGCGCCAGGACCTTGTCACGTTCCCACTCAAACGAGGAGCCTTCTCGAACGGGCTGTTTCGGTGTGAGATCAAGACTGGCTCCTGCCGTCTGGCTGCGGACGGCAACGCGACGCGGCACGGCCGAACGAAGCCTCGCCGAAGATGGGGGTTGGGATAGCAAGACCGCCGCATCCGCTCAATCACGGCTGCACCGGCGAGCATGGATGGATATGGGGCGAGGCGGAATGGTGAATGAACCGTTCACAACACCCGAGCGTTTGACGGCCGTGGGGGAGAGAACGTCGTTCGGAGATGATGTGATGAAACGAGTGCTTCTCGCTTCCGCGGCGATGGTCGGCGCCTTGGCGATGATCCCGGCAACTGCCGATGCCCGCGGTTTCCGCGGCGGCGGTTTCCACGGCGGTGGCTTTGGCGGCGGTGGTTTTGGCGGCGGCTTCCGCAACGCCGGGTTCGGCGGCTATCGGGGCGGTTTCGGGGGATATCGCGGCGGGTTCCGCCCGGCCGGCTTCGGTGGCTATCGCGGCGGGTTTTACGGCGGCCGCGGCTTCTATGGCGGACGCGGCTTTGGATATGGCCGTGGCATCGGGATTGGCGCAGTGGGTCTCGGCCTCGGACTTGGCCTTGCCGCCGGCGGCCTTTATGGGGGCGGCTACTACCCGAGCTACGGCTACGGCTACGCCCCAGCCTCTTACGGTTACGGTCATGGCTACGCACCCGTTTCCTACGGCGGCTACGGCGAGTGCTACACCGTTCCGCGGACCCGCTGGACGCCCTACGGCTATCGCCGTGTGCTCGTCGAGCGCTGCTACTGATCCGGGTCGGATCGAAGAAACGAGGGGGTCGCCGGTGGCGGCCCCTTCTCGTTTGTGGGGCTGAACGTCAGCGACGCATTTCGCCTCGTCTCATCGGCATTGCGTCAATGGTCGAGAACAGAGTCGATGCCGGGAGCGGCTCGCCCGAGATGAGCTTGGCCTCGCCGTCCTTGCCGACCAGCACCGCCCTGAACGATCCGGCCGGCAATCCGAGCCGGCGCCTGATCGCGACGGCTTTGGCGTCGTCGCCATAGGCCTCGACCGTGACGACGTCCCGACCGGTCACCTCGGACCTGGCCGAGGCCAGGATGGCCCGCTGCGACCGGGCCGCGGCATCGCCCGCGTCCGGAGCCGAGATGACGACGAGGCGCGACTCCCACTGATAGACGGCGAGCGGATCGCGTTCGGCGGGTGTGGCGCTGGAGGCCGTCGACATGGCTCCGGCCGTCGCGATCGCCAATATCCGAAGATGCATCGTCACCCTTATTCTAAGCCTCAGCCGGGCCCTTCCCGTGGAAGCGCCGATGCAAGGATCCGGGGGCGCCCTGCGCCCGTTCTCTGAGCGAGGGAACGTGTACCGCCACCGAAAGTGCCCATGACCGACATCAACCGTCGCATCGTCCTGGCCTCGCGTCCGCACGGGGAGCCGAGCCCGGCCCATTTCCGGATGGAAGAGACGCGGGCCCCGACTCCGAAGGCGGGCGATGTGCTGCTGCGCAACCGCTTCCTCTCCCTCGATCCCTACATGCGGGGGCGGATGAGTGCAGCGAAATCCTACGCCAAGCCCGTCGAGATCGGCGAGACCATGGTCGGCGGCACGGTGAGCGAGGTCGTCGCCTCGCAGAACCCGGATTTTCCTGAGGGCACGTTGGTCGCCGGGTTCGGCGGCTGGCAGGACCTGTGGGTGTCGAACGGGGCGGGCTTGCGCCGGCTCGATCCGGAGGCGGCGCCGCTCTCGACGGCGCTCGGTATCCTCGGCATGCCGGGCATGACCGCCTATACCGGCCTCCTCAATATCGGCCGGCCGAAGCCGGGCGAGACCGTGGTGGTGGCCGCCGCCGCCGGACCGGTCGGCTCGCTCGTCGGCCAGATCGCCAAGCTCAAGGGCGCGCGTGCCGTCGGCATCGCCGGGGGCCCGGATAAATGTGCCTACCTCGTCGACGAGCTCGGCTTCGACGAGGCGGTCGACCACCGCGGCGCTGATCTCCCAGGAGCCCTCGCAGAAGCATGTCCCAACGGTATCGACGTCTATTTCGAGAATGTCGGCGGCGCGGTGTTCGAGGCGGTGCTGCCGCTCCTCAACGATTTCGCCCGCATCCCGGTATGCGGCCTCGTCTCGGGCTACAACCTCACCGACCTTCCGCCCGGCCCGGACCGGTCGCCACTCCTCATGCGCGCCGTGCTGACGAAGCGCCTGCACATCCAGGGCTTCATCGTGTGGGATTTCGCCGAGCAGGAGGCCGCCTTCCTCGGCGAGGTCGGGACGTGGCTGAGGGACGGGCGGGTCAAGCACCGCGAGGACATCGTGGAAGGTCTCGACAAGGCGCCCGGGGCCTTCATCGGGCTCCTCAAGGGCCGCAATTTCGGAAAGATGCTGGTCCGGATCTCTTGAACGAAGGGCAGTTCGGAGCAGAAGCGATCTTGCTCGACAATGAGAACAAGAGTAGAACAAACGCGCGTTTAAGCGCCGTCGGCAGCGAGCCTGCGAGTCCCGTGGACAAGCTGCATCTCGCGATTGCGGCGACCGGCGCCAGGGACCATGAAAGGCACGTCGCGACGGCACGGCGTGGCCGCGGGTGAGATCGATCGACAGGAGAGAAGCATGGCCGGCAGCGTCAACAAGGTGATCCTGGTAGGCAATCTCGGGCGCGATCCCGAGACGCGCCGACTCGGTTCGGGCGATCCCGTCGTCAACCTGCGCATTGCGACGTCCGAGTCCTGGAAAGACAAGATGTCGGGCGAGCGCAAGGAGAAGACCGAGTGGCACTCGGTCGTGATCTACAACGAGAACCTCGCCAAGGTTGCCGAACAGTATCTACGCAAGGGCTCGAAGGTCTATATCGAGGGTCAGCTTCAGACCCGCAAATGGGCCGACCAGTCGGGCGTCGAGAAATATACGACCGAAGTCGTGCTTCAGCGTTTTCGCGGCGAACTCACGCTGCTCGACGGCCGCGGTGGCGGCGGCGAGTTCGCGGGTGAGGAAGAGAGCGGCGGCCAGATCAGCAGAGGCGGCGACTACGGCGGTGGCGGACGTGGCGGCTCGGATCGCGGTGGCGATTACGGCGGCGGCGGACGCTCCTCGGGTAGCGAGCGTCGTCCGGCACCGACATCCGGCGGCGGATCAAAGCCGAACTACGACCTCGACGACGACATTCCGTTCTAGGATCGTCGCGAGCCGGGCTACGTCGCGGGAGGCTGGCCCGGCCTGGAATTTGCTCTCCCCTCGGCAAACGAGGGAGTGAGCAGGCGCCATGGCATCCTTCATCCGCGTCACCGAAGTCTGGGTTCCATCGCGAGATGGGTCGAGGCTGGAGTTCGGCACCGGCAGCTACGGGGACCTCCACGGGTTTCACGCCGAGAGCCACCAGACCGTTTTCGGCTATGGCGAAGGTCTGCCGGGTCAGGCCTGGGCGACGCGCCGGCCGATCGTCCTTAAGAATTTGCAGAATTCCTACTTCAAGCGCGGCGCGGCGGCTGCCGACGCCGGCCTGACCTGTGGCTTGGCGCTGCCGATCTTCGCCGGCGACTCCCTGCGCGCGGTGGTGACCTTCTTCTGCGCCGACGATGCCGAGAAGGTCGGCGCCATTGAGGTCTGGGCCAACGATCCGGCCCAATCGAGCGCGATGGAGGTCCAGGACGGCTATTACGGCAATGCAGAATTCTTCGAGCGCAACTCGAAGGCAATCCAGTTCGGCAAAGGCGAGGGCCTGCCGGGAGAGGTCTGGGAGCGCGACCGACCGATCGTCGTCAAGGAGCACTACGGCTCGCATCGTTTCCTGCGCAAGGCGGAGGCGCTCAAAATCGGACGCACCACCGCATTCGGCATGCCCTGTCACGGCGACCGGACCCGCGACTGGGTAATGACCTTCCTCTCGGCGCTCGGCACGCCGATCGCGAGACGGTTCGAGGTCTGGAAGGCGGAGCACGATGGCGAACACCTCATCTACGAGGCGGGACTCTGCGAGGTCGAGGGCGACTTGCTGGAAACCTACGGCTCCCTCAGCCTCGCCAGGGAGGACGGAACGATCGGCAAGATTCTGCTTACCGGGCTCCCGGTGATCACCACCGACTTCTCGCATGAGCCGTCTCTGATCTCGCGCAGCCTCGCCGAGGCTGGTCTGACTACCCTCGTCGCCATTCCCGTGTTCAGCCGCGAGGCACGCCTCACGGCCGTGGCCGCCTGGTATTTCTGAACGTCCCTTGCGGGAAGCGGGACGAGCACATCGCCTAAGTTTCTGAACCGGAGCGGCTTTTTCCTCGCGGTTAAGGCCCTGGCTGCGGTGGCGCCGCCCATGGCGATAGCCTATATTGAAGGGGAATAAAGGCCTGCCATCGCAACCTGGCGGCGGCTTCCAAAAACGCTCGCCTCGCCTCACGGCGAGATCCTGATCGCCACCTCGGCGGCGGGATGCCGAGCCCGCACACGATAGAGATCGAAGACCTTGGCTGAGAACGACGAGAACGGCGCCGGCGCGACGCCGCCCGCCAGCGATATCCGCCCCGTTTCCATCACCGACGAGATGAAGCGCTCCTACCTCGATTACGCCATGAGCGTGATCGTGAGCCGGGCGCTTCCCGATGCGCGTGACGGCTTGAAGCCGGTCCACCGCCGCATCCTCTACTCGGCCTTCGAGAGCGGGTTCCTGCCCGAGCGCAAATACGTCAAGTCGGCCCGCATCGTCGGCGACGTGATCGGTCTCTACCACCCGCACGGCGACCAATCGATCTACGACGCCTTGGTCCGCATGGCGCAGGACTTCTCGATGCGCCTCATGCTCATCGACGGCCAGGGAAATTTCGGATCGGTGGACGGCGATCCGCCCGCGGCCATGCGCTATACCGAGTCTCGGCTCGCCAAGCCGGCGAACGCGCTGCTCGCCGACATCGACAAGAACACCGTCGACTTCCAGCCGAACTACGACGAGTCCCGCGAGGAGCCGAAGGTCCTTCCGGCGCGCTTCCCGAATCTCCTCGTCAACGGCGCCGGCGGCATCGCGGTCGGCATGGCCACCAACATCCCGCCGCACAATCTCGGCGAGCTGATCGACGCCTGCATCGCCCTCATCGACGATCCGAGCCTCGACGTCGAGGCGCTGACCGAGATCGTGCCCGGTCCTGATTTCCCAACCGGCGGCTCGATCCTAGGGCGCGCCGGCACCCGACAGGCCTATGCCACCGGCCGCGGCTCGATCGTCATGCGGGCGAAGTCCCACGTCGAGGAGCTGCGCAAGGAGCGCGAGGCGCTGATCTTCACCGAGATTCCGTATCAGGTGAACAAAGCGACTCTCATGGAGAAGATCGCCGAGTTGGTGAAGGAGAAGCGCGTCGAGGGGATCTCCGACCTTCGCGACGAATCCGACCGCGACGGCATGCGCATCGTCGTCGAGATCAAGCGCGACGCCATGGCCGACGTCGTGCTGAACCAGCTCTACCGCTACACGCCGCTGCAATCGTCGTTTGGCTGCAACATGGTTGCGCTCAACGGCGGCCGCCCCGAACTGATGAACCTGAAGGACCTGCTGCAGGCCTTCGTCGACTTCCGCGAGGAGGTCGTATCCCGCCGTACCAAGTTCATGCTCGGCAAGGCGCGCGAACGCGCCCACGTGCTGTGTGGTCTTGCCATCGCGGTCGCCAATATCGACGAGGTCATCCGCCTGATCCGGACTTCGCCCGACCCGAACACCGCCCGCGAGGCGCTGATGGGCCGCGATTGGCCGGCACAGGACATCGCTCCGCTGATCGCCCTGGTCGACGATCCGCGCCATCGCGTCGCCGATGACGGCACGTACCGCCTCTCCGAGGTCCAGGCCCGCGCCATCCTCGACCTGAGACTGCAGCGCCTCACCGCCCTGGGCCGCGACGAGATCGGCGACGAGTTGAAGAAGCTCGCCGACGAAATCGCAGACTATCTCGACATCCTGCGTTCGCGCCTTCGCATCATGACCATCGTCAAGGATGAGCTCGCGGAGGTCAGCGAGGCCTACGCGACGCCGCGCAAGACCGTGATCCTCGACTGGGATTCCAACGTCGAGGACGAGGACCTGATCCAGCGCGAGGACATGGTCGTCACCGTGTCCCATGCCGGCTACGTCAAGCGCGTGCCGCTCTCGACCTACCGGGCCCAGCGCCGCGGCGGCAAGGGCCGCTCCGGAATGGCGACGCGCGACGAGGATTTCGTCACCCGGCTTTTCGTCGCCAACACCCACACGCCGATCCTGTTCTTCTCCAACGAGGGCCAAGTCTACAAGGAGAAGGTGTGGCGCCTACCGATGGCGGCCCCGAACGCCCGCGGCAAGGCCTTGGTCAACATCCTGTCGATGGAGGCCGGGACCGAGCGCATCACCACGATCATGCCGCTGCCGGAGGACGAGTCGTCGTGGGAGACGCTCGACGTGATGTTCGCCACCGCCTCGGGATCGGTCAGGCGCAACAAGCTGTCCGACTTCGTTCAGGTGAACCGCGCCGGCAAGATCGCCATGAAGCTCGATGAGGGCGATCACATCGTCCATGTCGAGATCTGCCGCGCCGACCAGAACGTGCTGCTCACGACGGCGGCGGGCCAGTGCATTCGCTTCCCCGTCGAGGATGTCCGCGTCTTCAAGGGTCGCGATTCGACCGGCGTGCGCGGCATCAGCCTGGCCAAGGACGACCGCGTCATCTCGATGACCATCCTCAACGCCTTCGAGGCTTCGCCGGAGGAGAGGGCCGGCTACCTCAAGATGCGGCGCGCCGTCATCGGCGAAGCCGACGGCGAAGACACCAACGGCGCCGAGGCGGAAGAGGTGAGTGCCGAGGCCACGGCGATCTCCCTCGATCGCTACAACGAGATGGGCGCCGCCGAGCAGTTCGTGCTGACCCTGTCGGAGCGCGGCTACGGCAAGCGGACCTCGTCGTTCGAGTACCGGACCTCCGGGCGCGGCGGCAAAGGCATCACCGCCATGCGGGTGAACCCGCGCAACGGCAATCTTGTCGCCTCCTTCCCGGTCCAACCCTCGGACCAGATCATGCTGGTGACCGATGGCGGTCAGCTCATCCGAGTGCCCGTGGACGATATCCGCATCGTCGGACGTGCCTCGCAGGGGGTCACGGTGTTCAACACCGAGAAAACGGAACGCGTGGTCTCGGTCGAGCACATCGAGGGCGAGGACGAGACCGGCGACGACATCGCCTGATCAGCGCGAGCGCCGCTCCGATCTGGGCGGCGCTCACGCGGATTTTACCAATCATCGCGGATGACGATCGCCATCCGATCGTGTGCAAAACTGAATCGTGCGAAATCGTTCTTCCAATCTCAGTGTTGCCGCAAAGTCATAGGTGCCACGGCGGGAAACGGCTAAGTCTGGGGTCAGTGAAACACCTCCTCACGAAGGACGGCCCCGTGTTCAAGAAGATCCTCCTCGCCGGCTCTGCCCTCGCCATGATGGCCGGCACCGCGGCTGCTGCCGACCTTCCGCGCCGCGCCGCGCCGCCGGTCTTCGTTCCGGTCCCCGTCTTCACCTGGACCGGCGCCTATTTCGGCATCAACGCCGGCTACGTCTTCAGCGAGAGCGACACCGCTCGCACCACCGGCATCGGCGCCCTCCAGAACAACGTGAATCTCGGCCTGCGCGAGCCGGGCGTCCGTGTCTCGACCGAAGGCTTCACCGCCGGCGGCCAGGTCGGCTACAACTATCAGTTCACCCCGGGCAACGGCCTGGTGGTCGGTGTCGAGGCTGACGCCCAGTACACGGATCTCGACAGCAGCGTCACCCGCTCGATTTTCATCCCGGCCGCCAACCCGAACCGCCTGACCAACATCTATCGTACCGAGATGTCGTTCCTCGGCACCGTCCGCGGCCGCGTCGGCTACGCCTTCGACCGGTTCCTCGTCTTCGGCACCGGCGGCTTCGCCTACGGCGACGTCACGCACAGTGTCCAGTTCCAGACCGGCGTGCCGATCACCTACTCGGGTCAGCGCAATCAGATGGAGACCGGCTACGTTTACGGCGGCGGCGTCGAATACGCGCTCCCCACCGACTCGTTCCTGAATTTCTTCAAGACCAGCGCCGTGACGATCAAGGCGGAGTACCTCCGTTACGACCTCGGCAGCAGCAACCTTCTGGTTGCCAGCGTCGGCGGCCCCGGCATCGGCTACAACACCCGGTTCCAGAACGAGGGCAGCATCGCCCGCGCCGGCATCAACTACAAGTTCGGCTCCTACTAGGACCTTCGGCCGGTGCAATAAACCGGCCAGGGATCGAACGATCAGGGCGGGTGCTCCTTCAACGGGGCGCCCGCTCTTTTTCGTTTAGATCCGGAGGTTGAGCGATGATGGGCGGGCGGTGGTTCCGTTCCCGTCCAAAATGCTCTACGCCGCCCCTCGATGATCCGCACCGCGCTCTATGCCGGCTCTTTCGACCCGGTGACGAACGGCCACCTCGACGTGATCCGGCAAGCCTGCCGCCTCGTGCAGGGTCTGGTCATCGCCGTGGGCGTCCATCCCGGCAAGACGCCGCTGTTCTCTCCGGAGGAGCGGCTGGAGCTTCTGCGAGCCACCTGCGAGCCGCTGGCGGCAGCGGAGGGCACCCAGCTTTCGGTCACCACCTTCGACGACCTCGCTGTGACTGCCGCCCGCCGACACGGCGCGACGTTGTTCATTCGTGGGCTCCGCGACGGCACCGATCTCGATTACGAGATGCAGCTCGCCGGCATGAACGGCACGATGGCGCCCGAGGTGCAAACGGTGTTTCTGCCCGCCTCCATGGGAGTCCGGCCGATCACCGCAACGCTTGTACGCCAGATCGCCGCGATGGGCGGAGACGTCTCGCCCTTCGTGCCTGGAGCGGTCGCCGAACGCCTGGCTGCGCGCTTCCGCAAATCCTGACCACCCAATAGAAGACCGGAGAACGACACATGACGACCAGCAGCCCGTTCACGCGCCGAATCGTCACCGCCGCTATGGCGATGGGCCTCGGCCTTTCTGCCCTGCCGGCTTTCTCTGCCGGTGAGAACACCGTCTATCTCGAGACCAAGGACGGGCGCGTGACCATCGAGTTGCGGCCCGACATCGCCCCCAAGCATGCGGCGCAGTTGAAGGCCTTGATCCGCCAGGGCTTCTATGACGGCCTCAAGTTCCACCGCGTCATGGACGGCTTCATGGCCCAGACCGGCGATCCGACCGGAACGGGCTCGGGCGGCTCCGAGCTTCCCGATCTCAACGCCGAGTTCAATGCCGAGCCTCACGTGCGCGGCACCTGCTCGATGGCCCGCACCAACTTTCCGCATTCGGCCAACTCGCAATTCTTCATCTGCTTCAACGACGCGCGCTTCCTCGACAAGCAGTACACGGTCTGGGGCAAGGTCGTCGAAGGGATGGACGTCGTCGACACCCTCAACAAGGGCGAGCCGCCGCGCTCGCCGGACAAGATCGTCAAGGCGACGGTCGGCGCTGCGGCCTGAACGAGGCCGATCTGATTCTTCGGGAGCGCCCTTGCCGGCGCTCCCCTTCGTTCGGGACGAGCGCCCGGCAAGGCCCAGGCGATCCGTGAAAGCGTCCCGATGAGCGCCGCGTCACTTCCGCTTCGCGACGTCCTCCTCGCCGTGGCGGTGGTGACGGTCTGGGGTACCAACTTCGTGGTCATGCGGGTCGGCCTCGACCATCTGCCGCCGCTGCTTTTCGCGGCCCTGCGGTTCCTCTTCGCGGCCCTTCCGGGCGTCTTGCTTCTGCCGCGTCCGCAGGTCTCCTGGGCGAACCTCGCGGCCTACGGATTGCTGATCGGGACCGGGCAGTTCGGCCTGCTGTTCGTCGCGCTGAGCGGCCATATCTCGCCGGGCCTCGCCTCCCTGGTGATCCAGCTTCAGGTCTTCTTCACGATCGGACTCTCCATCGCACTTACCGGCGAACGGGTGCGTGGCTACCAATGGGCCGCCCTGGCTCTGGCGGCGTCCGGGATCGGCGTCATCGCTGCCCATACCGACGCTACGACGACGCCGCTGGGCCTTGCCCTCGTGGCCTTGGCGGCGATGAGTTGGGCCAGCGGCAACACCGTGGCTAAGGCGGGGGGCGTCCGCAACATGCTCCCCTACGTGATATGGGGGAGCCTGTTCTCGGCGCCGCCGCTCTTCGTCCTCTCCTTTGCCGTCGAAGGCTGGGACGCGATCCGCGACGGCCTTGCACGGGCAGACGTCATCACCTGGGGGACTGTGTTGTGGCAGGCGGTCGGCAACGTGATGTTCGGCTACGCTGTCTGGGGCTGGCTCCTGGCGAGGCACCCCGCCGCCCTGATCACGCCGATGGCGCTCCTGGTGCCGGTCTTCGGCATGGGGGCGTCCGCTTTCTGGCTCGGGGAGTCGCTGCCCGCCTGGAAGATCGGAGCGGCCCTCCTCGTGATGGGCGGCCTCGCGATCGGCGTCCTCTATCCGCGCTGGCGTGATCGGGCCGCTGCCACCCGCTTGCCACCGGCCGTTTGAGACCTGCCGTTTCGTCGCTTCGATCAGGCGCGCGCGTCTCTCATACCTCTTGCAGGGACGGGAGCGCGTTTAGCTTGAACGAATCGATGCGATTATCCGGATGCAGTAGACAGCGGCATAAGCTCCTCCGCTAGCACCAGATCCTCCGGCGTGTTGACGTTGAGGAACGGGTCAACCGGCTTAGCTGACCATTCCACCGCGGTGGCGCCATGGCGGGCGAGATAGGAGCCGACTCGGCGCTCCTCTCGCTCGACGAGGGCGGTCCGCAGGTCGTCGGTCAAGCAGACCGACCACAAGGCCGTGGTGAAATGCTGACGACCGCCGGAAGCCGCCATGGCGATGGGGGCTTGGCCGAGCCCGGCTTTCAGCCGAGCCACGAGATCGAGGGGCAGGAACGGCGCGTCACCGGTGACGCTCGCCACATGGGTGACGTCCGGGTGGTGAGCAGCGGCATGGTCCAGGGCAGCCAGGATGCCGGCCAGCGGCCCCGGATGGCCGGGTACTCCGTCCGGCACGATGGCTCCTGGAAAACCTGTGAACCGCCCCGGATCGCCGTTGGCGTTGAGGATCACGCCGGCTCCACATTGCGGCGCGAAGCGCTCGCGGACCCAATCGAGCAGAGTGCGATCGGCGAGTTGCATCAGCGGCTTGTCGCCCCCACCCATCCGGCGCGAGAGGCCACCAGCCAGGATGACACCCAGGACCTCCGCCATGAAGTTACTCGATGACGATGCGGGGCGCGGCACGTGTCGCGGGGCCACCCGAGAGGTTCGACCAGAGCTGCGCCGCGATCGTCCGGTAAATCTGCGCCTGAGGTCCGTCGGGATCGACCGCCACCACCGGCCGGCCGGCATCGGAGGTCTCGCGGATGGTCATGTTGAGAGGGATCTCGCCGAGGAACGGCACGTCGAGCCGTGCCGCCTCGGCGCGGGCGCCGCCATGGCCGAAGATGTGGGAGCTGTGGCCGCAATTCGGGCACACGAAGGTCGCCATGTTCTCGATGACGCCGAGGATCGGCACCGCGACCTTGCGGAACATGGTGACGCCGCGGCGGGCGTCGATGAGCGCGAGGTCCTGTGGCGTCGAGACGATGACGGCGCCCGAAAGGGGCGTTGCCTGGGCCATGGTGAGCTGGGCGTCGCCTGTACCGGGCGGCATGTCCACGACGAGGATGTCGAGTTCGCCCCAGGCGACCTCGCGTAGCATCTGGGTGATCGCCGACTGCACCATCGGCCCTCGCCAGATCATCGCCGTCTCGGGCTCGATCAGGAAACCGATCGACATCACCTTGATGCCGTAGCCGTCCATGGGCGCGAGCAGGCGCTCCTCGATCACTTTGGGCTTGCCAGAGAGGCCGAACAGCTTCGGCACCGAGGGGCCGTAGATGTCGGCATCCAGAAGCCCGACCTTCAGGCCCTGAGCAGAGAGGGCGAGAGCGAGGTTGCACGCGGTGGTCGACTTGCCGACGCCGCCCTTGCCCGACGCCACCGCGACGATGTGGCGGACGCCGGGAAGGGCAGGGCCGGTGCGCGGCCCGGCGGCCTGACCTGGGGATGGGGGACGAGCCGGCGCGGGAGCCGGCTGGTTCGGCCCGCGCTCGGAGGTGAGGCTCGCGAAGACGCCGGAGACCCCCGCCATGGCGAGCACCGCCCCTTCCGCCTTGCGCCGGATCGGCTCGAACCGCGTCGCCTCGCTCGGATCGATCAGGATCGAGAACATGACTCGGTTGGTCGGGTCGACCACGACCTGCGAGAGCCGACCGGAGGCCGGCAGCGTCGTCCCGCTCTCATCGATGGTGACGGCGGAGAGCGCCTTGATCACATCGTCACGGGTCATCGCCACGGGCACACGTCCTTCTGTAGAGGAAGCGGTTCGCTGCCTCAGGGCCCGCGATCCGCCTGTCCCGACCATGTAACCGCCCGGCAGCGAAACACCAGTGCACCGGACGGACTGAACATGAGGAAGGTCGATCGCCGGCGAAGGCAAGAACATTAGCCCGGCAGGTGAGGTTGGCGCAGGCGACGGCGACGAACGCATCCGATGCGGCCTCAAAGGCGAAGCGATGGCTCCTATCGAGCTCACAGCGGACCGATTACGGGAGCTGCCGCTGCCCTTGCCAGAGGCCGGGAGCAAGGAAGAGCGCGGCACTCTCCTGGTCGTCGGGGGCTCGATCGAGCTTCCCGGCGCGGCGCTCCTCGCGGGCACCGCGGCCCTTCGGGCGGGCGCCGGTCGGTTGAGGATCGCCACCGCGGCGAGCGTAGCGGTGGCGATGGCCGTGGCGATGCCCGAGGCGAGGGTCGTCGGACTCCCCGAGGACGAGGGTGGCGAGATCGATGCCGGCCGCGCCGAGGTCCAGGTCTCAGGCCTGGCGAAGAAATGCGATGCGATCCTGATCGGCACTGGCATGGGGTCCAGCGGGGGGACGAGAGCGCTGACGCTGGACCTTTTGGCGCGCCATGCCTCTTCCCTCGTGCTCGATGCGGGGGCGCTCGGAGGCCTGCGCGAGAATGCCGACGCCATGCGCTCCCGTTCAGGCCACTGCATCCTCACGCCGCATGCCGGAGAGATGGCCGGGCTCCTCGACATCGACCGGGACGCGGTCGAGACCGATCCGGCCGGCGCGGCCCTGGAAGCCGCCGGCCTGCTCCAGGCAGTCGTCGTGATGAAGGGGGCCGAGACCTGGATCGTGAACCCCGAGGGCGAGCGCTGGCACTATGCCGGGGGCGGCGTCGGCCTCGCGACCTCGGGCTCGGGGGACGTTCTCGCCGGGCTGATCGCAGGCCTTCTCGCTCGCGGCGCCGGCCCGGTGAGGGCGGCGATCTGGAGCGTCTTCCTTCATGGCGAGGCTGGTGCCCGGCTGGCGCGCTCGGTCGGTCCTCTCGGCTTCCTCGCTAGAGAGATCGCCGCGGAGGTGCCCCGGCTCCTCGCGGAGATCGGTGGGTGAGGGACCGCGCGTCGAAACCATCCGTGAGCCCGCCCGTTGTCGAGGCGACATCCGAGGCTGGCCCAGCCGCCTGATCCGGCGCTCAGCCCATCCTAATCCTCGGACACAGACCGATCGACGGAGCATCGACCATGCAGGACCACAACCACCGCGACCACGAGGGCGCGGCGAAACTGTTCGACCTCATCAAGGACATCAAGGTCGCGATGATGACCACGGCCGATGCCGACGGAAAGCTCTACAGCCGGCCGATGTGGAGCCAGGACACCGATGGGGCAGGGGACCTGTGGTTCTTCACGAAGCTCCACAGCCCGAAGACCGCCGAGATCAGCCGGGACAATCAAGTGAATCTCGCCTACTCGGATCCGTCGAGCCAGACCTACGTCTCGGTGGCGGGCAAGGCCGAGATCGTCACCGACCAATCGATCATCAACGACAAGTGGTCCGAGGCCCTCAAGACCTGGTTCCCCAACGGCAAAGACGATCCGGAGGTGGCGCTGATCCGCGTCCATCCCGAGAAGGGCGAGTACTGGGACAGCCCGAACGCCACGATGCTGCACCTCTACGGCTACGTGAAAGCCGCGGTGACGGGCGAGTCGCCAAAGACCGAGACCAAGAAGGTCAACCTCGCCTGAGGCATCGATCCGGGGCGGTGCGCGTCGCTCGCATCGCCCCGTTGACTCGGCCGCCGGACCCATGCGCCTCTGCCGCCGGCGGGCGCTCGAGGTTCCGCGGGGATGATGTCGAACGCCATGGTCGATCTCGCGACACGGGTCCATGACCACAACTTCTCGATCGATCCGATCGTCCGCTCGCTGCTCGACACCGATTTCTACAAGCTCCTGATGGCGCAGACGATTTTTCGCCGCCATCGCGGCACCGCCGTCACCTTCGGCATCCAGAACCGCAGCCGCCAGATCCGCCTCGCCGAGTTCGTCGATCTCGGCGAGTTGCGCGAGCAGCTCGACCATGCCCGCTCGCTGCGCTTGAGCCGTGGCGAGTCGACCTGGTTGCGCGGCAACACCTTCTACGGCCGCCGCCAGATGTTCTCGGCCGATTTCATGGAATGGTTCGAGGGCTTCCGGCTGCCCGAATACGAGCTCGAGGCGCGCGACGGGCAGTACGTGCTCACCTTCCACGGATCCTGGATCGAGACCACGATGTGGGAGGTGCCGGCGCTGGCGATCCTGAACGAGCTGCGCTCGCGTGGCGTGCTGCGCCACCTCGGCAAGTTCGACCTGCAGATCCTCTATGCCCGCGCCATGACCCGGGTCTGGGAGAAGATCGAGCGGCTGAAGCGCCTGCCCGGCCTCTCCATCGCGGATTTCGGCACGCGGCGGCGGCACGGCTTCCTGTGGCAGGATTGGTGCGTCGAGGCGATGCGCGAAGGGCTGGGCGAGGCCTTCCTCGGCACCTCGAACTGCCTGATCGCCCTGCGGCGCGAGGTCGAGGCTGTAGGCACCAATGCGCACGAATTGCCGATGGTCTACGCCGCGCTCGCCGAGGACGACGCCGCGCTCGCCGAAGCGCCCTATGCCGTCCTCAAGGATTGGCAGCAGGATTATGCCGGCAACCTCCTGGTCATGCTGCCCGACACCTACGGCACCACCGGCTTTCTGAGCCATGCCCCGGACTGGATCGATGCCTGGACCGGCATCCGCATCGATTCGAAGGAGCCGATCGAGGGCGGCGAGGAAGTGATCCGCTGGTGGACGTCACGCGGCTCCGATCCGCGCGAGAAGCTGGCGATCTTCTCGGACGGTCTTGACATCGACACCATCGAGGCGATCCACGCGCGCTTCCACGGCCGCATGCGCATCGGCTACGGCTGGGGCACTCTGCTCACCAACGATTTCCGCGGACTCGTGCCGGAGGGAAGGCTCGATCCGATCTCCATCGTCTGCAAGGTGATCTCGGCCAATGGCCGGCCGACGGTGAAGATCTCGGACAACCCCTCTAAGGCGATCGGGCCGGAATCGGAAGTCGCCCGCTACAAGCGGGTGTTCGGCATCGGCGACCTCGAAGCGATGCCGGTCGTGGTGTGACGACGAGCCAGACTCTTCGTTGCGCCCGTCGAGGCTGGCATTTGCCGAGCCGATTTTGGGTACAAGACGGGAGGAGGAGCCAATCCGCAGGCAGCGCGCGGCCTCTCATCCCCTCTTCCCAATTCCAACGTGCGCTCCTCAAAGGGGAGCACGCGTAGGATCGGCGCTGCGTGTCAGCGAATGCCCCCGCTGGCGGTGATGTCCTCGCCGGTCAGCCAGCGGGCATCGTCGGAGGCTAGGAACGCAACGACTCCCGCGATGTCCTCGGGTTGGCCGGCACGTCCAAGTGGGGTCTGTGCGATGATGCCCGCCTCCATCTCGGACCCGACGACGCCGGCCGTATGCGTGCCCTCGGTGATCACCAAGCCGGGACTGACCACGTTGACCCGGATTTTGCGCGGAGCAAGCTCGTTGGCGAGCACACCCGAGATGGCATTCAATGCACCCTTGGTCCCGGCATAGACTGCCGCGGTCGGCGTATGCACATGGGTGATGGCCGAAGAGATGTTGACGATGCTGCCGCCTTCCCCGAGATGCCTCGCTGCCGCCTGCGTCGCCAGCAGGACGCCCAGGACGTTGACGTCGAAGAGCCGGCGGTAATGCTCCTCGGTAACCTCTTCGATCGATGCAAATTCGTAGATGCCGGAATTGTTGACCAGCACGTCGAGGCGGCCGAACTGTTCAACCGCCGCAGCCATCAATCCTTGCGCCTCCGCTGCCTTGGTGACGTCCGCCTGGACGGCGATGGCCCTTCCTCCCGATGAGGTAATCGCTTCGACGACGGCGTCTGCGCCGGCCTTGCTCGATGAATAGTTGACCACGACCGCGGCGCCGTACTTCGCCAGGGCCTTGGCGATGCCCGCCCCGATGCCCTTGGATGCGCCGGTCACGACGGCGACCTTTCCGGCGAATCCCTCCATGAGCACCCTCCCTTGTCTGAAGCTCAGCGTCGAGATTAGCCGGTACCGGTGGTCCGGGGTGGCGGCGGGGCGGCGACGGTGGTGATGGCGGGAAGGGCGGGACCGCGACCGGCGGCGTTGACAGCATCAGGACGCCAGGTAGCCCCGGAGGCGGCGGCACGGCCGGTGGCGGCGGCGCT
>FSSH01004708.1_pt2 | contig 22549 bp, 26 predicted proteins | sample 1166101 | NCBI WGS metagenome assembly FSSH01 (sample SAMEA32972668, study PRJEB13176) | freshwater metagenome | biome: Drinking water system; feature: Biomass in drinking water that filtered by 0.45 um membrane; material: drinking water | place: USA | collected 2012-12-20 | depth 0 m | reverse complement strand
AAGCTGGATCTGAAAGCCGAACAAGAAATGCTGGCCTTACTGGCCGAGGGCGTGGTCCACTGCACAAAAGTCATGGACTTCACCACGCGCCACATGTTCGAGGACATGGCAAAAGATGTCGATTCGCATATCGACTGGATCGAAATGCAGATGGAGACGATCAAGCAGGTCGGCCTCGAAAACTATTTAGCCGAGCAGATCAAGAAAGAATCGTGAGGCGCCTATGAAAGCCAAAGCAGGGGTCCTTGATTTCCTCGCGCAGGTATTGAGAGCGGAGTTGACAGCCATCCACCAGTATCTGCTGCACGCAGCCATGTGCAAGCATTGGGGATATGACCGGTTGCATGCGCATTACAGTCATCTGGCAGGCGAAGAGGTCAGCCACTCATCGGGCCTGATCGACCATATCCTGTACTTGAACGGAACACCCGACATGGAGCACCTCGAACCTGTCGCGCATGGGCAGGACGTGTCGGCCTTGCTTGCCCGCGATCTGGACTTTGAACGCGAGGATGTCGAATTGCTTCGTAAAGCCATCGCCCATTGCGCCAAAGTCGAGGATTTCACGACTCGCCACATACTGGAACATATGATCGAGGATTCCGAGGAGCACGTCGATTGGTTCGAGATCCAACTGCGGGCAATCGAACAAATCGGGCTGGAGCGTTATCTTTCGGAGCAGATCAAGAAATAGGCAACCGCAGAGGTGACGACACCGAGACCGCGCTCACCTCTCCGCCCGTCGGCCGACAAACCGGGCCGAACAATTGAGAGGACACCTTCACGGGAACAGCCGTCGCAATGTCAACCAATGCGCGGCCCGTCTCAAGCCCCGCAAGACCACCGCGGATCCGCCGATGGCGACCGCATCCACGAGACAGTACCACGCACTCGCTCCGCTTGGCGGATTCCCCTGGGGCCATCCCAGAAGCGGGTCGATCGCGGCCCATTTCCAGGCTCCGACCGCGGTGCCGATCAATTCCAGCCACGTCGTGATGAAAAAGGCGGCGAGGTAAACCATGGGAGATCGGCCGACGACCAGCCATGCCAAAAAAATACAGAACAGCAGAGCGCCGACCGCATCTCCCTGTTCCGCATATCCGCTGACTCCCCATAATGACCATGTGCCCCATACGCCGATGACAAACACGGCGATCGTCTTGGCATAGCGCATGAAAAACCCGGACCGAGCCAAGGCCACGGCCGTCAGATACACCATCCCGTGACCGGGCGGTACATAGGCCGGCACATTCTCGAATCGATACGTGTAACCCCCCATATACAACGAAGCAAAATGCTCGCCGGCCGTCGCAAATACGACGGCAATGACGACCTGCATTTGTGTCTCTCTATTTTCACCGAGTAAGAGTCCGGCCAAGCAGATCCAGGCGATAGCCCCCAAGACCTGCTGTGTCTCCACACTTGCCCGTATTTCAAGCAACGCACTAGCGCCGACACAGATAAAGGTAAACGCTGCGATGGCATAATCGCGTTTTCTATGGGCAGAGTCGGCAGTGGCCTCGGGAAAATGGCGCAGCAATGCCGCCATGAGCACATCGGCGCCGAATCGTGAGCGGGTGGCGGGAGGGGAAGTTTCCATAGGTCAGGCAATGCCGAACGGGCTCAAGTGACGGCCGGCCACAAAGCGTGATACAGGCGGTATCTTACATCAGCGACTAGACACGGGCAAGTTTCCCAGGACAAATCCCGATGGACAGAACACAGCAGGGCCTTCCCCCTTCCAAGAAATGTCCGCGACAGTGTACCCTAGGAGCAGCTTGATGATTCTTTGTGCAGACCCTGCCATGCCGCAGTACGAGACCGGTGCCCGGAGCCCCACGGCCCTGACGCATTGTCGTGCTCCGGGCAGCGAGCCCGCCAGGGCGGGCTCGCTGGAACAGCGTATCGGCGACTGCAGCAGCAGCGTCGTGCCGGCGAGCATGTGCTTGAGAAGATAATTCCGTGACTCGATCCCATGGAGACCGAACGTGAGTAATATAGTACTGAAGGCAACCGTCCTCTCGATCCAGATAGGGATGCCGCACACCGTCGGACAACGTGACGCAACAGAGCCCATGGATCAGCTCTGGACAACCGGGTTCTTCAAACATTCCGTTGTCGGCCCGGTACAGCTTAGGTCCCTCAATTTGGACGGAGATGGCCAGGCGGATTTAAAGAATCACGGTGGCCCTGAAAAGGCCGTGAACGTCTATCCCGTCGAACATTACCCCTATTGGCAACAGGTGCTGGGCACGGCTGAATTTCCCTTCGGATCGTTGGGGGAAAACTTCACGACAGAAGGGCTGCTTGAAACTGAGGTGTGCCTTGGCGATATTTTTGAGGTCGGAGAGGCGCTCGTTCAGGTCTCACAGCCGCGACAACCCTGCTGGAAATTAGCACGGCGCTGGCGCAGAAAGGACCTGGCCCTCCGTGTACAAGAGAGCGGACGAACTGGATGGTATTTCCGTGTCATCAGAGAGGGAACAATTCAAGCAGGGTCGCGCCTCATGCTCGTAGAACGTCCCTGTCCAGAATGGACCGTGGCCTCAGCAAACGACGTGATGCATCGACGGACAGATGATATTCAAGCCGCTCAGAGCCTCGCAATGTGTCCGGCCCTTGCAGTCCGATGGCGCGAGACACTGAACAAGCGGATTGAGACGAAGACGGTCGGGTCAACTACGGCAAGGTTGTATGGACCCAACCTCTAACACGCGCACGAAGTAGAACTGCTCTGCAACGAGTCAGTCTTATGGTATAGTTCCGTGCCATCTTAAGAGGCTCACTGCATGAACGGCTCGACGCGCAACTGCTCCCCCTCCGTTGTTATGATCATTCTCCTGGGAATCATCCTCGCTCTGCTTCCCTCGGGAAGCCGAGGTTACGCGCAATCGGAGGAAGACCAGCGTACATGGGTTGACGCACTCAAGAGCCTGTCGAGCGAACGGATGCTCGCCGACGTACGCACGTTAAGCAGCCCGGCGTTCAACGGACGGCAAGCCGGATCCGCCGATGACCTGCGATCCGCACAGTGGATTGCACAGGAATTGGCTTTGGCAGGAGTACAACTACCGATCATTGACAACAAGGGGATCGTCTTCCCCTCTCCCGGCGCCGGGAAGGAAGAGCCCGTTGGCATCATGGCCTCGATGGTCTCCACGCCACTGATCGAACCAGACCCGGTCGTTCGCATCGGCGCAGCAGACCAGTTGGTCACCGCGCAGTTGAGTAAAGACTATCTCCCGGTCTTTGACTCCCCCTCCGCCGATCTCCAGGGTCAGGTCGTCTTCGTCGGTTACGGCATCGTCGATCCCGCTCAGGGAATCGACGATTACGCCGGCGTCGATGTGAAGAACTGCATCGTGCTCTTCCTGCGTGGCAAACCGGATCACTACCAAGGCTCCATCAGCCACGCCGACAAGGTCCGCTTCGCACGAGATCGAGGAGCCTGGGCCTATCTGACTGCCACAGGGCCGATTATCAGCCCATATGAAATTCGCCGCGGCGCCACGGGAAAGCCCAGCGCATTGTATGGGCAGCTCCCCCCTGACCAAGCCCTCCCTGGCGCATGGATCAGCACGAAATTGGCGGAGACGCTCCTCGCCGGAAACGGAGACGAGTCCAATCCTGATAACCGCCTTCGTACCCTCCAGGAACAACTCAATAACGCCCCATCAGCGCGATCACGCCTCACCAATCGATATGCGTCTCTCCATTGGAAAACCATGATCGCGGACGGCTTGCTGACGAACGTGGTGGGAGTGATCCCCGGCACAGGATCGGAAGCCATCATCATCGGCGCCCATCGAGATCATTTCGGACGTACAGCGGGCCTCTGGTTTCCTGGCGCTGACGACAATGCATCAGGAACGGCCATCGTGCTGGAGGTCGCACGGGCCCTTGGGAAACTCGGCCTACGTCCTCAACGGTCGATCCTCCTTCTATCATTCAGTGGACAGGAGAGAGAGGTGCTCGGGGCACGTCTCTATACATCAAGACCCGTGCTCCCACTCAGCTCAACGAAGGCCATGGTCAACATCGACCATGTCGGAGTGGGAGACGGAGTGTTAATCCTCCGTGTCGCAGAGTTGAAGAAACCCATGTTAAAGGAAGCAGGGTGGGCAACGGGTTTGGTCAGCAAGCTTGACTATTACGGATTCTTGCCCGGCGGGGACGATGGACCGTTCAAAGAGGCAGGAATTCCAACCGTCAGCATCGCAAGCGGCGGGGTCCACCCGCACATGCAGCAGCCTACCGACACCGCCGACACGATCAATCCGGAAATTTTGCGGAACATAGCACGGTATGTCCTCGCGCTCACCTGGCAACTGGCGAATTCTCAATAGAATGCGCCCTAGAAATAGGGCCTGAGAACTGGCGGATGCCCGGCTATTCAGGTCGCGTTCGGATCGTGCTCCGGAACCTTCCTCTGCACGCTCAGATCAATGTTTCATATGAGCCCTTGATGAATCCGGGAGCAGACGGAACGACCGCAGCATTTTCCCGCCCGTGGCGCCATACGGCACGAGACCGTACACATACTGATCGGTCGCAAGATAGACGAACTCGTTAGGGGCAGGTTGCTGTCGGAGGGTCACTCTCAACCCTTCCTTCACGCCCGTCAGTCGAACCGGAGAAATCTCGCTGCCGGGAGGCAGCAGTCCGGATGAGTCCAGCCACTCGCGTAGCGAGGGGCTCGGCGATCGCTCGAACACGCTGATCGTCAATTCCGGAGGTTCATGGTCTGCAACCTGGCCTGCCGCGATGTCTTTCCGTTGAAAGTGCACACGCTGGACCGCCGGCGGCTGCGTGGCTGCCTGATGGGGGTCATCCGTGAGAAGCACATATTCTTTTGCATAGTATTTGACCGTAAATCCATAGGTGTGGTCAGTATGCTTCTCTCGGCTCTCCCTCTGGACGACAGGCGACGACTCCGCCGACGACTTGCCGACTTGCCTCACCGTGCTGTCGCAACCGGCCAAGACGACGCCTGCGACAATCATCATCGAAAACCAACCGGCTCGAAATAGGATCGGTGTACCGTTTGCCATCTGATGCGCCTCTCGTGTTTCCTGCCCCCGGGTGTGAACCCGACGAATCATCACTTCGATCCACCGATCGGCTGACAGAGAATGGTGCACAGCCGATTCGGCGTATCCCCGCGTACTTTATCTTGATCTTGCACGGAGGTCGCCGAAGTTGTCAATGCATCCGGTGCGCAAACGGGCCTATCGGGCCAGGCTGCTACGGCAAGATCTCGCAGGGCAAACGCCTCGGGACGCTCACGGTGCCCAGCGACTGCTTTGTCACAGGTGTTTCGCGCAACAGTGGCATTTGCAGGACAGGCCACAATACTTCCGGTGCGACAAATTTGTCTTGATCCCCATCGCGACATCACATATGTTGTAGAGTTTCGAGCCTCCTGATATTGATATCAGGTTCGGCCAGTCGCACATAAAGAAAAGAAAGGACCGCTCATGCGTTTCGTTGTCTCCAGTTTGGCGATCATGCTCTGCCTGGGAACCACTGCGACATTCGCGGCGGCGGCAGAACCCACGACCGATGAACAGAAAACCTTCTATGCTATGGGATTAGCCATCAGCCAATCAATCAGCACCTTCACCCTAAGCGAATCTGAACTCGAAATCGTCAAGGCTGGCATCACCGATGGAGTATTCAAACGGCCACCTAAGGTGGATCTCCAGACGTTCGGCCCGAAGATTCAATTACTGCAAGAGGCCCGCGCTGCGGCCCTTGCAGAACCCGAGAAGAAAGCGGGTGCCGCCTTCCTCGCAAAGATCGCGGCAGAACCCGGCGCCAAGAAAACCGAGTCCGGCGCGGTTCTCAGGACCATCAAGGAAGGGAGCGGCGCCATTCCGAAAATCTCGGACATAGTGAAGGTGCATTACCAAGGAACCTTGATTGACGGAACGGTGTTCGATAGTTCAGCCAAGCAGGGCGAACCGGCTACGCTGAGAGTGAATGAAATGAGCAAGTGTTGGGCGGAAGGGATACGGCAGATGAAGGTCGGCAGCAAGAGCACCCTGGTCTGCCCGTCCAGTCTCGCCTATCGCGACAAAGGCTCTCCCCCCCTGATCAAGCCCGGCGCGACGTTAGTGTTTGAAATCGAACTCCTTGAGATCGTCGCTACCAAGTAGCCCGCACGATAAGTCCCCATGGGATCGAGCTGGATATTTTCCAGCTCGATCTCGGGGGTCCGCACCGTGCGCGTTCTGCGAGCAAGAAGGGCGCCTGATCCCTCCCTCCTCCTCCCCATATTTCTACTTGGGATTGACAGGCAACAGTGCAACCTCTTGACACTAGTTTAGTGGTATGTTACATGCCCTTCTCTTAATGCGGGAGAAGGGCGCAGGGGAGACAACTTTCCCGATGTGTGGCTACGCCCAGAAGGTCTCTGCTGCCGTCGGTGTGTCAGGGCTGGATTATTTTCGATATGGTTTCCCAACGGGAACACAACCGACCGAATCAAGAGTATAGTAAAGAGGCGGAACGGTTGATTTAGACAAGGGGTATTCATCGTCAGCCATGGCTCGTACGTAATTTTCGATGGTCGCGTTGTTTGAATCACATGCAACATTTAGTAAATAAGGAGGCAGGAATGACTGGAAGGAATTTCGTTATGTCGATCATGATGATGGGGAGCGCGCTGATTCTGTCAGGAGGCATGGCTTTCGCTGACGATGATCCCCCCTTGCCCCCGGTTCCAGCCGAGTATGCCGACAAAAAGATGCCGGCTGGAGGATGGACGGATCCAAAGGCGATCGAAGAGGGAGAGCAGATTTACAAGGGCGATGTGAATCCGAACGTCAACTGTGGCAGCTGCCATGGCAAGGACGGAACACCGGTAAAAAAAGGTGCGCGGGATATGCGCGATCCTAAAAATATCTGCCGCTGGTCTGACGCGTTCTGGTTCTGGCGGATATCGGAAGGTATCCCGAAGACGAAAATGAAAGGTTTTAAGAACAGCCTGACGGAAGAGCAGATCTGGCATGTGATGGCGTTTGAGAATATGTTCTCGAACGGGGGCAAGCCGCACGATCACTCATGCTACAAACCCTAATCATCAGGCAGATCATGACGATGCCCTGAACCGGGGCTGAAACCATTCGGGTCATGCCACGTCCTATGAGAAAAGAAACTATCAGGGCAGTCCAAAATCAAAGGAGGCACAATGTCTACTAGTTTATCGCGTTGTGTGCGCACGGCCGGATTGGTCGGCGCATTTATCATGACTCCCTATCTCGGCATCCATGCAGGCGTCGTGTCGGCTGAGACCATCAAGGCCCAACTAGCGTTTGCGCCCAATGTTCCCCCTCCCATCACGCGAACCCAGCCCGCCACGGTCCTCGTCAACTTGACATCGGACGAGTGGACCGGTCCGCTGAGCGACGATAACAACTATGAGTTCTGGGGTTTTAATAAGCACGTGCCAGGGCCCATGATCCGCGTCATGGTGGGCGATACGGTTGAAATCCGCATGAAGAACGACAAGAACAGCAAGGAATCCCACAATATCGACTTCCATGCGATCACGGGGCCAGGCGGCGGGGCGAGCCTGCTCAATAGCGAGCCAGGGCAGGAGAGCGGTGGAAGGTTTAAGATGATCATTCCCGGCATCTTTATGTATCACTGCGCCACCGCATCGCCGTCCATTCCCGAGCACGTTGCGAATGGCATGTATGGCACGATCGTCGTCGAGCCGGCGGGTGGGCTGAAGCCTGTCGACAAGGAGTATCAGATCACGCAAAGCGAGTTTTACACAAAAGAGGGTGCTGCGAAGGGCGAGACGATGGAATTTTCGTACGAAGCTGGGTTAGATGAGCGTCCTTCCCATGTGGTCTATAACGGCCATATGACTTCGATGGTCAAGAATCCCCTCAAAGCCAAGGCGGGGGAAACCGTTCGGATTTTCTTCACCAACGTAGGACCAAACTTTGTCGACTCTTTACAACTCCTCGAGCAGCCGTTCGACAGGGTGTACACCGAAGGTTCGTTGGCCGCACCACCGGCGGAAAATGTCAAAGTGACCAAGGTTCCTACTGGTGGCGCGGTGATGGTTGAGTTTAAAGTCAAGACGGCTGGCACCTATACCCTCGTTGACCCAGTGGGCAATCGAAAGGACCTCGGCGCCATGGGTCTGCTGAAGGTAGATTAACGGATCCAGCCAACGAGGCCATCTACGAGCGTCATCAAAAATTAAAGGAGGCGTCATGCCTAAGAGTTTCTTCCATAACATGCGTCATGCCGGATTCATCAGCGCATTGGTCATGGCTCCGTGTTTTGCCATCAATGCAGGCCTGGTGTCGGCGGAGACCATCCAGGCTCAACTCCTGAAGGCTCCCAAGGTTCCCGCTCCCATCACGCGAACCCAGCCCGCCACCGTCGTGGTCAACCTGGAAGCGTCCGAATGGGAAGGGTTGATTAGCGACGATAATAGAATGGAGTTCTGGGGCATTAATGGAATGGTGCCAGCGCCCATGATCCGCGTCATGGTGGGCGATACGGTTGAAGTCAATTTGAAGAACAAGAAGGACAGTAAGCAGAGTCACAATCTTGACTTCGGGAAAGCCACCGACGGAGCCGCGTTGGTCAGTGCGGAGCCCGGGAAAGAAGCGAAGCTCACATTTAAGGCCACCAAACAAGGCCTCTTTATCTATCAGTCCTCCACCGCGGCCCCATCCAATATCCAACACCTGTTGAGTGGGATGTACGGCTTGATCTTAGTTGAGCCGGTCGGTGGGCTGAAGCCTGTCGAAGTAGAATACTATGTCATGCAGAGCGAATTTTACTTGAAGGACGGCAAGAAGAACGACACCCTGCCTTTCGCGATCGATAGGGTCAAGGCGGCGGATGCGTCGTATATCGTGCATAACGGCCATATGACCGCGCTGGTCAAGGTTCCGCTCCGATCGAAAGTGGGAGAGACCACGCGATGGTTCTACGGCAATGCCGGAGTCAACTTTGAATCTTCGTGGCACGTCATCGGCGAAATGTTAGACCGGGTATGGCCCGGAGGAGATGTGTCAAAGGCGCCGCTTGAATCTATCCAAAGCACCCTGGTGGGGACGGGTGAAGCGACCATCGGAGAATTTAAAGGCGAAATGCCCGGCACGTTTGTGTCGGTTGACCACTCGCTTTTCCGTACCGAAAAAGGCGCCCTTGGCCTGCTCAAGATCGATGGTCCGACCAATGCTGAACTCTTCAAGGGGCTGTAGTCACTTGAGGAGAGAGTTCAGGTAACGTATACAGAGTGACCTAACACGGGGAGGGAGAGGGGACACCTCTTCCTCCCCGTTTTATTTTGGAGAAACAGCTGCGAGCAACTGGTGCATAAGTCATCCTCAGTCGACAGGTGCTCATCTACACTGCGACGGGTACCAGTACCGATCGTAGAACAGATTGGTTTTACAGAAGGTATTGACAAAGCAAAGTGTCTCCTGATATTACACATGCGCGTGAAACTTCTCTGATCTGAGAAAATATCTTATGCCGGTTTGCGGATTCCAACTATCGGGCATCAGGCAGGTGAACCTGCCGGGTCCCGTTCATCGGCTGTTAACTTGCGTACATACTTTGCTAAACCTAACCGCGAACCCCTCGCTGTGTAATCCGTTGTCCTGGGCTACACAGCATTCCGGCGGTTCAATAACATCACCTAGAGGAGGGTCATCAATGAACTGTAGAAGACGCAAACGAGTGGGCGGCATCGGCACTATGGGGCTGGCTGTCGGCTTCCTGGCGCTGGCTGGTTTTGCTGTAGGAACCGCACCTTCTGACGCCCAAGCCGGTCCTATCGCGGAGTTCCAAGGCGGCAAGGCGGTGGAGTTGTCGAAGAGGTTTACCATTTTGGATTCATTTAATAAAGAGGCGGCGCTGGACAATGAGACCGGATTGGTGTGGGAAATGGTACCGGCGCGAGTGATGACGGTGTGGAAAAATGCCGCCGGTATCTGTGCAAAAAAGACCGTCGGTGGAAAAGGTAACTGGCGCTTGCCATCACTCAAAGAATTGGAGACCCTGGCGGATCACACGATCTATCCTCCCCCAGCCCTCATAAGCGGCCATCCCTTTTCCAACATCGAGCTTCATGGCTATTGGACGGCGACGGAGCATGAAGAGTATCCGTTCAGCGCGTGGGACGTAAACTTCGACTATGGTATCATCGGTAACGATTTTAAGGTCAACAGGAACTTTGTCTGGTGTGTGCACGATAAAGAATAGTCGTATCAGAATAGAGTTTTTGGTCATTGGGTAATTTGTAGGGGGGGGCCTAAGCCCCCCCTACTTTTTCCGGCCCTGAATCAAGTACATCGATTCCACTGAAAATCCTGTAATATTCTGGCTTCTTCCGCAGTTCACCTTGCGGTGCTCGACCAGCACTCTTGGGCGTCATTGCAATATCGACCTGTGGTTGGGAAATTGGGCTGAGCCCTGTCCAGATGGGGCGTGGAATGAGGTCTTGTCGAGAGGCTCAACGGAAAGGTCTGGATTTTTCAACGATGAACTGATGGCCTGCGAGGTGCGGTGCATCGGCGTTTGAATATCCTCTCGTGCATGCTTCGGAAAACCTAACACGCCCGTCCAACGACCCACCGGTGAGAGGTTAGAACCCTCAGCTTGACGCCAGGCATTGACAAATCTCGGTCCACTCAGGACGATGGCTGCGCCCCCATGGTTACCGAATCGACGATGCAATACGCAAATGTCACTCTGCCTGAAGGATTGGCTTGAGATAGCCCAAGCGAGGATTATACGGCCCATTTCAATGGCCATAATGGACCGTGGCCTCAGCAAGCGACGTGATACATCGACGGACAGAGGAGAAGCAAGCCGCTCAGAGCCTCGCAGGTTGTCCGCACCTTGCTGTCCGATGGTGTGAGTCACTCTGTACAAGCGGGTTGCAGAGAAGACAGTCTGGTCAACCACTGCAAGGCTGTACGGATCCAATCTCTAACAGACGCACAATGCAGAACCGCCTTGCACCTGGCTGACCAGATGCAAGGCGGTTCATTCTTTACAGAGAGACGAAGACGAAGTTAGTCCTTCTCGTCCTCCTCCTCATCATCTTTCTTCTTCTTTTCGACTTTCAATACCGGCTGGCCCTGCGCCAAGCTGGCATTGAGATCGTGTTCTGGAACCTTCTTGTGCACCAAGTTCTGGTGACAATCGATACAGGTGGCGCCTTCCGACTGCATCTTCGCATGTGCAGCCTTGGCTGACGCGCCTGGCGCCTTCACATTCTTGTGGCAAGCCCTGCACGTGAGACTGTCCCACTCTTTTAATTTCATCCTGGCCCGATAGGCAGCCTCCGGGCGATGCTCATTGAATTTTTCCACCGTTGAGTAGTCGGTGGTGAACTCCTTGATGAGGAAGGGCACCCCGTCAACCACATGCGTGTAAATAGCTTTGTGGAAGTTCGAGAAGCCTTGTGGCACGTGGCAATCCTTGCAACCGGGATCTGCGCCAAGCGCCCCCCAGTGAGAGGACTTCTTCAACTCCTCGTAGGGGTAAATTTCCGAATGGCAGCTGATGCAGAACTCGGTTCGTGAGACAGCGGCTTCACCCCCGAAGACCACGGCGATCAGCAGGATGCCGACCACTCCCCCGATAATGAACGTACCGGCCTTCCCTGACATTATTCCTCCTCAGCCTTGTCGGACTTCACGGGTGGCTTGGCGTTCTTCTGGAATTCCTCGTGGAATTTCGGCGTTGGCGGGCCAGTGAATGTCCCGGCCAGCTTGAAATGGGCGTGCATCGCCTTGTCGTCTCGCACATACTTTTCAAAATCAAACGAGTACTTCTTGTCGACGGTCGGGGTAAATGGCGTATAGGGCTTCTTCGCACCCTTCCAGGGTGACCCTTCATAGTTCAGGTGACAGGCGCTGCATTTTTCGACGAATTCAAAGTCCTGTCCTGCTTCCGCCAGGGACTCACGAGGAGTTTCCTTCTTAGACTTCTCAAAGGCTTCGCCAGCTTTGCGGTGAATCTTACGATAATCGCTCCCTGCTCCATGGCAGGACTCGCAGCCGACACCGGTCAGAAACTTCTCCGGTTCTTCTACAACGTAGCCGCCCTCTTTACCCCAGCCGGTGACGTGGCAGCCCACGCAATCCTTGTCTTTGGTGTAATCCTTCTTGGGATCAAGCTTCGCCTTGACCATCGCCTCGTCTTTTTTCTTCCCTCTTGTGGGTTTGAGCGACTCCATTGCCTTGGCATGAAGGGTCTTATCCCACGACTCACCTTCTCCCTTGTGGCAGTTATAACACTTCTTCCTGCCTTCAAATGTTCCTTCAGCAGCAGCAGTTCCGACTAAGACAGCGAACAACGCCGTAGCGGCGAGTGCGATTGTCATGGATCGATTCACGGTAGCTCCTTTCTCCTATGAAATACTATTCGTGGTCCTGCTTGAGCAAGCAGGGATGCATTACTCTAACGTGACTGTAGAAGATTTTCAATAACAGTCTTTCCACTTCTGCCACTCAAACAATCAGTTATTCGCTGGCGGTGCAGACGGAATCTTATACACCAAATAGCCTCCTTCTTTATAGACCATTTGGAGGGGTGCAAAATCGAGAATCAGCGAGGTCGTCATGGGCAACATCTGTGCGAGCAGAGTTTTTGTACTTTTTTCATCCGTGAGGAAGTAGGCGCGCATGATATTTTCCGAGAATCCATGGACCGTATGGGCGGTGAATTTGTTGTCCCCTTCCCAACGCTTTACCATGATATTGACCCCATGAACATCCGTGCTCGCTTTCACGGGAAAGTCCTTATAGGCAACACCGATACGATCAGGCCGCATCAGCCCAAGCTTATAGATGTCTGCAATGTGAACCACAACATACCCTTCGCGTCCGCCGACCAGTTCACGCAGGATCTCGACACCTTCCTTAGGCTCAGAGGCTAATGCATCAGCAAATCGTTGGAATTTCCGCTGCTCTTCCTCCGTCGGCGGGGCCGCCCAGAACTCTCGTTCGTACTTCAAGATGGCCTCGGTTCTCGGCTTCCAGACCATCGGCATAATGAGAGGTTCATTCAGTTGAGTGGTGAAGACCGGGTCTAATCCAGTGAGAAGCTGGATCTGACGCGAAGTATCCCACCAGGCCAGAATAGCCGCATCCTTGGGCATATGCTTGGATATTGCCGGTGCCAAGATGGACAACTCGGAGAGTTTCGTATCGAGAAAGACCATCGGTTCGCCGACGTGAGTTTCCCATCCGACCATCACTGGCTTCATATTTTCTCGGCGAGCAATATACCCAGTGGCTATCGGTTCTTGCATCCCCTCGACGTGTATCTCTTGTTTACTGATTTTGAGGTCAGGCCAAGCACCGAATTCAAGCTTGGGAAATTTTTCTACCCCGCCCTCTTCAACTAAGTGATATTGATACGGGGCTGCACCCGGATCGAACCATAAAAATGCAAACCAACCAAGCAATAAAAAACCTCCCGCCACCAGGATTACTCCTAGCGACGGGAGGATTTTACTGCTTGGCCGCGTCAACGCTGCATCCATTTGTCTACGCGGCGTCTATGGTCACTGCTGGTTCTTCTTACGTCTGCTCCATCCAGCAAGGGCAAGGGTGCCGGTGAGGAGCATGCCGCCACCAAGGCTGCCGATCGTAATTTTCCCATCAGTGGTATCAAAATCCAGCAGGCTACTCGTCTTGTTCGCCTGCTCAAGCTTCGTCACCCGCTCCATGAGGAGCATCCGATCCTTCAGTTTGGTGTCCTCATCCATGATTTCGACATAAGCCCGGTTCATGGCGGCCCAGCCCACCGTATAGGTGAACCCGGGATACTGGTGCGCCAGACTCACGTGCAGTTGCACCAGGTGGTCTTCCGCCATCTCGAAAAGTTTCAGCTCGATCGCGGTCGGGCTGTTGTTCTTGGACCAGTAGATCTGCCAGAACTGGTCAAAGAGGGCCTTCGCCGGCGCGGGCGGGGCCGGCCGGTTCGTCCGCTGCCCGGTCAAGAGCCGCGCCTCGAACTGTTTATGGACGACGTTGTGCGCCTCATCATACTTATCGAGGCCATGGCTCGTGCCGTTGTCGATAAACTCCAAGTAGGCGCGGGCAAAGGTCTCGGAATGGCACGTGGTACAGGTCTTGACCCACGCCTCGTACCGTTGCATACCCCAGGCGTCAAATACGACCTCGCGAATGCCCGGCACGAACGGATAGTTGGCCCAGCGCACTTTCCGCACGGTATTGTGGCTGAATTTTCCTTGATACTCAAAATGGCAGCTCTGGCAGGTCGGGAACTTCTGCCCGCCCTTCACCACGGCATCCTTGAGCTGTACATTCCAATTCCATCGGTTCTTCGAGGCCTGGTACCCCAGGCCATGTTGCGAGCCGTTGTAGGCTTCCCAGTTGTTGTGGTCGGCCCCGCTGTGGCAGGTGCCGCAGGCTTCCGGCTTGCGGGAGTCGGCTACTGAGAATTCGTGCCGGGTATGGCAGTTATCGCACTTGTTTTGATTGGTATGGCACATGGAGCAGCCTTCGGCAATCTCGCGCTGCGCCATACCCGCCCAGATATCGGTCTCGACGTTGGCTCTCCAATCCAGCACGTGCGAGGGACGCCCTCTCGGCCACTGGTTCTTCGGCCAGAGGATCGTATCACGCTCAGACTCGCGCTCGGCATATTCCATGAGATGGCAGTTGCCGCAGACATCGGCCGTGGGCATCTTGAGATCCACCCGGTGATCAGCCGACTTTTTCGTGTTGATGTCCACATGGCAATCGATGCAGCCCACTTCCTTTAAGCTCTCTTTGGCACCGAGCTTACCCAGCGAGCGCAGGTTATTCTCGACTTCTTCCAGCTTCGCTTTCTTATAGAAGGTGTCATCTTTCGGCGTGAGCTTGCGGATCTGGTCCAGATTGGCATGGGTGCTTCTCTTCCACATCGCTACCCAGCCCGGCGACTCATCGGTGTGGCATTTCACGCACTGCTCACGTGTCGCCACTTCCTTGACCGATTGCGGCGGCTTGTAGAAGGTCGCGGGATCGAAGTACTTGCTCATGGCAATCGGCTCCCAATACTGGCCGTACTGCCCCTTCCCCGCTCCTCTACCTGGATCCTTATAGCGAGTGGTCAGCGCCTCATGAAACTCCTTGGGACTGACTGACCGGTCGATCTTCAGGGCCTCGAAGGTTTCCTTCGGGACGCTCGGGTACTGCGCATGCACGGGTGCGGCCAATAAGAGGCCGCAGACAACCATGGCATACCTCGCAATATGCTTTACGGTCACAGTAATTCTCCTTCCGTTTGATGGGCAGCCTGCCCTGTCCGTCAAAAAATTGCCTACGATAAAATTCATAACGACGATACCGATGCTCTTAAGTTTGTTAGTACTAATCTAATTATAGAGTCTTAATTAACGAGGGCGGACTATAGCTAACGTCAATCACCTTGTCAATATGTTTTAGAGAAAAAATCCACGGCAAGCTCCGTGCACATCACGATAAATCGAACGGACAACACGATGTCTATGGGCGCTCCCGGTCAATCACGACGGTAATGTTTTCCGTCCCCGGCTTTACCGGTTGACTCATACCTTCCAGGTCACCACTGCCAGGCATCGCTTGCCCAGATTTTGACAATCGCGCCACGATGACCACTGTCTGGATGTCCGACAGCTTTCGAGAGGGCATAGGACTTGTCGAGTCATCCAGCCGGAAGGTGAAGGGCAAGTCTTTCTTCGACGCCCGCACGATCGATACCGGCATCGGTGGACCGGCGACATCCTTCGCAAAGACAAACAGTGTATCAGGAAGTGTTTTGCCGGCCATGCCCGGCCCCAACACCACTTTACCCGTGATCGCGTGCGACGCACCGGCTTTCTTGACCGGAGGATGCTCAGCCGGCATGGCCGATGACGCGCGAGGGGCATTCGTCGCCGCCATCATTGGCGCGCCACCCATCCGCTGTTTCGCATCGCCGATAGCGGCCGCAATTTGCTCGCCATCTTCCGGATCAGAACCCGGAGGCAAGTTCGCGCGCGCCCGTTCCCAATCTTTGACGGCAAGAGCGAAATCCTTACGATTGTAGGCCACGGTGCCCGCCAACATCAGGGCCTTCACGTGATTGGGATCAACCTTCAAAGCCTTTTCAATCAACGTCTCCGGCTTGCCTTCGAGCTTGCGTCCCTGGTGAATGGCAAGCGCATCGGCATAATCGGCAAGCATATCCGCATTGTTGGGATTCAGCTTCAAAGCCTTCTCGAAAGTCGGAACGGCGTCGGCATACCGCTCCATAGCCATGTAGGAGCGCGCCAGCATGGTCCAGCCTGTTGCATCATTGGGATTCTGCTCCAGCTTCTTCTTAAGCCGTTCCATCAGCGTATTGAGCCCCTCCATCATTTGGCGCTCGTCGCCGGCACCGCCCTGAGCCGCCATCGGCGACGCCGCCGGGTGCGTCATCGCAGCCGGATTGCCCAATGTCCAGTAGAGCACCCCGCTGGCTGCCGGGATGATCATGACTAACGAGAGTGCGACAAACCGAAGATTGACGAGCCCTCCGGAAGTCGTCGATGATGTTTCGATGGAACCGGTCTCCTCCAACACACGGCGCTCCAGCTCATGTCGAGCCGTTTGATACTGCTCATCCGTCAGCAGCCCGTTAGTAAGATCCTGCTCCAGCTCTGAGAACTGCTGTCGATACACCGGGAGCGTTTTTTCCTGTTCACTCGTCATCTGCGCCGGGCGCTTCAACAGCGGTCTCAGCAGAAGGCCGAGGACACAGAGAGTCATGGCCGAAACGATCGCCCAAAATGCAGCGGTCATGAGCGCTTGCCTCCTTCTGCCAAGAGTTGTTCGACTTTTCGATGCTCTTCATCCGACACCGCCGCATCGACGACATTGTGCGCCCGGCGCCGCAGCGTAATGACCAGCGCCGCGGCTCCGATCGTCAACAAAACAAACGGTCCCACCCACAGCAGCGTGGTCGTGGCCTTTAACGGCGGCCGATACAGCACAAAGTCTCCGTATCGCGACACAAGAAACTCAATGATCTCCTTGTCGCTCATATTCTTGGCGATCATCTCCCGAACTTCCCGACGGAGATCCTCGGCCAGCGGAGCGTTGGAATCAGCCAAGGTTTGATTTTGACAGACCAGACATCGCAGCTCGACAGCGAGGTGCTTAAGTCGCGCCTCGGCGGCAGGGTCATCGGCCAATGGCCTGGCTTCCCCGGCCCAGGCCGGCCCCGACACACACAATATGATGAGCATCACCCATTTCATTGTGATTCAAGCTGCTTCACAAGTGGAATAATTTTCTGAGAAACCGTGTCAGGATTCAACGGCCCGATCTGCTTATACCGGATCACGCCCTGCTTGTCGATGACATACGTTTCTGGAACTCCGTAGACTCCGAAATTGATGCCGACTCGTCCGGCATCATCCATCCCGATAATCGAATAGGGATTCCCCCATTGCCTCAGCCAAGCCATCGCTTCCTCCGGCAGATCCTTATAATCCATGCCATAGATCGGCACTTCACCGGACTTGGCCAACTCCATCAGCACCGGATGCTCGGTCTTACAACCGCTGCACCACGAAGCCCAAAAATTGAGCAGCCACACTTTCCCCTTCAGGTCTGCCGGAGAAAACACTTTCTCGCGATCATAGAGCTGGGGCTGAGAAAAGTCTGGTGCAGCCTTCCCCACGAGGGGAGATGGGATTTCCCGCGGGTTGAGTTTAAGCCCCACCGCAAGAAATCCAACCACGACGACAAAAATGGATAGTGGCAACAGGAACCGATTCATGCCACCTTTCGCCTAGCCGCTCGCGCGGGTGCGGGCACAGCCGGTTCTTGCTTGCGCCATGCAAGTCGATACCGGCGATCACTGATAGCCAGTGCGCCGCCCAACGCCATGATAAAACATCCACCCCAGATCCAATCGATGAACGGCTTATGATAGAGCCGCACACTCCAAGCCCCGTCGTCGAGCGGCTCTCCCAACGCCACATAGAGGTCGCGCAACAATCCGGGATCAATGGCCGCTTCAGTCATAATTTGATTCTGAACGGGATAGCGTCGCTTTTCAGGATACAAGACCGTAGTTTCACGACCGTCCCGACTGATCGAGAACGCCCCACGGGCTGCCGTATAGTTAGGCCCCATCACATCCTGCGTGCCATCGAATCGGAACGTATAGTCGCCGATACTTGCCGTCTCACCCACATTCATCCGCACATCCTTCTCGGATTCGAAGCCTTTCACCATCGTCACGCCGACGATAAAGACCGCGATCCCACAGTGCGCCACGAGCATCCCCCAGTATGATCTGGGCACCGACGCCAAACGCTCCATGAGGCTATTCCCCGTGACATGCGTCAATCGCTCACGCAAGGACACCACTGAGGTCGTCACAATCCAAATGGCCAGGAGCAGGCCGAGACTCAGCAGCGGCGTCCAGTTCCCCAGGACAATCGGTAACGTGAGCGCAGACACAACACTCACCCCGGCTGCCCACTTCAACCGCTTCGCAAGATCGGGGAGATTCGCCTTCTTCCATTGAGCCAGTGGACCGATTCCCATCAAAAAGAGTGCTGGAACCATCAAGGGAACAAAGACGGAATCAAAATAGGGAGGTCCGACAGAAATTTTCCCGAGGTCCAGCGCGTCTAAAAACAAGGGGTAGAGTGTGCCCAACAGCACCGAGCCCATCGCGGCAACCAATAACACGTTGTTGGCTAACAGCATGCCTTCTCTCGACAACATCGCAAAGCTGCCGCCCAACCCGACTTTTGGAGCGCGCCAGGCGTACAGGGCCAACGACCCTCCGATTACGATCGCCAAAAAAGCCAGGATGAAGAGACCTCGCTTCGGATCAGTGGCAAAGGCATGCACCGACGTGAGGACACCGGAACGCACGAGAAACGTCCCGAGGAGGCTCAATGAAAAGGCCATGATGGCGAGCAAGACCGTCCACACCTTGAACCCGCCCCGTTTGTCGGTCACGGCCAATGAATGCACCAACGCCGTTCCGGCTAACCATGGCATGAATGAGGCGTTCTCAACGGGGTCCCAAAACCACCAGCCGCCCCATCCGAGTTCGTAGTAGGCCCAGCCGCTTCCCATCGCGATACCGACCGTGAGAAAACACCAGGCGACCGTGGTCCATGGCCGGGACCAACGGGCCCAGGCCGCATCAAGGTTCCCCCCCAACAAGGCGGCAATGGCAAACGCGAAGGCGACCGAGAAACCGACATAGCCCATATAGAGCATCGGCGGATGGATCACCATACCGGGATCCTGCAGGAGGGGATTGAGATCACGCCCGTCGGGAGCCGCAGGAATCAACCGTTCGAACGGATTGGACACCGACAACATGAACAAGAGGAATCCCACGCTTACCAGACCCATGACGCCGAGAATCCGGGACCGCGTGGCTTCCGGGAGATGAGCGGAAAAGAGTGTCACCGCAAACATCCACAGGGTCAGGATGAAGGTCCACAAGAGCAGGGATCCTTCATGCGCTCCCCAGATGGCGGCCAGGCGGTAATGGAGCGGCAACTGGGAGTTCGAGGTCGATGCGACGTACAACACGGAAAAATCTTTGTCCGCGAAGGCGTAGGCGAGGCAGCCGAACGCCGTCAGCACCAGCAGAAATTGGAGGCGGGCGGCTGGTTTCGCCAGGGACATCAGCCCGGCGCTACCGACGGCAGCGCCATAGATCGGGAGAGTCCCCTGCACAAGCGCCACGCAGAGCGCAAGGATCAAAGCAAAATGACCGATTTCTGGAATCATTATGGTGGTGTCCTACTATGGTTGAACGATCAGCGTGCTGCTGCTCTGTGCCTGTGCCCCCGCTGCTTTGGCCTTGGCCATCGCCTCAGCCGCTTCCGGCGGCATATAGTTTTCATCGTGCTTCGCCAGCACCTCGCTGGCGACAAACGTGCCGTCGGCCACCAGCTGTCCCTGCGCGACGACGCCTTTGCCTTCCTTGAACAGATCCGGGAGAATCCCTTTGTAGGTGACCGGTACTCGTTTGGCCGTATCCGTCACTATGAAATGAACGGTGAGGCCGTCGCCCTCACGGGTGAGACTACGGTCTTCGACCATCCCCCCGATCCGGAAGCTTTTGCCTTTAGGCACCTCGCCGTTCGCCACCATGGTGGGCGTGAAAAAGAAGACGAGATTGCTCTGAAACGCATTCAAGATCAGCGCTGTCGCCACGCCCAGCACAACCAATCCCAAACCGATGAATCCAAACCGTTTCTGTCGAGATGTCATCTGTTACTCCTATAGCACGCCGCGGTTTTCTGCGGCCGCAGCGGCGCGGCGGCGCCAAAGGGCGAGGACTTCCCACAGCAAACACAACGCCGTGACGATGTAGGACGTCCAGACATACAGGCCGTATCCCCCCATCGCCAAAAACTCGCTCACACTCCCCCAATAGATCATCGCGCCTCCACAGGTTCCGGTACCGACGCCGACTTATTCCAGGAAAGGAGCTGCTCACGTTCGAGAATCACGCAGCGCGAGCGGGACAGAATCACCGCAATGCTGTACATCCAAAACCCGAACGTCATCACCAACATCGCCGTCAACATCGTAGCCGCCATTTTCGACCCCCCCGACATACTAACAGACGCACCCTGGTGCAACGTGTTCCACCACTTTACTGAAAAATAGATGATGGGAACGTTGACGACGCCGACCAATGCAAACACCCCGCTGGCCCGATCGGCGCGGCGCAGATCGTCGATCGAGGTGCGGAGCAGCATGACGCCGGCATATTGAAACAAGAGGATCAACTCCGAGGTCAACCGGGCATCCCACACCCACCAGGCTCCCCACGTGGGTTTGCCCCACATCGCCCCGGTCAGCAGCGCCAGGAACGTAAACATCGCGCCGGTGGGGGCGATGGCCTGGGCCATCATGAACGACAGGCGCGCATTCAACCCCATGCCGAACCCGGCCCACACCGCCATGACCACGTAGAGGAACATGGACATCCATGCGGCGGGCACATGCACGAAAATAATACGGTACGATTCTCCCTGCTGGAAATCAGTCGGCGCGACGAGCAGTCCGATATAGAGGCCGACCGCGATGGCCAGCGCGGCCAGAATGGAAAACCACGGAATCAATTTTCCGGCCAGCGGATAGAAAGCTTGCGGCGCCGAATATTTCAGCCAGTTGATGCCCATAACACTCACGAGAATCTGCTACTCCAACGCAATCCGCAGCGCCGCGGCCGTGGCCCAGGGCGCAAAAAACAGCGACAACACGAAACAGGCTCCCAATAACGACAGATTAGCCTCGGCGCCAACCCCCGCCAAACTACTCGCGACGGCGCCGGCTCCAAAGATCAGCACCGGAACATAGAGGGGAAGCACTAAGAGGGCGACCAAAAGCCCGCTCCCGCGCACGCCAAGTACCAGCGCGGCACCGATCGCTCCAATCATACTCAACGTCGGCGTCCCAAGCAAGAGCGATAAGACCAACACCGTCACCGCCTCGCCATCCAGGCCGAATTGCAAACCCAGCAGCGGCGAGAGCAGGACGACCGGCACCCCGGCAATCACCCAATGCGCAAAGACCTTCCCGACGACCAACACGGGCAGCGGCTGGGCAATCAGCACCATCTGCTCCAGCACACCGTCGAGATAATCGGCGGTAAACACGCGCCCCAGCGACAAGAGACAGGCCAGCAGGGCCGCAACCCACAGCACCCCGGGACCGATCGTCCGCAGCACCGCAGGCTCCGGGCCGACACCAAGCGGAAACAGGCTGGCGACGATGACCAGAAAAAAGACGGGCATCGCCGCATCCGACCGGCGTCGCATGGCCAGGAGCAGATCCCGCCGCACCACCCCGCACAGCGCATCCCACATGCCGAGCCGAGTCATCCGTTCAGCCTCAGACGCTGAATCACATCAGACGGCAACTCCACCTCCTGGTGAGTCACGACCACCGCCAGCCCCCCGCCCCGCAAATGCGACCGCAACCGCTCGGTCACCAGAGCGGTGGACGCCGTATCCAACGAAGTGAACGGCTCATCCAACAACCACAAAGGATGAGTGGAGAGCCACAGACGGGCCAGCGCCACACGGCGCCGCTGCCCCTGCGACAACACCTTCGTCGGCAGCCGGTGCACCATTCGCTTAAGACCGACAGACTCCAACGCGTCCTGCACCAATGGGGCTGAATGGCGATCACCGGTCAAGCCGGCTGAGGCCATGAGATTTTCAACCGGCGTCAGATCATCCTTCACGCCGTTCAGATGTCCGATATAGGTGAGCTGCGCGTAATACTGTTCTTTCAGCTGGCGAATATCCTGCCCCTGCCAGATGACCGCTCCCGCTTCAGGCGACAAGAGGCTGGTCAGGATGCGGAGGAAACTGGTCTTCCCGCTCCCGTTCTCCCCCACCACGGTCAGCAACGTCCCCGGCTCTACTGTGACATTCACATCGGAGAACAACCGGCGCTCCCCGCGCATGCAACTCAATGCCACTGCTTGCAACATAGCGAACGACACTCCCCCGCAACCGGCGGCAACGCCGCAGTGATTCTGA
>FSSH01001535.1_pt2 | contig 22564 bp, 18 predicted proteins | sample 1166101 | NCBI WGS metagenome assembly FSSH01 (sample SAMEA32972668, study PRJEB13176) | freshwater metagenome | biome: Drinking water system; feature: Biomass in drinking water that filtered by 0.45 um membrane; material: drinking water | place: USA | collected 2012-12-20 | depth 0 m | reverse complement strand
TCTACCATAATATCTCCTTAAGATTTAACCCACTTACTTATACCAGTAATCTTGCCAGCAGTATAAGAATAAGTTTTAGTATAGGTTGCTGTACTAACTCCATCATTGTAGGTCTTAACAATTGTAGCTACTGTACCATCACCATTATAGGTAAGGGCAGTAGCTACATCCCTATTAACTCCAGGTCTTTCTAAATCTAAACTTCCTGCACTTGATCCCATTCTAAATCTTCTGTCAATATGAATCTGAACCTGCTCCGCCCATAAGAGTCTGTAAGTGTAAACTGTACCCACTGGTAAGTTTAGTCCTTAACTGCTCTGCTTGTGTTACAGTCGCATTACGATACTGTCTTGTTATGAACTGATTAAACTCTTCCTGCTTTCCTCCGTAAGCTACGAACTTAGACGAGAACTCATTAAGATTTTCCTGGGATATCTCAGCCCCAGCTAGGATATTAGTTTTGATGGCTTCTCCTAATCCTTGTCTCTTAGCTGCATCATGTGCCCTGTAAGAATTAATGCGGAACATAGCTTCTTGTACCATACTTTCGTCCAGAGGTTTAGCCCCTAAAATCCTAGCAACAGATACCATACTCAGTAAATCATGATTCATAAGTATGTTACCATGCGCATTAGTAGCTATGACCTTACCTGACTCATTAGTTATACCACCTAGTACTTGAGCCATTCCAGCTAAAGGTCTATTAAGTCCATTATGTTCTAGGGCTCTTAACACTGTTGGCCAGAGTTCAGCCCCCATAGCCAACTGACTCATAGAATCTTTAATATTCCCAAAGAACTTAGCGGTAGCTTGTACTATAGGAACCTTAGCTGGATCAGTAGGAACTAGAGTCAAGCTTCTAGGATTAACGTCACCCCGAGAATATAAGTTAGTCTTAAGGCTTGGGTCAAAGATTCCTAGTGCATTGCTCAATGCCCCATAAGCTAGCCATTCACCTGCTTCCTTACCTGCACCATTGAAGATAGCCTGGTATATATCCGCATGCTGACTATTACCTCCTGCATTCCCTACTATATGAGTATTGATTGCATTAAAAGCCGGTAAGCCATTCAACCCATAGATAGTACCTTGCATTCCCATCATAGCCATAGCATTGCGACTATTACCGTCCCCTATGTGTCTCATGAGTTGCTGTATGAGATTAAATTGATAAGTTTGGAATAGTCCTATAGCCTGTCCGATAGGGCCTTGAAACATAACAGGCCTTTGACTAGCTAAGAAGTTACCTTGAGTTCTATTAACGAACGAATTAATATAAGGCAAGGCTGCTGCTTCATCCATTACCCCATGCTTAACTGCCACATCAGTAATTTGCTTCATGAAGTCAGCCGCTAAGAATCTATTAAACTCCTCGGCCACTTTATTACCTGTCAGTCTCTCAGCTGTATTGCCAATACCTCTAGCTGTACTGACTGCACTAGCCATTCTAGCTTCAATCGACTTAGCACTATCTCCAGCACGGATGGCTATATGATCCAGAGTCTGATCGTACTGATCCATGATGGAAGTAATAAACCCTTGCTTCTTGTAATACTCTTTAAGCTCAGGTTGAGTGCGCAGTCTCTCGAAACTTTTAGCTAGTAATTTCTGATGCGAGAATATATAATCATCCGTACCAGGAAGCCGGATATTGGCCAGCTGGGCCAAATCCCCTGCACCTTCCTTAGACCCTTTCTTGATTGAATCTATAACTGCCTTAGCTTCTGTACCATAAAGTACTGCATGACCAATCACGTTATTAGCCGCATTCATTGGATCCATACGTAAAGCTACTGAACCTAACAAAGCATTCATCTTAGCTACTAACCCAGTCAAAGCACCTCTAGGTACTGAGCCATTCATAGCCTCGTATAGAGCTTCATCAACTACAGGCCCTTTGTAACCTGCCTTAGTTAGCGCCGAATTAATTTCAGTCAACTGGTCTGGGTGCACTACATTATCCCAAAGCTTACTTACGTTCTGAGATACTTCTGAGAACTTCTCATCCAAAGTCTTATTGACTGTAGTCCAGACTGGGAATTCTTCCATCTTCTGAATATCCAGTAACTGCTTCATAGTATTAGTAGCTGGATTATTAATTGACGTCTCAGCAAACTTAGCAGGAGATAGATAGCCAAACGTACTCTTACTTGCACTGATAGCTGGCTCAGCTTGAGCGCGCAGAATATCTAGCTGTCTACCGTATCTGTGACTGACTGCTTCACGGACAATACTAGACTGCTGAGATAAGTGCCAGTCAAGGAAGTTGTTAACTATCTTTTGTGGGTCTGTGATAGGTAACATCGAAGAAGAGATACCTTTCCTAGCTAGAGCCGTATCCATATAATTCTGGTTGATAGTTCTAGTATATTCAAACTTACCTTGAGACTTAAAATATTCCTCACTCTCTCCTTTAGTTAGTACCTTAAACTCAGGAAACTCACTAAGTACTTTCTGCTTGAGGACTTCTAATGTTGCTCCATCCTTAGCATATATCATTGAAGAGTGGCCAGTACCAGTTACAGTATTATCCAGAACGAATGCAAAGTGAGGAGTATCCTTTAGGTTCCTAGGTATAGGATAGAAGGCATTAGCATCTCTATTAAATTGAGTTCCTTCCACACTACGCATGAGACCAAGTTCCTCAGTATTCTTTCCATTCTGCTGGATATGAAGCTTAACAAGTTCCTGTACTTTCTCATTCTTAATAGGTACAGTTACTCCTTCTGCATTGGTCAGTGCCTTCCCATCTGCACTCAGCACAAAGTTACCAGGCATTGATCTGATCTTCTCATTAAGTACTGAGAATTCTATAGCAGCTTCTGGATCATTACCAACTTTAACTAGCGTAGGATTGAAAGTATCTGATACCCCAGATTTTCTCTTCTGGGTTAAGTCATGAACACGTTGACCTACATAGGCACTCCAGGCATCTCTTGATCCATAGTCTCCGCGAGTACTAGATACTAATCCTGGCCCAGAATTACCTCCACTTAGAATAGCTTCGTCAGATACATTAGGTAAGACTTCACCTAATACTTGAGTAGCACTTCTCTCTACAGCTTGATCGTAAAGTGCAGCCTTTTGCTTAAAGATAGTCATTGAGTCAAGCATCTGACCTGAGACATCCTTAAACCTACTTGAATCCGTAAGTACCCTAGCATAAGAAGGAATCATATCTATATTAGTAACTCGATCTATCTCACTTCGACCAGCTTCCTGTACTGTCTTATCATAGTTTCTTTGTGCAGTAGCTCTAGCAAACATTCCTTCCTCAGTATATACACCACGAAGAATGCTCTCTTGCATATCAAGCTTCTCAGCTATCTCCGCAAAGGAAGGCTTCATAACTCTAGTAGCTACAGAGTCCAGAACTTCCTGGGGGATAGGTCTGACTAAGTGCCCGGCAAACTTATTGAACTCAGGCATCTTAGTAAGTCTTTCGGGATGCGCACTTAAGTACGAGAATGCGGAAGCAAAGAGTTCACTAGGATCTCTACGTCTTGCTATCTGCTCAGGTTTAGTACTATTCCACAAGGCTGGATTCCTTGCCTTACTTAGATCAATAACTTCCTGCATGATAGGTGAAGTATAGTCCTTAGTCATAGTGCGCAAATTCTGGGCGGCTACACCACTTGAATCTACCAGAGCTTGAAATATAGAATGACCTTCCATCTTCTTGAGTTCAGCTATGTTAGCCATTAAAGACTTACGCTTGATAGAGCTAAGACTTAAAGCTATCACATCACCAGTTACTTCCTTACCATTCTTTACCGTACCTTCTACCTGAGTAAAGAAACCTTTACTTGTCCTTCCCACCAAGTTAAAGTTGATCCCTAACACAGAAGAAGCTTTCTCAGCAAACTCTTCTGCAGTCAGTGGCATAGTATCCATCTGAACCATGCGAGTACTTAACGTAGCTTTCTGCCGCTTAACCAGATCTTTAATAGCGTCTTTACCATTAACATTGTATATATCCGTAACCAGCCCGGACTCAGGCATAATACGTATTGAATCAACTGCATCATCTAATGCTTTAGTAAGTAATGGAATATCATTGATATGAACTGTTTGAACTCCCTCCCATTTTGGAAGAAGTCTGGCCCAAGCATATCTGGCCTGTACTCTTGTTGTGCTCTCCGTAAGTAAATTAAAAGGTTGATGAATGTTATTAGTTTGCGCATATACTTTACTTCCTACTTGAATACCTTCTTTATGTAATTTAATATTCTCACCTGGGCCTAATCTATCAGCTAGACTAACTAAACCTGGACGCTCGTCAGTTACCTGTCCTGCGCCTTCACCCTTAAGTTTAACAAATGATACCTTAGTATTCTGGTATAGGTTAGATTCTTCTGGAGTTAATACACTCAAATCATTACCAGATTCTTTGAGCTTAGTACGAATCTTACTTAATTCCATATCTACAGGTGAATGAGTATTCATCCTGGATACTTGCTTCGCATCCAGCAAATTAGTTCTAGCAGTCTGTAAGGTGGAACTTAATACCGAATCATTTAATACAGACGCTAACACTGAATCATCCCCAGTAAGCGTTTGGAAATCACTACGGATATCTTGCAGTAATTTATTTCTTGTACCCTCTTGTAATTTGGCTGCTCTCTCTCTAAGTACCCCAGCACTGGCCGGGTCAAGAGCAGCCTTCCGATCAAGCTCAGACAAGTTAAATAAGATTCTATCCGAGCTAGGCATATTAGCCCGAGGTACATCAGTTATACCAAAAGGTGCTAAAGACTTCTCAGCCTGTAATGCACCTTTCTTAATAGCTGCACCACTGATAACTCCACTGATTGCTCCACCTACTACACCCCCTAATACCGCACCAGTAAGTACATCAAAGGTAAGATCACCTACATCCCTAGCTTCTAACACGGGGGAATTATACAAAGTAGCATTGACTACTGCTGTAAAGGCTGCACCTTCCAATGCGTTTTGACCTACACCAGCTGCAAGAGCCCTTAGTGTGTTAGCTTCAGTCACCTTAAATACATTACCTGAATCTGTCATAGCTTTAATAGCTTGGGCTACATGAGCTTCCCTGGTAGGTGCTAGTAATCCTAGAGCTTTACCCATTGGGCCAGTACCTACCTTACCAGTTTCAATAGCTGATCTAAGTACTGACTGACCGGCATTAAGCACCTTAACTCCAGCTATACCAGGAACCAAGGAACTCAATACAAATCCTAATGCATCAGTTCCCATCTGGTGCTCGCTATAATACTTGCTTAAGTCACTGTCAAACTCTTGGACAGTCTTAGAGAAGTCATTCATCTCAAACTCATTACCTGTACCACCAGCTAACTTGCTACCCCAATTACCAATAGTAGGAACTATATTATAAAGTTGAGACACTCCAGAACCTATGGCCAGTGGAATCCATTTAGTAACTACATCTGAGGCAGCATCCAATACGGATTGGTTCTGTTCTGCTCCATTGTTCAGATTAGTATGAGCCGCTCCTGCTAGTAAATAGGAAGGAATAATCTCATTGATTTGTTCATTGATCTCATTAGCCATTTAGGTTCTCGCTTAATTTAATTACTTCTTAGGTTCCCTTAATTCTCCTGATAGGTAAGAAGTAAGGGCTTCGTAGAGTCTAGTTTGATTCAAGGCATCTACAGGTTCGTTAATATTACCCCTGAATCTCTTGATTCCGTTTATGCCAGACGTTAATAGTGGGAGTATATTACCTTCAGTTTCCCCCACCTTAAAAGTGAATAAGTTACTGGACTGTCTAGGCTGAGGTAAGTGCACTATAAATTTAGTTTGCTGCAATCCAGTAAGTTTATGTAAACCACTCACTTGGTTATTCATCAGCACTGATTGATTAGCGAAAGTGTTGTAATAATTGACAGCTTCATCTACAGTAGCTTGTTTATGCTTGACAGCTATAGCCAATCTCTTAAATAAATCAGTAGGTTCAATAGCATTCGTAGATATATTATCAGTTATCTGAGGACTTATAACTTCCTTAAATAGTTTAGTATCTCTAAAAGCATCAGAAGCTGCCATAGTAGCCCAAGAAATAGGCTTAGCTAAGGAACCTGGAGAAGTATTAATATTGCTCTCATCCTGGGATAGCTTAGTTTTCACTGCTTGGTTAGCTGCCTGGAATCTTTCCGTATTATTTTTAGCCTCTCTAACAGCAGGGGCAGATTGCATAGTACCTTCAACTACAGCTAGTGTATCTCTCTCAGCTTCCGATGTAGGTATATAACCTATCTTGTTCCTGAATTCAGCAGCTTCAGTAGGTGTATCTCCTTGAGTGAACTGTCCATCTGAAAGTCTAGCTATAGTGCCTTGAGTAAACAGGGCTCTCAACATCTCACCAAATTCCCCAGGCTTATTTAATTGCTGAGCAATCAGAGGAACTTGCTCTTCTGGTATTGGATCCTTACCGTTAGATATGAGAGCATAGTTAATAGAGTCAATAGACAGCTTAGCTGCTTGCTTACTATCCGCAGCTTCTTTCCTGATATCCATCATTTGTTCCATCTGAGCTTTCCGCATAGCTCGCATATCCATAGCTTCACCAATATCGAATTGCTTAATTTTATTCCTCAACTGCTGCTCACTCATACTAAGGATATCTTTTACTTGGTTAGCTCCAGTTTGCAAAGCGAAGATTCTAGCCTTAGCCGCGGCCGCTAGTTGGTCATGAGCAAGAGCTTCTGCCACGCTAGCATTAGTAGACTCTGTAACTCTAGTCTGGATCTCAGCCGTAGTCTTAGCACTGGATTGCAGGAGTTGGTTAACTTGCGCAAGTTCTTGTACCTTAGCCTCTGCTATGTTAGCAGCATCCTTAGCTTGCACGGCCTTGAATGGAATAGTAAATACCCCTAATATATGCTCTAACGGATTAGAAGAGGTATTAATATCCTGAATCTCTTTAAGTTTCTGATCCCGTTGTGCTCCAGCCTGCTTAATAGCCCCAAGTAATTCATTAGAGTATTGCTCAAAGTCTACTGTATTAGCTCTTTGCTGATTGGCTGTCTGCTCCGCTAAGTCAGCTGCCATCCGCTGCTTCTCTGCATCTACTGTAGTAGGAACACCGCGTGCACCTGTGATAGTTCCTTTAGCGGTGGACTCTGCTAAGGTACCAAGTTGTTCACTTACAGCAGAATGAATATCAGTTATCTGTTGTTTAGCTTGGTCTATCTCAGCAGTATTAGTCCTGATAGCATCTATCACACCTGCCATGTTATACTCCTTTTATATAAGTATCTTGTAAACTATAGACCATATCAGAATAAATACCCAGAGCTTCTGCACTATCTCCTGACTCATAAGCCTTAGCTGCTGGAACAATGAACTCTTTCCTTATCCTTTCAGCTTCAATTAGTTTGATAGCATCTGGGAGCTTCTCTAACTCCTCCACAATCGGAGGTGCTATCTTATTGTACTTAGCTGCTGTAAAAGGTCTTTCAGGTACAAGGAAACTTCCTTTGAAATCCTCAAGCAACTCAAACTCCTTAGCTCCTGAATGATCTGGAAGAGTCTTCTGCAGGAAAGTGCAGATATAACTAGGAAACTTCTTAGTCTTAGTCTTAGTTTTGTTATCCGTTACTGATTCAGATTCTTGATTCGTAAACTGTTCTGCCAATCCCAGTACTAAGTTAAGCACATCTTGAGTACTTTGACTAGACTTACTTTCTGAACCTGAAGTACTCTGATCCATGTTAGTGATTGCATTAGTAACTGCATCCATAAGACTAGAAGTATTGCTGGTAGTCTGGGTATTGGTAGCTCCAAGATTTTGGGTTGATACAGTAGGTGCCCGGAGTCTTTCTATTTCCCCGGCAATCGTAGCTACCAGATTACCTGTTATCAGAGAGTTGGTACTGGAACTATGTATCCCAGCATTACGCTCAGCTCCTACAGTTTCTTGCAAACCAGCAATACCGCCACTACCCTGCAATATCATATTGATTATACGCATTGCTCCCGCATCACTAAGCATAGTTTGTGTGGTAGTTGTATTACTCTGACCAGAGAAATTCTCGTTAGATGCACCAGAATTGATAGTAGAAGATTTATTAGTCCCAACCTCTGATCCACTTCCAGCTGTCCTAGAGTTACTCTTACCGGTAGAAGTTTCAGTTCCTATTGTACTATTCTTACCTACGTTAATTTCCCCACTTATCGTATCTGATAAGGCGGAAGCTTTAGACTCTGTACGCCCTGTAGCCGTGGTAGTAGAGGGTAATAGATTACCTACAGCACCTATGAGATCCGCTGCCCCTCCAACCGCTCCCGCTGCTGCTCCTAAAGCTGATCCTGCCATGATTAATTACTCCTATATATGAATTGACCCGCAATTGATTTAGTCCCCGAAGCAGTCCAGTTAGATCCAGATGCATCCCTGCTCAGTAGGACTTTATTAGTACCTGCAAGACAGACTATAACTCCGGGAGTTGCTGCCAATACTCCATTATCGCCCGAGATTCCGGAAGAATTACTCACATTATTAAGGCAAGTACTAGGTAAGGTGAAACTAGCTCCTGTTGAATTACTTGTACCAATCAGTGTAAAGTTAACTAACACAGTATTAAGGTTAAGATATCTGTATTGAATCTCTTTCGTAGTAAAGCTGCTCCAGCCCTCTATAGTACTTACCCCAGAGTAGTCTACCCAGTCCAACATCTTTCCACCAGCTACTTGATCCGCTAGAAGTCTGATAGAGTTATAGATAGTTTGAAGCTCCCTGAATACTGGAGTCTCAAAAGAATTAGGAGGAGCTATAGGTAATTTAAGATCAAAATTTAATTCCTTTTCCATAACTCCTCCTATCTCTTACCAGCTATATTGAAGCTAAGCAGTCCTGATACTAAATTGAATCTACCCTTAGCAACTAGCGTATGATTCACACCTGTACTATGGAACTTATATGTTTTACTAAGACCTGCATTCCCTGTATCATATCCAGTAGTTGGGGGCTGCAATGTCTTACCATCTAAAGTAATCATATCATATAGATTGAATGTACCTGATCCGTGAATATTCTCTAGGTCTACACTCTGTAACTGCAGCCAGCGCTCACGTACATACTGGTACTTACCCATTACAGCTATACCAGAAGAGTTCTCTGCACTTATATCCGTATCCACTACTACTACAGACCCATCCGCCTTGAGTACTCCGATACTTTTCTTGGGCGTCTCAAATACGGTCTGATCGTAAAGAGTGAATTCAAATATAGCTACATGATCTATCTTAAGCTTACCGACCCTACCTAGTAATACATCAATGACAATTGCATGAGTAAGTAACTCATCCCCATAAGACACTATTAGATATCTGTCAGCTATCCAAGCAAGCTTCTTCTTAATCACATTAGCTGGGGTAGTTACAGAGAAAGCTAGTGTGGCTTCATTAAAATCTTCCAATCTTCTACCACTCAGGAACTCTGTAAGCTCGGGCATAATGAACTCAGCTTGCTTAGGATTAATAGCTTGCAGCCCCGAGGTAGTATAAGCATAAGCAGCAGTAGAATCTAAAGATAAGTGAGCAGCAAACTTAGGATCACTCAAACCTCCACAACCAACTACCGTATTAAACATGAAAGGATACCTACCATTAGCTTGATATGTAGCTGAGGTAGCATTAGTAGCATTCAGGAATATGATTCCATTCTGTATGGCTATAGCCGCTACTGTCTCACCTTGCGCACCTTCTATTAAACCTGCTCCTGCTCCTGTGGCAAGGCTAGGAACAAAGTCTGTAGGATCTAACACACTGCTCCAGGCCACTGCATTGCCATCCCCAAAAGCCAATAAGTACCCATTAGCCCCTACTATACCTCTGGTAGCCGAGGGGTCTAAGCCGACTAGAGTTACAGGTACTAGCTTATCTAGCGCAAAATTATACTTATAGCAACCAAGTTTATAGAAGTATACATAGGTAATTCCATGCACAAAAGCTATAGTAATCGTAAGACCTCGAATTACAGCTGAGTCAGAAGTAACTATCTCTACCCAGTTAGGAGCAGCAAGAGTAGATATCAATAATCTTCCTGACTTGGTCATTCCTAGCAAGGCTGTAAGTCCTGTCTCTGCTTCTCTTAAGGTTACTACTCCTACGAAATCTGTATAGATAGTACTAGGGATGAACTCATCATATCCTATAGACTGGTACCCATAAGGAGTAGGAAAGACATTGTGAGCATAGTACAGTTGCGGAGGATCAGCTGCTTTCTGGGTCGCAAAGGTCTGTGGATGTGTTTGATCACTACCACGAACTATAATAGTACGACCCAGAAGCTCACTAAGCAATGGAAATGTGGCTGAGTCTAGGTTTATCCTGTGAATTATTAATGCCATATTAGGCTCCTAGCCTTGAGTCAATATATTTGTAACCCTTAATCGCTTAGCAGTGGCAGGGCCAACTATCTCCTGAGTAGCTTCTACTGTCACTAACTTAGACCCAGTGTTGGCTAAGTATCTAGGCTGGCCTGATCTAAGCCCTGCTGCATACTTGCCCACTACCCCTAGGTCTTTGATATTAATACCATCTGTTTTAACTAACTGTATGCCTCTATCCATACTATAGATGCTGGTGGCTGCATTACAGATTGCGTATATTCCATTAGATAACTTAGCTGATAGTATAACAGTATTCGATGCACCTTCTAGGGTAGAATCTAAGTTAAGTATCTTGCCTACAGTAATAACATTCCCAGTAAATTTGTGAGCTACTAAGATATGGTTACTCTTATCTCCACCTGCATCTAGTATATTTACTACAGCGAGTAACTCAGAAGTACCTATAGGAAGCAATTGACCGTAACCACTAGCACCTATAGCAGCACTTCTAAAGGAGCCAGTTACTTTATTTCCCCCAGTAATGACTGCAGCTGTCACTGTAGCTATTCCCATTCTAGACTGATCTAAACTATCTATGAACCACCATAGAAATGAAGAACTAGACAAAGCTTTAAGGTGAGGAGTGAATCTATTACCTCCATCCTGAGTATATCTAAGAGATACTCCTAGACCTGTGTCCAATATCGTACTAGTCCCGACTGTAATTACGGCTCCTGCGATACTGAGTACTCTAGTTTTCAGACTCCCTGCTGTATTATCATTATCAGCTACTACACACTCAGTAGCACTTAACAAAGTATATGAGGAAGCATTAGCATTATCACTAGCCATGGCTGTCACAGCAGTTCCAATCGTACACACAGGTGGCACAGCATTAGTTACACTAATTACTACAGCTCTTAGATTAAATGGTGCAGCTGTAAGTTTATATAATACTAATCCAGTAGTGGTAGTTAATTTCTCAGTGATAGTACTTGCACTTTGGTTATCCGCAGCAGTATTTATATTAGCGGCAGTACCCCAGGTAACTACAGTTGTACTAGAAACCTGACAAGCAATCGCAGCCGTTACACCAGCCCCTACCGCTGTAGCATAGCTAACTAAGAAAAGGTTGGTATCTAGCTGAGCTATCTTAGGTTCATTATAGCCAGTTTCTACGCTAATATTAGCCACGACTCCTGTAGTAGCCTCAGCTCCAACTATCAGTACGTTAGATACGATAACCGCTACAGAAGCTTTTAAGTTATTACCTACGTCGGAGTAGAATATGATGCAGCTGGTAGCATCTATTTTAAAGACAGCTAACGGGATCGTACCGGCAGTAACACTTACCGTGATAGGAATACTCATAGTTCTAGTAGCATGATTAACCATGAATATAGCTAATCCACCCCCAGATAGCTTAGCGAAGTGAATAGTAATATCATCAGTTAAGGCCACGAAGTTATTATAAGTTGCATCAGCCACATAAGAAGAGCTAAGAACTGAACTGAGAGTTATTAATCCTCCTGTCAAACCTGAACCTGAATATGTCCAACTACCTGCAGCTGTAAGATTAGAAAGTAAGCTTAAATTAGCTTCCCCACCAGGTTCTACAGCTATTATTAAATTGCCTACACTATCCTTAATACCGAACGGATAATAACCTGCATTGAAGATCACAAAGGTAGGTGAGGATACAAACAATTGGGTAGCATCAGGTAGTTTAACTGAGTTACCCTCTCCAGTCATACTAATAGATTGCAAACCCGGGCTAGTGTTCGTAAGCGTGATGTCTACTGCAGAGGACTGAACTAAGGAACTATTAATAGCCCCAGATCTGCTCACTGCTACAGAGGTGGATTCATTAATGATACTTACTATAGTCGGCGAGTCCACAACTACTTTGAACACGGCTGAGCCATCCTGCACGATAGTCTTACCTAACTGCACTATACCAGTACCTGCAACCAATGTAACAGTTTGGAGCGTATTGTTAACCACCACGAACTCGAACTTAGATCCTACGGCGTATCCTGTCAAATAAGCTATGATCTGTGCAGCCGTAGGTAGTGTAAGTATCCGTGCTGCTGTGGGTTCAATTACTAGTGTACCGCCAAAGAGTTGAGCAGCTGTGATAGTTGCATTGGCATCAGCGAGCGTAGTAGTAGTATTTAAATTACCTTCTCCGGCTGTGGATGTTATTACCCCCTCTACTGCTAAGTCACCTGTCTGGGCTATGTCTGCATTAACTTTAATGTCTGCATTGAATGTACTAGGATTCGTTACAGTACCACCAGTCCAAGGGTTATCTACCCAAGCTCCAGACATGTACACTAACCAATCACTTATTGTCCCTGTACCATGCTTAACCTTCGGGGCGAAAACTGTAGCACCAGTAATTCCGTTATAGGTAGTTACCTGTCCGGCCATCCAATTATCTGAGTTAGCGTCATCAATCAGTAATATCCATTGACCTTCATCAAAGTAAAGGTACGGCTGAGTAATGAAACTTAACGAACCTGAATCGGATATAAGTAAGGAGGTGCTAGAAGTACCCTTAAATAATTCTATCATAGCACGAACTAAAGTCTGATCCGCTCCTGGTTCCCACTCTGTAGCATTAGCCATATCAGTATCCCTCCCCTATAATCTCTTGTCTTAGTATTGTGTATTGATCAGTTACTTCTGATTGCATTTCTGAAGCTTGCTCGTCATAACCTATTTGCTTAAATACCGACCTAGCGGCTTCATATACTATTGCAGTTGGCTGGTCTAATGCCACCCAGGAATCATAAGTAGCCTCTGTAGTATCTGGGTGTCTATAACAACCTAAGAGCATATTAGCGTCTTTAGTATTGGATCGGATCTCTAAGGACTCCCCAGCTAAGTAACACACGTTATCTTGCTGGAAGTTATAGTCATCCAATATAAGCTCAGGAGTAATAATTTTGAAGATATCTCCTGCCTTTCCTGGGCTAGTTGTGAAGTCATATTTGCGGAGATATTTAAGAGCTCTCCAGCGTGGAACTAAGTTCCTGTATTCTAGTGATTGTATGTAAGCTGGAGTTTGCCACTGGATACCTGTCTCGTATATATCCTTAGGAAAGAAGTCTAGCTTGTGTGCTTTAAGGGTTGCATGACGTACTGCTAACTTAGTTAGATCAGTTAGATCTGGCCTGTTAGTAATAGTAATTACGTCAGCAACTAAGTTAGAGTAAGTGGACATGTCTTATACCTTGTTAAGATTAAGTATTGATTTAGGCGAGGAGCTAATAGGAACTACTGGGATAGGTTTGGATGTATCCGTAACACCTATCTTAGGCTCTTCTGAACCTACTGAAAGTTGCGAACCATCAGAAGATAAGGCACCAAAGTTCTGGTTAATACTCTGATTTCCACCCATATCATTAGCCTTGTCCATAGCTGCTGCTCGTTCTGCTGCTTGCTCGGCCAAAAACTTAGCACGGAACTTAGCTTCTAACCCAATCAGAGGGTTGTCTGCTTCCGTATCAACTTCCTGACCGCCTGAGATATGTGGGTGCTTCATCTGTATCTCATGTTTTAGCTCAGCGATATAAGCCTCATTGTCTGTACGGTAACGACCGAACATGAAAATTGCTTGAGTACCATCTTTCAAGGCATATGCACAAGATGGAAGAGATGATTTAAACTCTGTTACTTTAGGCATGATAGTTATTTCCTTAAGGTTGTGGAATTAGGAGGGAACCTCAACATATCCAACCTCTTAAATAAGTGAGGTTCCCTGGTGGGCTGCGACGCTCGAAACTACAAAACTAACCTACTGCACCTGCTGTGAAGTTATACACAACTGCATTGGCTGGCGGATTCTTAACTAAGCAAGTAAGCTCAGTAGTAAGTGTTCCACCCTGCGCATCCAATCCATTATCTCCACCTTGACCAACTCCGAAGTCATCGTTCTTTGTCTTACGGTCACCAAGATAAGCCAGACTAAAGGTAGACAGATCAACACCGATTGCCATCTTAGCCCAAGTTGTATTGGTATTAAACAGTGGGTGCTCAATGATCTTGAACGTACCACGAGAAGTTTTGAATGAACTGAACTGCAATCCAAAGCTTGTCTGTCCATCTGAAATGAAGTAAGTACCATTTAGGCGACCGATAGCTGTAAGGATACGTTTAGCCACACCACCTACAAATAACCAACGCTCATTAGCTACTTTAGGATCAGTAGACTGGTTGAACATAGGATCCAACGCTGTCTCCAGCTGAGTATAAGTAGTAGTACTTCCCAGAGTAGTTACGTTAGCGGCTGCGTAAGTTGCAGGGTAGTAAGACAAGTTACCTACAATACTTACCAGTCCATCCATTGTATGGAACGGTTGACCGTTACGAGTACCTTGAGACTTCTGACCGAACAACAAAGCCTTCTCGATATCAGCTGCATGGAATCCTGCGCAATCCTGCTTAGACTCAGCTACATTAGAGTCACCTGCAATGGTCAGGGTAGCACGAACTGTATCACTTAACGCCCAAGTGTTACGAAAGATTTGGGTTAAGTTAGTGACACGGACAGGCTGGATATTAAGTGCATTAGGACGCACAGATGCTTCCTCAAAAGCATTACCTACTTGTACCCATTCGACGGTATCAGCTACTGCACCAGCCGCTACACTACCTACGCCACGAATTACCTGGATAGTAGTAGCAGAAAGGACTGAATCAATAATCACATTCTCACGCGTGGATACAGCTTGCATAATCATGTTAGGTAACAAATTAGCAGTAGATACTACAGTAAAGATGTTAGTTGTAGCATCACCAATTGCACCATTAAGCACAAAAGCAGGAAACACCATTGTCTTAGTGAAGAAGCCGTGCTCACGTTGTACAGCTGTTTCCGTTTTAATCATGGAAGATAATGCAAACAGAGGTGCTTGGCCGTTAGGCATCAAGCGAGTAATCATCTGTGAGAACGAAAGCTTAGCCATGTTAGTAGGAAACTGGTCTGAGTTAAATACCCCAGTAAAGTTTGCCATCTTATTTAAGTCCTTGTAAAATTGAAAGGTTAGATTAGTAAAAAGTTATTCAAATCCGATAGGACTTAAAAACCTTCTAAGGTCATGGTAGTAGCTGAAGTCATAGTCAGCATAAACCACTTGGTAGTAAGAGTAAGTACAGATAAGTTACCTGAAGCTGTAACACCTGTACCACCTGCAATAACCAAAGTATTGGCTGTCTGATTATATACCATGAACATATACACATCACCAATATCCATATCAGGCATAGCGGCTAGGATAGCAACAGCTGTTGCTGTAGTATCTGTTCTATTCGTGTTAGTTCCCGAGCGCCCATAAAGCCCTCCAAGAATAGCAGCAACACTAATAACTTGATTAGAATCGGTAGCTTGATTAGTCTTTTTAGGGAACGCTAGCCACCCATCACCACCTCTAGCCTTGCGGGGTAGCCCAGACTCGAATACACTAGAGCGAACGAAAGACATAATAGACCTCCAAAATAATTAATTAAATAACGAAGTAAGTTAGACTTATTTAGGAAGCCAATTACTCCAATCTGTGTCTGTATTACCTGGGTTTGTTGCAGTTTGTTGAGATTGTAATAGGCTACCTGCGAACTGTGTAAAGTAAGCTTCCGCGTGTTGCTTAATCTCTGCTGGTGAGGCATCAGGGAACTTAGTTTGGAACTGACTGACTAAACCTGCTACCATCGGAGCCGCTGCTGGGTGTGAAAGTACAGGATTTTCCTTAATTAAGGATTCTGTATTATGGTTGCGTAAAGCACTGGGGAGTTTTGATTCTAATTTTGCATTGTTCTTTGCAATAGCTTGTTCAATGAGCTTGGTAGTAGCAAAGGAAGCTTGAGCATAAGTCTGACGGGAAACTAAAGACATAGCTTCCATACTTGCCTTAACTCCATCTTCCCCTCCAGCTGCTATTCTAGCTTGGAGTTCCGGGGATACAGACTTAGTAAAGTCCATATTAGAAGCTGCCTTCATCAGGTCATCTCCGTTAACCTTACCGAACACCGTACCATCATCTACTGGAGCGTTTGGATCAACAGGTGCATTCTTCCATAAATCCACGAAGCTATCTAGGCCAGCGTTAGGGTTAGGAGCTGAAGTATCTGTACCTGGAGGGATGACTCCATTAGCTGCTGCGGTAACTGAATCAGGTGAAGTAATAGGATTGGCCGGATTAACTGGTGCTCCAGGCACTTGTACTGCTACTCCTGGGGTTTGTGCTGGTTTATCTCTAAACATATTACTGAAAAATTCTCCTGCTGATGCCATGATATTACTCCTCGTTTGAGTTAGTTGGGTTGTTTAAAGCTTCGTTAGCCATGAATGAAGAATCTATTAGGAAGCTTAGGTTACCAAGCTGTCCTTGTAATTCTGCAAGTCTTAAAGCATAAGCTTCATCTTTCGGATACTGATAAGTTAAGTTAAGCATTTCCTGCGCTATCTTAATCCTATCATTGTTTAGTACTGCTAACTGAGCATGAGTAAAGATGCGTGCTGCCATCTCTGCCTTCTCACCTAACACTGTTACATTAAATAACTCAGCTAGCTTCTCCACTTGGGGGTGAGGTTGATTCTGTTCCATCTAGTTCTCCTTCTTCTTCGGGTTGTACTTGTTGCTGTGGATTATATCCGAATTGCTCCGGTGTTGGTTGTGGTGGGAACTGGTTAGTCTGTATCTGTGGATTCTCCTTAAGCATACTCATTACTAACTGCTGCCACTGTGCTACTGCTTGCTCATAGGCTACTTGCTCTGCTGGCTTCTCGAACGGCTTAAGCTTAGCTCCCTTAACTGCCATCATATAAGAGAAGAGCGGAGCTAGGTTATATCCTTGGGCTAGCTGAGGCATGTTAGCTAATGTCTGAAATCCATCTCTCATAACATCATCCGATACAATCTGGTCTGAGGGTATAAGTCCGTCAGATATTTTAAAGGCTATAGTAGCTTTGCGTAGTGCTACAGGATCAATAGGTACTAAAGAATCCTTCTCACGATTGAAGAGAGATGCAGGCCCTTGATACTGTAGTATATTAAGCTTAATTATCTCCTTAAGTGGAGTGAATAAGGAAACTTCCAATTGCATGGCTCTCATCTGATCGCCCCCGGAAGCATTAGCCATGACTTGGTCTACCTCAGCCTTAAGTTTATTACCCTTTACGAACTCTCCCCGCTTGGCAGGATTTTGCCTGTCTAGCTTATCTGCCATAAGTTGGATATGGCCAGCTAGATTTGCTAAGTCCCCTAAGTTATCTGAGCGGAACGGGAAAGGATATACTGCCTCTCCTACATTCTTACCATAGGCTGCTGGACGCACAGGTATTTTAGCTGCTGGATTAGCTGAGTTAATATGTTTCTCTGTGATACGAGAAGGATCGTATAAGACTCTATCCATAATAGCCCGACGGCTAGTAGCTATGGCTGAGTTCCAAAAGGCTGACCCAAGCTGCTGTAACGGGATCACATTTGAAGCCAGGGATTTCGTTTGATAACTTAAGCCATCTACTGTACCTTGACCACACAGAATCGGAAGATAGTTATGGGCATTAGTTTGCCGCTCGGCTAAGATAAGTACCGAATCATTCACGAAAATAAACTTCCAGATTTGTGGTGTGCTAGAGCTGGGTACTCTCAACCCAAAGTCATTAGGGAGAATACGTGCATACAGAGTAGTTACTTGATAAGCATTCTTGTATTGGATCCCATCCCTATCTGCCCCAGTTATGCCGGCCCAAGCAAGCCAGTTAAATTCCCCTGCTCCATAAGCTGTATTCCTGTTCATGTTTATCTCAGGATTAACTGTAGGGATGTAGTAAGGAGCTGTGTAGGAATTGGAGCTGAGAGTAGTAGTACCTATCCCAGACTCAAAGGCTTCTACTATATTCTCTATGATCCTTCCAGGTAAGCTAGCTACAAACCCCTTAAGTTGCATACGAGACATAATCTCTGTGTAACCTACGTACTCTCCAAACCTATGCATCTCATGGAGTGGAACTCTTAAGTCATATATTGTGTTATATGGATCATGTCTACGGACTCTATTACCTGACCAGATCTCCTGCCTAGGCTTACCTTCTTTTGTAGAGAACTTGATATCCGTTTCTAAGCTAGCAGTAGTTTCCTGTATCCAATCTACTTCTACAAAATACGCATTGTACTTAAAGGCATCCCGGAAGGCTAACATAAACTCATTAACCCAGCCACCTCTAATAGCTTGATCCTCTATCACAGTCTCCATCTGGACAGCTGCATCCATACTTTCAGGAGGGGCTACTACAGGGAATAGAGGTGTGCTAGTTAGGAATGTAGAAGCCTGATAAGTTACTGCACTCTCTACTTGCGGCATCACCATAGGTACAGTTACATTCTGGAACTTAGTAGCATCCCCATACTTGTTAGCTAGCTTAGCCCGCATCTGCTCTTCAGTTAAGTCCTGCTCTCTCTGATAAGCTAAGTCAATATTACGGAAATGTTCCCGAAGGTTATAGATAGTAGTCTGAGCTTGTCTAGCAGTTCTTAGGTATTGCATTATACCTTCTTGAGCTTTCTTGCCTAGCTTAAGTGGTGTATCAGCTTTTATCATTTCGTTATCCCCATTGATCGGCCATAGCAGCAGCTATACCTTGATATGTTTTACTTCTAAATTTTGACCTATTTTTAGATGGTGGCATACAGTGAATTCTGTTATCCCTACCACTTACTATATTAGTAGGAACTAGGTCAGGTAATCCTTTAAGCCAAAGGCAAGTAGCTTTAGTCTCTCCGTGCCCAAACATCCAAGGCTGAATTATCTGGTCAGGTTTTCTATAATAATCTGACATAACACCTATAGGATTCTCTATAGCTACTCTAGAGCAAGATAATTTAGTAAACTTACGGAAGAATTCTATGGAGATCCGCTGCCTTCCATCCCGCTGCTTTTCCAAGAACCACCTAGCTCCAGAGTTACACAGGTCTGTGCAAGGAGGAAAGGCTATAATCATATCCCAATTAGGTAGTATTAGGAGATCTGTAACATCTTGCTGTAAGTGCCACTCAGGATTACCACCAGAAGTAGGTTCTATATCACAGGAATAAGCTTCGTGTCCCTTATCTCTAAAAGCCTTAGTAACCACTTGACTTTCTTCACAAGCTACTAATATCTTCATATCTCTCTCTCATTAAAAAGGGCTAGTCTGCCAATCCTCAAGCACTGGGATATCTCCCTCATCCTGACGAATTAGTATGTTAGTTGATACAATAAACTCTGCAAACTCAGACAATACTTTCGGAGCGTAAGTTAGCAAGTCCAGGATATTGTCTGTGTTATCTCGCTTGAGTGGATTAAACTGAAGGATCTCTGTGATAACTGCGGATCGAGTCTCAGGCGCGATGAATATCTCTCCAGACTTAAATGCCTTAAACATGGTAAGTATGCGAGAGTTCTTACTTGATCCTCCTGGATAGATCTCTACAGCTTCCATCCCGATTATGCCTAGTTGCTGGCAGATGAATTGGAACCAGTATGCTAGAGTACTTTGGTAAGCTACAGACTCAATCGCTATCAGGCGACAGTTATTCTCAAGCGCGAGCTGCAAGGCTATACGGATAGTATCTCCAGGCGAGAACTTACCATGTCTCACTTTCATCAAACAAGGAAGAGTATCGTGTATCTCAAAATAACCTATCGCTACATCATCCGAGTTAACCTTACCTGTAGCAGGATCAATAACTATGAAGTTTCCAGCCGGTATATCTCCTTCTTCGTAAGGAAGGGGAGGGAGTTTGGATAAGTCAATAAGATTATTAGCGCTGGCTGTCTCATCATTAAGTACCTCAGCATAGAATATCTCAGGATGACCAGCTTTCTCATCATTCTCATACTCGCGGAGAAGCTGACTTATAGGCTGGAGTTCTTCCCAGAGACTAGATCCATCATGCAGAATACCACCAGCTATAAACTTAACCCAGTTAGAATTCTTCTTAAGCTTACGAAGTATTGAGTAATAGGGTTCAGGATACATGTTAGCTACGAACATGAATAAGCAGCCTCTAGGAGACTTAGCCTTCATCAGAGTACCTACCATCCAACGCTCTAGTTTCTGAGATAGTAACTCACTTTCCGCAAGCTCCTTAGATTGTATGTCATCCATGACCATCACATCAGGCCGCTGATTCTTTACGTTAAGACCACGCGGATCGCCACCTGAACCTATCCCACCTATTACTATAGTTCTACCCCGGAAGGTAAATACTTGCTTCTCTTGGCGGTCAGTCTCGATACCTAGTGAAAAATCCCCGAATACTTGCTTAATATTAGGCTCCTTAAGCATATCCATTACGTCAGATATGAAAGCTACTGCCTTAGGCAGGGATTCACAGACTATGAGTATAAATTTCTTATCTGTGAAGAGTATAATATAGAGACAGAATAGTTTCAGGAGTGTTGTTTTAGAGAATCCTCGTGGAAGTCCGATAGCTAACTGGGAGAAATCCCTTTCCCTGTGTATGTAATCCCGCAGCCACGCCCAGAGATCTAGGTATTTCGGGGGGAAGGCGTATTCGTATACTAATGGCATGGCTAAGCCACACAAGAAGTCTAGAGATTCCCTTGAGTTATGTATAATCTGATCTGAGTTGAACAGGGATTCCACTATCTCAGCTGAAGGTGCTTTGGGATTCCCAGAAGAATCCCGATCCCACTCCTCTTGAGTGCCTCCGATTGCTAGGAATGTAGGATCTGGAGGATTTAGGTTAACTGTCATAGCGTGCAAGAAGACTTAAGAGCATTAATTTAGCTGCTTGATTAGCAGGATTAAGTTTAGCTGTATTATTAGTACCAGTGATAACTATTACAGAAAGATTACTCTGGTTCTGATCTGTGGGTAAGCTTCCTAACTCCTTCTTTAAGTTTCTCTTGATCGCGTTCATGGATCATCTCCTGTATTCTATGAGGTTGAATAGTTATTAAGTCCTCTCCACCTGCCTGAATGACTTGGTTATTACTGTTAACTACGAAATTGTTAACTACGCGCTGAGGTATTGTAAGGCTAACTACCGTTGAGTTAGAGAATCCGTCCCCAACTACTGCCATTCCTCGCCGCTTAGCTGCATTAACTACTTGAAAGATCCTAGTTAGCTTCATTGGGTCGAAGATCATATCTACTGTTTGTTCAAGTCTGTCTCGCACTCTATCTTCCAGAGAATCTAACTTCGCATCCGCTTCATTATGCCTATTCAGGAGAGAGAATTTCTCATTAGCTAATTGCTCTTTAAACTCGGCCTGATCTAGAAGTTGGCTAATCCGGCTGCTATCCACTCCTAATGCTTCCGCTACTTTCGCGGCACTTAGTCCTGAAGAGAGTAATTTAATGGCGCGAGATTCGAGCTGATTTACTATCTCTGTTTTGCCGCTCATTTTTGCGTTCCTTACTTTTGAGGTTTAATTAATGGGGCCATTTTAGAATATAAAATAAAAAAAAGATAATCCAGCGAATTAGATTGAGTCCTTAGCTAAGAAGTGTAAAGTAATAAACAGTAAAAAGTTTAAAAAATTGATTGAGATTCCATAGGATAACGCGAGGCAAGTTACCTAAAAAGGGTCTACCCCTCCCCCTAATTTTATTGCTAGGTTAGATATGGTAGGATGTTTGACTGCTATTGTTAGTTAAGNNNTAAGAGCAGGGATTAGGATTAGGATTAGGATTAGTTGAGTATTGACTGGGATAGATACTGATTGAATACGGCTACTAAGTAATACCTGTTAGTTATGGTAGTCTATGGAATAGGTTATTGTTTGAGAGTATTAGACCCTATTGATTAGTGTACTGTGAAGCTTAGATTAGATTGAGTAGGGATTAGATAGCTAAGTATTCCTATAAATCGCTGTTTTGAGTTCATTTATTTTTTAGGTTTTTGGGTTTTCTGCCTAAAAGACTAAAAGACTAATAGCCTAATAGCCTACACCCCCCCCTTTGCCCCCTTTCCCATATGCGGTTTTCTCATTGTCTGTGTTAGCTAAGAGATATTAGATTGTACTAGTTAGTTAAGGATAGTTAGGTTATGATTGTGTTAGTTAGTAAGTCTTATCTTATCCTTGTCTATATCTACTACTTAACTACCCTATATCCTGCTATTATCCTATATCTGTTATCTATGGTGTATATTTTATTAATTTATATATTTTTTTAAATACCCATACACGGTTCATAGTCTGAGTTATTAGAGCATAGAAGTGAGTAA
>FSSH01001077.1_pt1 | contig 22594 bp, 16 predicted proteins | sample 1166101 | NCBI WGS metagenome assembly FSSH01 (sample SAMEA32972668, study PRJEB13176) | freshwater metagenome | biome: Drinking water system; feature: Biomass in drinking water that filtered by 0.45 um membrane; material: drinking water | place: USA | collected 2012-12-20 | depth 0 m | reverse complement strand
CCCCTTTCGGCAACCCCCGGCAAAAGCGAGGAGCGCAGGGAGCAAGCGGCATCCGGGCCGCCTTTTCTTTGGACACTTTCTTTTGGCGGAGCAAAAGAAAGTATCGCGGTTGTCGGTCCGCGAACCGACATTAAAACAACCGTCGCGTCAGCGACACCTACGCCCCTAATCAGACGCAAACTTTACAATTCATTCCCCGATTGCGCTTCGCAAATCGGGACTACCACTGGAGTCGCATAGACTTTTAAGTGCAATTTGCCCAAGATTGAATTAGCATCGTGACACCACTTTCTTGAAGCACCAGAACTTTGTATCAGCAATACTTCAATTTCAGCGAATTGCCTTTTTCGATCTCGCCCGATCCGCACTTTATGTTCATGAGCGAGCGGCATCAGGAAGGCTTGGCGCATCTGCTTTACGGCATCAACATGGGCGGTGGTTTTGTTGCTTTGACCGGCGAAGTGGGGACAGGGAAAACTACCCTCTGCCACTGTTTGCTGCAGCAATTGCCGGATAACGTCGATATTGCCTTAATCTTGAATCCCAAATTGAGCGCGCAGGAATTGCTGGCCACGATCTGCGACGAGTTGGGGATTGCGCATGGTGGCTTCGCAGCAAAGCAATTGATAGATGCCATCAATCAATACTTGCTGACCGCTTATTCTAAAGGCAGGCGGACGGTGTTATTGATCGACGAAGCCCAAAATCTAAGCTTGGAAGTGTTGGAGCAAATCCGACTGCTGACTAATCTGGAAACCAGCAAAGCTAAGTTGCTACAAATCATTCTGGTCGGGCAGCCGGAATTGAACACCATGCTATCTCGCCAAGACTTGCGCCAGCTCAATCAGCGCGTAACAGCGCGCTATCACTTACTTCCACTATCGCTAGACGAAACCCGCGCTTATATCCGACATCGGTTGCGCGTCTGTAACGGCAGCCATCGTCTCTTCAAACCGAGCGCCATCCGCAAGGTTTATCAGTATTCGAAGGGTGTGCCACGCTTAATCAACATTCTATGCGACCGCGCTTTACTGGGTGCATACGCGACCAACGCCCGAGAAGTCAGTCCATCGATTATTCACACGGCGGCGCGGGAGGTGATGGGTTCCACGCGCCCTAAAATACGTTGGTACGCGGCGATAGCAATGTTGCTGATGGTAATAACTGCGGCAGGATTGAAGTTCAGGCCGTCGACTATGACCGTGGTCCAGCCAACTGCCCCAATAGTCCCAGCACAAATAGTGCCGCCAACACCGGTACCAGCCATCCCCACCCCGCCCAGCTTCGTTGATCAGTTGGAAAATACCGGGCTAACTTTTTCCGGCGCGTTGTCAGAAGCACTGAGTATCTGGAAGGTCTCGCCACCCGCCGGCAAACCAGTGGATTGCAATATGGTTGCCGCTTTGGGTTTGAGTTGCCTGTTCGGGAAAGGTAACTGGCAGGAACTGTTGAGCCTAAATCGGCCGGCCATTTTGGCCTTTACCGGTCCGAGCGGCCAAAAACGCTATCTATTGCTGACCGGGGTAGACAATGATGTGGCTATGATCCGCAGCCAAGAATCGCTGCGCGCTCCTCTCTCCGACTTAATAATGCAATGGGATGGCAATTATCTTCTGCTGTGGCGACCACCGATGCCGGGGGCCACGGAAATTGCCCAACCGCAGCATTCCGCCGGCGTAAAGTGGCTGCGGGACAAGCTGGCTAAGGTGACCGGCAAAGCCATTCCTACGGCCGACCCACAGACGTTCGATGACGCGCTTAAAGCCCAATTGATTGCTTTCCAACGCCGTCAACACCTAACCGCCGACGGCATCGCCGGAGCACGCACACTCATTCAGCTAGATATCCAAAGCGGCGCGACAAATTCGCCTCGTTTGGCAATAACTCAACGCTAGGATTATTGAGATGTCCTACATCTTAAACGCTTTACGCAAATCAGAACGAGAACGGCAAGCCATGCAACCAGTGACAGCGACTGATCGCATTTCTATCGAGCAACCCCCAGCGCGACAAGGCCTGGCTAAAGTCATCGTGGTGCTGGTTTTCATAAATGTGGCGATTTTGGCTTATTTCTTAGGGATTGCGCCGCACCTACCCCAAGGCATTTCAGCAGTTGGCGGCAAAGGCGAACAAGAGGCGGTGTCGTCGGTAAAGTCAAACCCACCCGTCGTAAGCGCTGGCAACGCGCCGACACCTAGCAAGGCAACTCCCGCCGCAAAAATTTCCGAACCGCGTAACCAGACCCCAGCACCTGAAAAACCAGTGGCTCCCAAAAAACCGGCGCCAGAGCCGGTTAAACCAAGCATCGCCGCTGCTCAGCCAGTTAAGTCGGTGCCTACCGCAAGCCTTGAACCCACAATGCCTAGCAAACCTAAAGCGATAGCCGAAGCCGCCAGCATTGCTCCACAGCCTCCAGCAGAAGCGACTCAGCCTGAAGTGAAAAAACCGGCAGCGATTGCCAGACCACAGAATACTCTACCCACTTTACAAGACTTACCGCCCGATGTGCGCCAATCGTTGCCGAGTCTAACCCTCAATGTATTTAGCTACTCATCAACGCCCGCCGAGCGATTCGTGATGATCGACATGGTCAAATATGTACCCGGCCAAACCATCAAGAACCAAGTGGAACTGCAAGAAATACTAGAGGACGGAATTGTCGTCCGTTACGAGGGGCGAGTGTTCAAGATCAATCGGTGATATTGATCCGGCCCTTAAATGTTTTAACCGTTCGTGCTGAGCTTGTCGAAGCACAAGCAGCCTTTCGACAAGCTCAAGGCGAACGGACATTAAAACTTCATGAGGCCGGATCAATAACTTCGGGCGTGATAGCTGTCGGCTACTTCCGCCCGTCTCGGTTTCACAACGACTTGGGATTTGGTTCAAGCCAAGCTCAAAAACTGTATTTGGCTGAAAACTGCACCCGCTGTAACGCGCCGTCCCGACCATCGATCAACTCGCGCGTGGCATAGGTATATTCCACTCCCAACATGGCCTGACTGACCGGGCTCCAGAGCAGATTGGCATGCACTGACTGCACCTGGTGGGTCAGCACCGTATTGGCATACGTCGGGTAATCCGCCTGCGCAAAGCCATAGGTCACATTGGAGCGCCATTGTTTATCCCACCAATGCTGATACGACAACATCCCGCCATAGGCCTCGACTAGCTCGATAGCGCCGTGTTGATCGAGCGCTGCGTCGGCGAAAGTGTTGTTGGTGGACGCATAGCGCGCATCGCCCTTGCCGTAATGCGCCATAAAACGAATATTATCTAAACCGAAGGTACTTATCCGACCGGCCATATTGACGCCGCCGCCCCACTCGGCTTGTCTGTAACCTGTCGTGCCATTGGTATAGCGCAGCTGTCTGCCGACCGCCGCCAAGGACACATTCCCCCAGTTCGGATTCAGATTGAGCCTCGCCATCATATCCGGATAGCGATCAGCGTTGGGCGTGGTGTAATAACCCGCATCCAGATTGGGATTGGCGCTTTTGCTTAATGAGGTTTCCAGCGCGCTATCTACCCACAAGCGGCTGCGCGGTGCCTCCAGCGCCACTTGCCACTCCATCGGCGTATCCAGCCAATTAAACGGCTGACTCCAACGCACCAAAGACTGGCGCAGACTGGTGACAGCCCCAGCCGAACCGCCGACATCCAAGGTATCGGGTAAAGCCGAGACATTAAGATAGGTCGTCCAGGTCTGTCCCGCCAGAAAATGCCCAACAGAACCGTAGGCATGGCGCAAGCGCGGCGTATAAGTATAGGTAGCAGGGTCGCCAAAGAAATCCAGTTCGATATAGGTATTTATATCGCCCCACGTATTTGGGGTAAACGATTTAAACCACAAACGGCTTTCCTTGCTATGGAAGGCAATTTGGCCGCGCTCGCCGGCCGCACCGACCGGAATTTGCGCCATTGCCAATTGTTGATCTCCTAAGCGATCACGTCCGGCACTGACGCTGTTAAACAGCGTATCCATTTTTACAAATCCGCCCAAACCCACGGAGGTATCGCTACCGGGAATTTTAAACGTGCCTTTTACATCGCCGACGGTCACCGCCGGTTTCTCTTTGGCTTTATCGCTAACTGCTCCGGAGCCGGCAAAGACCGGCGGCGCCGATGCCTCCATGGCATGGGCCGTATTGCTGAGCGGTGACTTACCGGCGGCAACTTGCTCGGCTCGGTAATTCCGCAACTCCTGTTCCAACTGCTCTATACGGGTGTTGGAACGCTCAACCTGGCTCTGTAACTGAGTGACCTGCTGACTCAAGGCTTTCAGCAAAGTCTTGATATCTGCATCGGCGGCCTGCACCGGGTTGATCATCGCCCAGTACAGTACTATGGTAAATATCTTAAGCAACAGCAGCAATTTGCTCATCGTTTAACCCCCAAGCTTTCTAAACAAGGCGTGACAAGAGGTACAGGTCGTGTTGATTTCATGCAAACTATCGGGAATGGCGTCTATGTGATTTTGCTCGGTAATTAGCTGCAATTGGCGCATCTCTTCCCGCAGCTTGTTGGCCAGTGCTATAAATGCGGTTTGTTCGCCGGCATTTAGCTGTAAGCCAGGCATAGCCGCAATCATGATTTCGACATTTGCCGCCAAATTCCGCGCTGCCTCACCGATTTGCCGGGAATACTTGCGGCGCTCGACGTCTAATTGCTGCTCGGTCATAAACCGCTCCTGCATCAAGTTGTCCATCCGATCCATCAACTCGCGCAATTGATTATCGCGCACCGCATGCAAAGCCGGCTGGCCGGTTTGAATCCGCCCGCCCTCCAAATGCGCGTGCTGATTACTTTGATTGGAACAAGCGCTCAATATCAAGACTATCGCCGATAGATAAAGGGTTTTCATAGGTTGCGCTCCGGTTCGATCAATCTGAAAGATGCGGCGATTAGCCGCATCATGGTCTGGTTTAAGTGTACCCGATTCCGGTAGGGATATTTTTTCGGTCGCCATCTAGGGTAGCGTTCGCAGTTTAGGTATCATGCTGCTTCCGTTCTGCCGACAGGATACCGCCTATGTCACTTCTCGATTCGCTGTCCCAGCACACAGTGCTATTACCGGATGAACTGCGGACCTTGGCCGCCGACTTTTGTTCTCAACTCGACGAAAAACTGAGTCCGGAGCAACGCCAAATTTTCGGCAACGAAGTATTTTCCGCTTCGGTGCTAAAAGTCTGTGTTTGCAGCCAATTCATCAGTGACAGCTGGCTGCGCAATCCCGATCTGATTCCGGACCTGGTGACATCGACTGATTTATTCGCCCCCTTGCGACGCGCCGATTACGCCGCCGCATTGCAACAGAGCGGCAACGCCGAAGGCGAACCCGCATTAGCCAAGCAATTGCGCATATTCCGCCGCCGGGAGATGATCAGAATCGCCTGGCGCGATTTGGCCGGCTGGTCCGATCTGGACGAAACGCTGACCGATCTAACCGCGCTGGCTGAGGCCTGCATACAAACCGCCCTGGATTTTTTATACCGCCAGGCTTGCGCGCGTTGGGGCACACCGACGCTGGCCGACGGCACGCCGTTTAATATCGTGGTGTTGGGGATGGGCAAACTCGGCGCCTGGGAACTGAATTATTCCTCGGACATAGACCTGATCTTTGCCTACGCCGAGGACGGCGTGTTAACCGAGAAAAAAGAAATCAGTTACGGGGAATTCTTCACTCGCATCTGCCGTTCGCTGGTCAAAATGCTGGACGAGATAACCGTGGACGGGTTTGTGTTCCGCACGGACGTGCGCCTGCGGCCGTTCGGCGATAGCGGCCCGTTGATCATGAACTTCGATGGCATGGAGCAATACTATCTGACTCAAGCCAGAGAATGGGAACGCTACGCGATGATCAAGGCCCGGCAAGTGGCCGGGGACTTTAACACCGGCAAGCAACTGGCAGCGCTGATCAAACCGTTTGTCTATCGCCGCTATCTGGATTATGGCGCTTTCGAGGAACTGCGCTCGTTAAAATTCCAGATTGCCCAGGAACTGAAACGCCGCGACCGCGCCGATAATGTCAAACTCGGCCCCGGCGGCATCCGCGAGGTGGAATTTATCGGCCAGGCCTTTCAGCTGATCCGCGGCGGCCAGGATGTCGCTCTGCAACAACGCGAAATCCAGACCATCCTCACCGTTCTGGAAGAACTGGGCTTGATGATTGTCGAGGACGTGGCGACCTTAAAATTTGCCTACCGGTTTTTGCGGCGCGTGGAAAACCACATCCAGCAATACCAGGACAAACAAACGCACGACCTGCCGGCAAAACCACTGGTGCAGCGGATTCTGGCGTATTCGCTGGACTTTGAGGATTGGAGCGCGTTCAAAGCCGAGCTGGATCAGGTGCGTGCATCGGTGCAGGACATCTTCGAGCAGGTGTTTTCGCTCAGCGAACAAGACAACAAACAGCAAAGCGCCCGCTTGATCTGGACCAGCCCCGCCGACAACGAACTGGCGCTGGAAGCGCTGGCAGACTATGGCTTTGCCGACCCGCTGAGCCTACAAAAAGCTCTCGTCGATTTTAAGGAATCGCACGCCATTAAACGCATGACCAGCAAGGGCGCCGGCGTCCTGGACCGGTTGATGCCGCAATTGATAGAACAAGTTCCAAACAGCGAAAACGCCGACGCGACCTTGCTGCGCATCCTGGATTTATTCGAAGCCGTCGCCGGCCGCAATGTGTATCTGGCCTTGCTGGCCGAAAACCCGGACGCGCTGAATCAGCTTATCAAGCTGGCGGCCGCCAGCCCGTGGATTTGCGAATACTTATCGCTGTATCCGATTCTATTCGACGAATTGCTGGATACCCGTTCGCTCTATGACCCGCTGCAAAAGCAGGCCTTGCGCGAGGACTTGCAACGCGAACTGGCCCGCGTCGATACCCAGGACAGCGAGCAGCTGATGATCGCGCTGCGCCAGTTCAAGCACCTGAACGTGTTGCGGGTGGCTGCCGCCGACATCATGGGCGTGATACCGGTGATGATCGTCAGCGATTATCTAACCTGGACCGCCGAAGCCATTCTGGAACAGGTCTTGCAGTGCGCCTGGCACGTGCTGGTCAGCAAGCATGGCCACCCGCCCGGCACCGGCCCTAATCCACAAAATTTCGCGATCATTGCCTTCGGTAAATTTGGCGGTATCGAACTGGGCTATGGTTCCGATCTGGATTTGGTGTTTTTATACGCGTGCGCCGACGGCGATGCGCAAACCAACGGCGAAAAGCCCATCAACTCCGGCCAATTTTATTTACGTCTGGGCCAAAAAATCCGCCACATTCTGGATACCAAAATGCTGTCCGGCATCCTCTACGAAGCCGACTTGCGCTTGCGGCCCAACGGCGACTCGGGCCTGCTGGTCACGCATATCGACCATTACGAAGCGTATTTAAAAAACGAGGCCTGGACCTGGGAGCACCAAGCCCTGGTGCGTGGCCGTTTCGTGGCCGGCGACGAAAGCTTAAAACACAGCTACGAAGCGATACGCGGCCGGATTTTAGCCTTGCCCAGAGATCGCGAAGAGTTGAAAACCCAAGTGCGGGAAATGCGCGAAAAAATGCGCGACAACCTGGCCCCGAAAGACCCGACGGTATTCGATCTGAAGCAAAGCCAGGGCGGCATCGCCGACATTGAGTTTATCGTCCAGTTTGGCGTACTGGCCGAAACCGCGCAGCAGCCGAGTCTGGCGACTTACACCGACAACGTCCGCCTGCTGGAAGGCTTGCAAAAGCATGGTTTTATATCCCCCGTCGATGCCGCGCTGTTAAAGCGGGCCTATTGCGCCTATCGCGATTACGGCCATCATCAGGTTCTGCAAGGCCTTAGCGCCACTGCGCACAGTGACGAGTTTCAAGAACTGCGCGCCGAAGTGGAGCGGATTTGGCAACAGTTTATGCTGTGATGCTGACCGGATGAAAATGCAGGGGCGGATTCATTCGCCCTATCGGCGGTTCCTTCGGCGAGTTGATTCGCCCCACATTGTAAAACCTGGAGCAATTTATGAAATATTGGTTACTGCTGTGTTTGGCAGCGTTCTCGACTCAGCTAGCCGCCAAAGGCAAGCCCGGCAAGTTCGACGCTTATGTGCTGGCTTTGTCGTGGTCGCCGACCTATTGCGAAGAACAACCCAAAGACCGCGAACAGTGCGGCAAGAAACTGGGCTTGGTGCTGCATGGTCTATGGCCGCAATACAATGTGGGCTACCCCAGCTTTTGTAGCCTGGAAGCCTATTCAGCTAGTCAAGCTCAAGCGTTTCCGGAACTATATCCCTCCGAATTTCTGTACGAGCATGAATGGGAAAAACACGGCACCTGCTCCGGACTAACCCAAACCGGTTATTTTCAATTGTCGCAAGCGCTGAAAGGCAAAGTCACCATCCCGGAGGACTACCAAAAACCGCAAAAACCTTTCAGAACCACGGCGGATGGACTGAAAAATGCCTTTACCGAAGCCAACCCGTGGCTGAAAGAACAAGCCATCGCCTCGTTCTGTAGCGGCGGGGGACGCTTCTTCAAGGAGATCTTCGTGTGCCTGGATAAACGCGGCGCCGCAACCGGTTGCGGCGCCGACGTTGTGAAAAGCGCTGCGAAATCTTGCGGGCAAAAGGATTTTTTGGTGCGCAATATTAAATAGCTGCGCTGGCTTTAGCGCGATTTTTTGACGATTGCCAGCCTCGCAACCGTAAGGTTAAAAGACGTAAACTTGCTATCCACTCTATTTAAACGGAGACGGCCATGCGTAGCGAAATCAACATTAGTCCCAAGGGTTTGCAAGTCATAGCAATCGCCGGCACTTACGTAGTGTTGTTGGCATTTACCTGCCCCAAAGCCTATTGCAGCGGATTACTCGGTTTTGGTATCCGCCGCGAAGATCATGAAAACGGCGAAGTGACTTGGTTGCGCGGCTTGAAGCGCTTCGACCTACCCGGCGATGAAGGCTACAGCGTCAGCTCCCGTTATCACCCGATCCAGAAATTTCATTGGGGCGACTACACCACCAAACCTGGCCGCACGTATACTTACACCCTACACGCCCTGACCGGAAAACCGGGCGCATTAAAGACTTTCGAATCCGTTGCAGTGCAAGTCCGTTGCGAACAACCGGTCGCCGTCGGCAACAAGGGCCATGCCGTGCATTTCAACCGCAGCGCAGCCGCCAGCCAGGCTTTCACGTCGCGTTTTCCCCTCCTGCCGCCCGGCGAAATCGTCGATCAGAACGCGCGCCGCTGGCTATCGCGCGGCCTGGAAGAAGCACTGATCGCTTATATCGACGCCGCCAAAGCAAAACAGGGTTTACATTTATTTTTATACGAATTGGCCAAAGACGCGTTTTTCGAGGCTTTGAAACGCGCCAAACTGCGCAAGGTTAAACTGGAAATTCTGTACGACGGCTTGCTGGACAGCAAGGGCGACGGCCCCGCGCAAGACGCGCTGCCGCAAATCAAAAAATACGGCTTAAAAAGCGTCTGCAAGGCCCGTACCGGTGCCGGCTTGAATATCTCGCATAACAAATTCATGGTACTCAGCAACGGCAAAGGCCAACCGATTTCGGTGTGGACAGGCTCGACCAATTTCACCGATGGCGCAATCTATGGGCAATCCAATGTCGGCCATGTAATAAGCGATGCGGTTACCGCCAAACAATATTTCGATTGGCACCAAGCCGTTTGGAAAAACCCCAGTTTGCCGGGTGCCGATTCGCGGAAAATAGTAATGGGTTTAACCCAACCGCCTGCAACGACTGCGGCGGGTTCGCACCTAGTACTGAGTCCGCGCAAATCCACGGAAGCCATCAGCGAATGCGCGGAATGGGTAACGGCGAGCAAACGCATGATTTGCTTTACCGCGCCGTTTGCGATGCACGACGAACTGGAAGCCGCCCTAGTCAAAGCAGCTGCGCACGTATTGGGTTTGTTGAACACCCGCAGCGTGGTGGGCAAAGCCTTTCACGACGCCCCCAACACCCAACTCGCGGCCAGCGCCGCCATTAACGAAAAATCAGTCCTGGAAGTATGGCAAGGCCGATTATTGGCTGAGTCCAAGCATCATTCCGGCGTACACGTGCATACCAAAATTCTGTTGGTAGACCCACTCTCCAACAACCCATTGGTCGTCACCGGCTCGGCCAACTTCAGCACCAACTCCTGCAAATTCAACGACGAAAACCAGTTATTCATCATCGGCGATACTGCTGTTGCCGATGTTTATCTCGGTGAGTTCATGCGCATGTTCGATCATTACTATTTCCGCGACCACGTCAGCTGGGTAGCCAAACAACAGAAAACCGATCCCAAAGCCGGTTTTCTGGATACCACCGACCAATGGGCTTTGCGCTTTTTCGACGGCGGCGAGCGGGAGGCGGTGAGGTTGGCATTTTTTGGTTGAGCTTGTACTGTTCAGAGCAAACAAAATGCTGCGAAGCGTTGGTCTCAGTTCGGCCAAAACCGGCCGCTGAGGGCGCCGGCGAAATTTTCCATCCCTAAGTTCAGCGAATGACAGCTTTTCGGCAAGCAACCTTGAGTCGTCATCGGCTCGACCCGGCCATCTGCGGACATTCGCTGGCCTGTTACATCGGCGAAATGAGCGTCAGCCCCCCCGCTGAAAACCGACGTTCGGAAAAGCAAGGTGAGCTTCCCGTTGATGGCGGCCGGCACCTCATAGCCTTTCCCCATGAGGACGTTCGACAATAAATTGAAGGAGACCCTAATATCATCCACGGCGAGTATTTTGCCTTTGTTTGTCATTGCGTAATCCTTAGGGCTCGTCGTTAATAACTTGTACACTTCTATTTGTCAAAATGACCATGCGACAGGGATAGAAAGGACTTAAATAAATAAGTAAGTTATTACATAACTGACGCTTAGTCAGTCCTCAGCGCCTTCAGGATTGTAAGGTAATCAAAGTTTTCAGCAAGAGACATCAGAACTTTTTGAAGTTTTTGGTCATAGACTTCAACCTGATGAATGACAATTTCTATTCGCTCGCTTTCGAGGCTCTCAAGTGCATTCTTCAACTCGCTGCGCAATGCTTCCGGCAATGCTAACAGCATCTCGGGTGTCAACACACTAACATCCGTCGGTGGTTCGGCTGGGCCCGCGTAGACGAAACGAACGCCCAGCTGTTTGGCTAAACAATCGTAAATTTCATCGAAGTGATAAGGCTTGCGCACAAAATCGTCCATGCCAGTTTGGAGTAATTCGTCCCGCTGCTCTACAAAAACTGATGCCGTAACCGCGACGATTTTCACTGCCTCGCCGCCAGTTAACTTACGAATAATCCGTGTGGCCTCCTGTCCATCCATCACCGGCATCCGCCGGTCCATCAAGATGAGATGCGGCTGCCAGCTCTGAAACAGCTGCACCCCTTTCTCGCCATTTTCGGCCACCCTGTACTGTAGGCCGACATTCGCCATCAACTTGGATAGCAACAACTGATTTTCCAGTTGGTCTTCGACGATCAGGATCCGATAATCGGGCTGCCCCGGCTCCAGCCCCAGCACCTCGCCTTTCTCTATTGCTTGTGGCATGAGATTGTCGACCTCCTTTGCTTCCTTCAACGGTAAATCGACCGTAAACACCGAGCCCTCGCCCAACGTGCTTTGTAGATTGATGTTTCCACCCATCAGACGCACGAATTGCCGGGTAATTGTCAGGCCCAGTCCCGTTCCTTTGCTGGCACCTTGCTCGCCCAATTGTTCGAAAGGCTCGAAGATGCGTTGTTGATCTTTAGGGTCGATGCCGGGACCGGAATCCTCAACTTCTATCAACAGGTGCGAAATGTGGTTCTCCTTGGTACCCAGCCGCAGGATAACTCCACCTTGTGCGGTAAACTTAACGGCATTGCCCACCAGATTGATCAGCACCTGGCGTAAACGGGCTTCGTCTCCGATGATGTAACGTGGGAATGCGGATGATTGGTCGATCAACAGGAGCAGACCTTTTTCCTTGGCGCGTATGCCCAACATCTCCGTCAAATCACGAATCATGCCGCCCAAGTCAAATGGAACATTTTCCAGCTGAGTGCGCCCGGCCTCGATCTTGGCCATTTCCAGAACATCGTTGATCAGGGTCAGCAGATGCCCGCCGCTGCGATTAATGATATCAAGGTTCTGGCGTTGGTCATCCGTCAACAACGAGTCTTTATGCATCATCCTGGAAAAACCCAGAATCGCATTCAGCGGTGTGCGTAATTCGTGGCTCATATTAGCCAGAAAGACGCTTTTTGCCTTATTGGCGGCTTCCGCGGCATTGCGTGCCAGCACCAGATCGGCGGTACGCTGTTGCACTTCTTCCTCCAGATGATCCTTATAGCGTCGCAGTTCTTCTTCGTTTTGCTTGCGTTCGGTGATATCGATGAAAATTTCCAGCAGGTCGTCACCCAGAACGACGCCGGCGACCTCCATGACACGAACATCGCCATTCTTGCAGGTCACTCGGTATTCGGTGGTCTGAATGTCTTGTCCTGTCTGAGTGGATGTTTGAAGAGCAGCCTCCCTCTTATCCAGTACCCAGCGGCGATAATCCGGGTCAGGATAGGCGAGCCGTTGCCAATTGTCCAGGGTCGGAATATCATCGTGCGTATAGCCGAAAACTCGCGCAAATCGGTAGTTAAACTCCTGGATAGTCCCGCCTTTTGTAACGTAGAGTATTGGGATTGGCTCGACCATGATAAGCCTGCGTAACCGCTCCTCGCTTTTCGATTTTGCCTTTTTTTCTGCCTCGATCGCATCCAACATTTGATACATATGGCGAGCCAGCACACCAATTTCATCCGAGCAGGCAACATCTTCGCGCTGGAATACACGCCCATGTTCGGCATCGATTGCAACGCTCACCAGATGATCCAAACCCTTTGCCAGTCGGCGCGCTAAACCTACAGCAGTCAAGCTAATAATAAATACCAAAGAAATGGCAATGCCGATACCGGCGATAGCTATCACTCGCAATTCCTTATTGGATGTGTCTCGAGTCAGTTCGACCCGCATCCAGCCAATCAAGAAATTGCCGGCCTTAATCGGGACGGCCACATCGATCACATTGGAACCATCCAGCAGGGTTTGCGGCTCAGGAGGAAGCCCAAGCAAGCGTTGGCTAATGGTGTCGCCAAAAAACTGACCGATATATTCGGGCTTGGTGGAAGCCAACACTTCACCTCTGGGTGAAAGCACGACGGCAAACTTGATGTCGGTGATATTCGTAGTACTTTTCAACACTTCCTGCAAGCCAGCGACATCATTGGCCAACACCCAGGACACACTGCTGAAGGAAAGTGCCCGCGCCAAATCAAATGCGTTCTTAGTACCTTCGGCGTACAGAAAATCACGCTGATAAGATATAAGCAAATAGCCAGTACCCAGCATGGTGACCAACGAAGCCAGGGAAAACGACCAGGCCAACTGGCGACGAATGGATTGTTCCCATAACTTGCGAAATCGCTCAGACAAATATCGGATTGGATTCATTAACGTATCCGGTTAATTACTCGATCGGACGCATCGTTTTGACAAATTTTTCCAAAAAATCGATGACCGGGCGATAGGTTTCATCATTTGCAGGCTCGAACCGAGAGACCGGCACCTGTGCCAGCATCATCCGACCTTGTTCGCTTTCCTGAAGGCTAAATAGCTGGTGCGCGAACTCATTGACGATCGGATCTGGAATATCCTTGTGCACGACCCAGCCATTGTTCAGCAATGGTTCGGTTTGCCATTTCACGACCAGTTCGCTGGCTAGCTCAGGGTTTTGGGCTGAAAAGGTTTTCCAAGGTACTGGCCAGGTGGCGCCGGCGGCCACATGCCCGCGCAATACGTTCATGATGGAGGATTCCTGCGACCCGACATAACGATTTTCGATGTCGCGGTTGATATCGATACCATGAGTGTGCAGGTAATACTGTGGCATCATAGTCGCCGCCAGCGCCGTTGCGGCCGGATAGGACACGGCTTTACCCTTGAGATCCGTTACTTCATTGATTCCGCTGTCCTTGCGTACCAGAATGATGCCGCGGAAATCGTCATCGTCACCCATCTTGCCAAAAACCCGGTAGCCATGCTTGAGAGACTGCACCGATTGATAGGGATTTGGCATCGCAAAGGCGAAGTGGCCGGCGTAGAGTTTTTTTTCATATTCCTCGTAATTGCGCGAGGCTTCCAATTTAAAACGGGCATCCGGAATATTTCCATTCATATACTCTATGATGGGCCCGTATACTTCCATAAGACGTTGCGGATTGTGCAAGGGATGGATGCCAACCACATACTCCGGTACCTTCTGAGTCTCCTGACCAGGACTAGGCTGGTAGGCGTTTTCGTCCGATTTGTCACAAGCACCTGCCAACAGCGACAGGCCCAGAATGACACCCCACCTCATGATTCTTTGAAAGATAGTATCCATAACGGTTTCCTGTCTCAATGTCGTTGAAGCGGCGAAGGAATCAAATCCGAATTATCCATAAAAAACGTGCGCGCTTTGTCATAGGATGCATCATCGGCCATCTTGAATTTTGTGGCGCTCATGGCTGATAGCAAAGCCTGCCCCGCGGCTGATGCGTGCAAATTGACCAGTAATTCCACAATGCGATCGCTCAAGTCCTTGGGAATATCATTACGCGCAATGATGGCATGATCCATGAGCGGCTCGGACCGCCATTTCAGCTCCAATGCCGATGCTTCCTGTGGGTGAGCTTTTTGAAAGGCGCTCCAGGAAAACTCTCGGGCTGTCCCGGCCGCCGTCTTGCCCAGATAGACATGCATGATCGATGATTCGTGGGAGCCAACATAAAGATTTTCGATGTCTTTAAAAACATCGATACCGTGTGATTTCAAAAGCCACATCGGAAGGATAGTAGCTGCGACTCCATTGGGAGTCGGATAGCTGATTTTTTTACCCTTCAGGTCGCTCACACTGTTTATGCCGCTGTCTCGCCGCACTAAAATAATGCCATAGAACTGGTCGTCGTCCGCCTTTTTGGCGATCACATGGTAGCCATATTCGTTTGATTTGACAGTCTGTAAGGCATTTGTCATTGCGAACCCAAGCTCTCTACCAAGCAGGCCGGCTTCAAATTCCGCGTGATTTTTTGGCGCAACCAAGATTAGCTTGACACCTTCGATGTGGGCATTGAGATAGTCGACGACGGGGCCGTATACCTCCAAAACCCGCATCTGACTGCCTTCTGGCACTGCGGAAAATTTGTATTCCCGCACCGAGGAAGGAGCGGGCTTAGCGGTAATTTCCGGCTGATAGGTTTCGGTAGGCGATGGGGAAGAGTCGCATCCGACAATCTGAAACAGCACGACGATGAATAATGCGAAACAATGTCTTGAAAACATGCGCTTACCCCCTGCTTTTGTTTAGCAATGATAGCCGCATGCTGCCAGTTTTTTGCTGGTTTAGCCAACAACATTTATGGATGATAAGTGCCCTTCAACAATATGAGCTTGCACGTGACAAAGGCCTATCAGGCTGGTGAAAAACTCACGAATATTTCCCCTTACCCACGGTAACCGTGATTTTTTTGGGTTGAAATTGACCATCAAGCCAAGTTTCGACGATTTGGCCCTCGTTTCAAGGACTTTTTATTCACCTGAAGCCGCCTTGGGACGGTATTCAGGCGCACGTCGCCCTAGGTGGGCGTAGCCCACGCCGGTTTCGGCGTAAACACCAACAGCTTGAGTAACCGCGTCAGGTTATACGCGGCAAAGCAAAATAAGGCTTGTCCCGCCACTTTGGCTAAACCAATGTGGCGGGTTTTGCGCAGGCCACCGACAGTCTTGATCCAGCCGAAGGCTTCTTCGACGATTTTGCGGCGCTTCAGGCTTTGGGCGTAGCCTTTACCACGAGCGGTGCGGCCATCGACGGCACTGCCGGTCTTTTTACGCGCCACATGGGCTTTGACCTCTCGTGCCTTGAGTTCGTTGATGAATCCCGCTTGGTCGTAGCCTTTATCGGCGCCGACGCTGCCTCCTTGGGGGACGCGACGCTTGATCATCCTGTGCGCGGCTTCGATTTCCGCCGTGCCGGTGGCCTGGGTGGTTTCGACATCAACAATCAGGCCGTTGCGGTTCTCGGACAGGGCGTGGGTGATGTAACGCAGTTTAGCGTCGGTAAATTCGCCTTTTTTGTATAGCCGAGCGTCGGGATCGGTCGTGCTTTGATGGGTGGCATTGCTGCGCTTTTCGCCGCTGAAGTCGACGTCGGGATTGCGCCCCGCGGGTTTGTCGGGGCCGCTGCCGTCTTTTTTCACGAAGCTTTTGTGCGAAGCCCAGGCTTCGATCAGGCTACCGTCGACGCTGAAGTGTTCGTCGGACACCAGGTTTTGCCATTCGGCAATGGCCAGCACTCGGGTGAAAAATTCGCGGCTCAAGGCTTCAGACAGCAGGCGTTCGCGGTTGGCGCTAAAGACGCTGCGCTCCCACACCGCATCGTCAATACCCAGACCCACAAACCAGCGAAAGAGCAGGTTGTAGTCCAGTTGTTCCATCAACTGTCGTTCGCTGCGAAGGGTGTAGATCACTTGCAACAGCAAGGCTCGCAAGAGTTTCTCGGGGGCAATCGACGGACGCCCTGTGTGTGAGTAACGTTCGGCAAAGACGGCATCCATCGAGGCCAATACGCCGTCAACCAAGAGTCGTAACCGACGTAACGGATGCTGTTTGGGAATGCGGTCTTCCAGGCTGACGTAGCTGAACCAACTGTTTTGAATGGCATCGTGTCCGCGCATGGGAGCCTCTCCAATTTAGAGGCCTTATTTTACCTGTTTGGTGAGGCTATGTGCCTTGATGAATGGGGCTTTGGGAGTTTTTCACCAGCCTGCTATACTGGGGGGAGAATTTTGTGTATATATTTATAAACGACAAACCCTGGCTGTCGGTTTTGCTAATATTGATGAAATATATTGACTGTTCGCTATAGACGTAGAACCGGACGGTCGACTATTGGGATGCCGAATGTCGCTTGTGGGTCGGTTGGACTCAGTGACGAATGGCCGCTTTCAAGTTTCGGAATTCAATGATAGCTTTCCGGCGATGAATCTGAAGAGGGGACGGTCGCCAGGTGCCCCCTAATCCTCCTCTGGGTTGAGGGATAGGCAGGGAATTTATTTTTTAATCATATCCATAGCGATCTGTTGTATTCGGTCCACCACATTTGGCTTGCCGACTTGACCAACCAAGCCTGCGCGGCGCAGTTTTTCGAAGACATTCGGTCTTGCGCCGCACAGGATTAGTCGGGTTTTGTGCCGTTTGCAGTTATCCAGCAAATCCCACAGCGATTGCAGGCCGGTTGCGTCGATGAAAGGCACTTTTTCTAGGCGCAAGACCAGAATTTCGGTATGACCGTGAATTACTTCCAGCGCAGATTCCAGTCTTGCCGCCGCCCCAAAAAAGAAAGGCCCTTCCATGGCAAAAACCACGGTATTGGCTGGCAGCGTAAAATCTGCGTCATCGAGTTCTTCCATGACGGCGTCGTGTGCTTGCTGCTCTATGCCCACGACTTCCGACATGCGTTTCATGAATAGCAGTGACGCGAGCATCACGCCGATATTGACGGCGATGACCAAATCCCCGAATACGGTGAGTAAAAAGGTAATCAGCAGCACCGCCACATCCGGCTTCGGCGCCGTTCTGAGCATGTGGCCGAAACGGTGCAACTCGCTCATGTTGTAGGCCACGACAAACAAGATGGCAGCCAACGCGCTCAGCGGAATCAACGACGCATAAGGGGCCAGCAACATGACGATGCCGATCAAGGTCAAGGTATGCACAATCCCCGCCAGTGGACTATTGCCGCCATTGCGCACATTGGTCGCCGTGCGGGCAATCGCGCCGGTAGAGGCAAAGCCGCCGAATAGCGGGGAGCAAATGTTCGCAATCCCTTGACCGATCAATTCCTGATTGGAGTCATGTTTAGTGCCGGCCATGCTGTCGGCGACCACGGCGGACAGCAGCGACTCAATCGCGCCCAACAAGGCTATCGTAAAAGCCGGCCCGATTAATTGCAGCGCCTCGGATACCGACATTGCCGGCAGCTGGAATTGCGGCAACTTCTGCGGAATACCGCCAAACGCGCTGCCTATCGTCGCCACGCCGTCCCATTGGAATTGCCACTGCACGCAGGTGGCAATCAGCATGGCGACCAGCGGGGCGGGAATGCGTTTCAGAATACGGCCGGAAATCAACAACACCGCCAAGGTCAAGCCGCCAAGCAAGGTGGTTTCAAAGTGCAGTCCAGGAAACGCCTGTGCCAGCGCCCAAAATTTTTCATGAAAATGCTCGGCGCCGGCTGCGGGGCTCAAGCCAAAAAAGTCTTTCCATTGGCCCACAAAAATGATGACCCCAATGCCGCTGGTAAAGCCGACGATGACCGGATCGGGAATGTATTTGATCACGCCACCCAGCTTGGTAAGCCCCATCAGCAATAACATGATGCCGGCCATCAGGGTGGCTATTTGCAAGCCTCCGATGCCGTATTTGCCGGTAATGCCGGCTAGAATTACGATAAAGGCTCCTGTTGGCCCTGCGATCTGCACGCGGCTGCCGCCAAACAATGATGTCAGCCCACCGGCCACGATGGCCGTGTATAGTCCCTGCTCGGGTTTGGCACCGGAGGCTATCGCAAAGGCCATGGCCAGAGGCAGCGCCACTACGCCGACAATCACACCGGCCAACAGGTTATTCAGCCAATGCGCTCTGGACAATAAGCCAGCGCGTCTGGCTTCAAGAATTGCAATCATTGGAAAGGTTTCAAATGTTTATCGAGGGCTCCCATGATAGCACCCGGGTTGTAGCGATTGCCGCGTGTATCGCTTATAAATCCTGAGGCTGTCGTAAAAGCTACGATACGCAAGATGCGATAAAATACCCGCACGCCAAACCGCAGGAAACAAGTCGTGACAGCCGAATCGATCAGTACCATGTTGACCTTCCATAGGTTTGTGAGCGTACCCTACATCTACATCTGGACTTTGAGACAAGCCAAATCATTGGCTGAATACAGCCGGTTTGATGCCATTGGTCGGCGCCTACTCAATGGCTCAAATAGGCCGACTGCCCGAAACCACGAAAGGCTGCTTCGTAGGAGCGAAACCCGAAAAACGATGTTTGGACTTGTGGCCGCCTTGGAGAAATATGAATGACGGGTGAGGGTCGAACTGTAGCATTAAGACTCTGGATAAAATAAACAACCCATCTTTACCAAGCTTTACCTTTCCAGTATTGCCAATACAGATACCAAAGCATAAACTCCCCTCAGGCTTGGCGGACGGCTGGCGCTAGCGCTCCGGGACTCCGCAAGCCATATCCTGCTATCCGCTGTCGAAGCCATCGCCACTACTGCCGGTCGGGAAACTATCCGTCATCCTAAAGTAGCCATTGATTAGTGCCATGCCGCAATCTCCCGATTCACCGTTAAACCGCCGACGTCTACGCTGGCTTATAGTGTTTTTGCTGGTTATCGCAGTCGCCGTTGGCGGTTGGTATTTTGTCAAACAGCCCAAAAATACCGACCAGGACCACGTAGATAGCGTGGAAGTCACGCTGGGCGATCTGGAAGAAAACGTCACCGCGCAAGGTAAGCTGGAACCCAAGGAATACGTGGATGTCGGAGCCCAGGTTACCGGTCTCTTGCAGAAAATTTACGTCAAAATTGGTGACAATGTACAGACAGGCCAGTTGCTGGCGCAGATCGATCCGCGTATCTACGCCGCCCGAGTCGCCGCTGGCGAAGCCAATATCAAGAATTTGCAGGCCCAGCTGACCGGTCAACAAGCGCAAGTGGTGTTTGCCCAGCAACAATACGACCGCAACCGCGAGTTGCTGCAAAGCAAGGGCATCAGCGTCCAGGACTTTCAGAATAGCGAATTTACCTTAAAAAACGCCAAAGCCACCGCCGAATCGCTGCAAGCGCAAATCGAACAGGTGCAATCGACCTTAAACGGCGACAAGACCAATCTGGGTTTTACCAAAATCTTTGCCTCGATGGACGGCACCATGGTCGACCAGAAAGCCCGCGAAGGCCAAACCTTAAACGCCAACCAAACTACCCCGACCATCCTGCAACTGGCCAAGCTGGATACCATGACGGTGCGTGCTCAGGTAGCGGAGGCCGATGTAATGCGCTTGCGTTCCGACATGCCAGTGTATTTCACCACGCTGGGTTCCGGCGAACGGCGCTGGCAAGGCACGGTGCGGCAGATTTTGCCGACACCGGAAGTGATCAATAACGTGGTGCTGTACAACGTGCTGGTCGATGTCGATAACCGCGACCGGCAATTGATGACCGGCATGAGCACGCAGATGTTCTTTGTGCTGGGCAAGGCCGAACAAGTGCCGTTGCTTCCGGTCAATGCCCTAGGGCCGCGCCAGCGCAACCAGGATCATGGCAATGGCCACGCTTATCAAGTGAAAGTGCTCACCGAGCAAGGCCCGCAAGACAAAATCGTGCAAATTGGCTTGAGAACCCGCCGCTTCGTGCAAGTACTTGAAGGGCTAGCAGCCGGCGACCGGGTGCAAATCGCTGCCGGCAAAGAGGATAAAGCCAAAAACCGCAAAAAAGACCAAGGCTATCCTGGTGCCGGGGTTCCCAGACTATGAGCGCCCTGCCCCTGCTGGAACTTAACCATATTCAGCGTTTTTACCCCAACGGCGATAGCATCGTCCGTGCCCTGGACGATGTGTCGTTGACCATATGGCCCGGTGAGTTTGTCGCCATCATCGGCCAGTCCGGTTCCGGCAAATCGACGTTGATGAATCTGATCGGCTGTCTGGATAAGGCCGACGTCGGCCGCTACCGGGTGTTAGATCAGGACGTTGCCGATTTAAACCCGGACCAACTGGCGGCGCTGCGCCGGGAAAGTTTTGGCTTTGTATTCCAGCGCTACAACCTATTAAACACCGCCAGCGCCGCCGAAAATATCGAAATCCCGGCGCTGTACGCCGGCCTAAATAAGCCCGAGCGCCGGCAGCGCGCTCTGCAATTACTCGCCAAGCTCGGCTTGGCCGACCGCAGTGAACAAAAGCCCATGCAGCTCTCCGGCGGCCAACAACAACGGGTCGCCATCGCCCGCGCCTTGGTAAACGATCCGCCGGTGATCCTGGCCGACGAACCCACCGGCGCGCTGGACAGCCAAAGCGGCATGGAAGTGATGGCTTTACTAAAAGCCCTGCACCAAGAAGGCCGCACCATTTTATTAATCACTCACGACGACAAAGTCGCCGCGCACGCCCAGCGCATCGTCACTATCGCCGACGGCAAGATCGTCAGCGATGGCGTGGCCGATCGCAGCGGCCAACTGCTGGCACCGCCAATGCATCGGGGTATCGGCGCGGCCGGTTTGCTGGCCGAATTGGGCGAAGCGGCGAAAACCGCGCTACGTTCCTTGCGTGCCAACTTGTTCCGCACCGCCTTAACCTTGCTGGGTATTGTGATCGGCGTCGCCGCGGTGGTCACCATGTTGGCAGTCGGCCAAGGCAGTCAGGAAAAAGTGCTGGAACAAATGCGGGCGATGGGTACCAACGTATTATCGATCCGTCCCGGCATCCCCGGTTTTCGCGGCGGTGGCGATGTCGCCACCTTGATGCCGGCCGACGCCGACGCCATCGCCGAACTGGACAATGTGCTGTGGGCCTCGCCGGAACGCAGCAGCCGTTTGACGGTGCGCTACGGCAGCGTCGATTACGCCACCAGCGTGCAGGGCGTGGCCTCCAGCATGCCGCAAGTGCGCGACTGGCCCTTGGGCAGCGGCGACTTTTTTGACGAGCGCGACCAACGCCGCTACGCGCCGGTGATGGTATTGGGTGAGACCGTGCGCAAATTGTTATTTGTAGACGGCGAAGATCCGCTCGGCCGCTACGTGATGATCGGCAACATCCCTTTTGAAGTAATCGGCGTGATGTCCAGCAAAGGGGCCGACGCGATGGGTACCGACCGCGACGACGCGGTGTTCATACCCATCAGCACCGGCTTAATCCGCCTTTTTGGGCAAAAGTATTTGGGCGGGATTACCGTGCTGGTTAAGGATGTCTCCATAATCGACACCACCCAGCAAGCGATTAGCGACTTATTAATTGCCCGCCATCAAACCGAGGATTTTCGGATTCGTAACATGGCCTCCATCATCGAATCGGCTACCGAAACCCAGAATACCTTTACGATGATGCTGGGCATCGTAGCGGCGATTTCCTTACTGGTCGGCGGCATTGGCGTGATGAATATCATGCTGGTCAGCGTCACCGAACGCACCCGGGAGATTGGCATCCGCATCGCCACCGGCGCCCGCCGCCGCGACATTTTGCTGCAATTCAATACCGAAGCTGCCGTAGTCTGTACCTTGGGCGGTTTGATGGGCGTGCTGCTGGGCTTTGCAGCCGGTTATGTCCTGAAGTATTTCGAAATGGCGGTATTGTTTTCACCGCTGCCGGCGATTTTGGCGTTTTCCTGCGCCTTCGGCACCGGCTTGCTGTTCGGCTATTTGCCAGCGCGCAAAGCCGCCCATCTGGACCCGGTCGTGGCCTTGGCGGCGGAATGAGTAAATTTATTAACCCGGCCTTTCGGGAATTTCTAAATACTCAAAAAGACTCCTTCTCCCTCAGGGAGAAGG
>FSSH01000030.1_pt1 | contig 22619 bp, 19 predicted proteins | sample 1166101 | NCBI WGS metagenome assembly FSSH01 (sample SAMEA32972668, study PRJEB13176) | freshwater metagenome | biome: Drinking water system; feature: Biomass in drinking water that filtered by 0.45 um membrane; material: drinking water | place: USA | collected 2012-12-20 | depth 0 m | reverse complement strand
AGAACAGGTATAACACCAGCTATAAAATGAGCAAACTGATCTACTATTTCTTTTTTCCAATTAATATTATTAATATCCATAATTTGATTATTCCAATAATAAAGGTTCTACTGAACCAACATCCAGTTGTGCACTAAACGAATTGTTCATAAATTTAGCTACAAATAATGTATTTAAGAAAGACATACATTGAACACCAATAGCTTCTGTATAAGAACTACTTACACTATTAAATGTTCCTGTAACCGTTTTATCAACACCACTACATATAGCGACTTCACTGATAATAGCATATCTATCATCATTATAAATAGTATTAGCTACATTTAACAATTCTTGAATATCAAAATCTGTCATATTAAATGTTATTCTAGCTGTAGCTGAAATATAATTACCTGTAGTTGTATTATTACCTTCATTATTAAGTTCAGGTGGTGTGGGAGATAAATCTCCTAAAGTATGTTCAAATGGAGTAGTAGTTACAACACCATCAACAACCTCTCTTAATTGTATACTAGATTCAACATTAGTTTTATCTATTTTTCTAAGATAATAAGCAATGTAAGGATTTCCATCATAAATAACATTTTTTCTTAATCTATAGTTATTTCTTTGTGTTGGTGATAGATCATTATTAGGTGCTCTCAATACAAAAGGTATGTGATTGTATAGAGCTGCTGATCTAGGTTTATGTAATACTGGTTCTGGTAGTTTAGCACCATCAGCACCTACAGCATAAGTATGACCACCATTGCCTATAGCGTAATAATTAGCTGCTGGTATATCATTCTCAGCTAGTGCTACATTATTCTGTATATCATACTTTTGATTAAGTGTTGTATTTGGTCTTATTATAGTAGGTAAGTTTAAGTAATGATTAGTTTGTAATAAAGCACCTAATACTGTTCTAGTAATCTTCTGCATATTTTTCCTTTAATAAATAGAAACTAACTCTTTTTTATCTTCATCTGATAGATCGTTAAAATATTCTAATCCTACAAAATTAGTTTTATTACTAACTTCTGTATCCATTATATCATAAGTAACATCTATATCTATTTTGTTTATATTAATATTAATAGATTTTACAACAGTTTCATTACTAGATTCTATTAAATTAATACTTAAATCTTCTAAATCTTGTATAATAGTTTTAGCTATTTCATCACTATTACCTATAGATTCTATAATCAAATCATCTTTACAATTACTATTAGTATCTACTATAAAAACACCTTCAGGTAGATATATATATTCACCACTATCTTCTACTATATTACCTAGTCTAACAGCAGACCAATTTAAAGGTATAATGTCAGAATCATTGATATCTGTTATATATTGAACTGTGTAACTACTTAAAGTTTTCATTATAGCTATCATAGCTTTTTGAATATTTTTAAGTAATTTAGAGTTATCTATATCTAAACCTGTAGCTGCATTAAATATACTTTGTATAAGAACTTCAGCTTCTTTATATGTATAATCATATTCTCTTAAATTACGAGATATTAGAAAAGATTCTACAGAAGTAGGTTGATCTACTAGAGTAACTAATCTAGTTTCAAACATAGATAAAGCAACATTTTCTACATAAACTCTTTCATATAAATCTTCTGTATGTGAAATTATATACCAATGGCGTAAGCACTCATCAAATATATTTTTACCTAAGTTAAAGAAGCTAGATGTAGAATGTGTTAAGGTTAGGTCAGGAAAATTATTTCTTATATCTACAGCTGCATTAACTACATTAATTAAACTCTTATCTACAAAATATAGTAACTCAGCTAACAAAGGTTTAGGTGATCTTATACTTCTTAAGTTTACAAAATCTGGTATGTTTACTGTGCTTATTCCTAATGATTTTAAAGTTATATATTGCATATAAATAAAAGCATCTTTTGCTTCTATAGATATGTTCTCAGATGTTTTAGGATCTTTAAATGTAACTATAGCATTATATAAACCTTTATCTATCATAGTAGCCCATAGATATAATAATACTTCATCTAGTGGGAAAGGAACAGAATCAGATATATCCACCATCTTAGATTCTAGATCTTTAGTTTGTAAAACATTAGATAAAGACAATTTAAGTTTTTCTGATATCTTATTATTGTGTATATCTAAATAATCTTTATTACCATATACTAAAGGATCTTCTATAGAATATAAATCATCTAATTCAAAATATTTCTTATCAGCTGTATTAACTTCTGGATTAACTGGTTTCCTTCTTATTCTTAAATTAGGAAAATAGTTATCATCAAAATCACCTAATTGTCTAACAGTAAATTCAGATAAAGGGATTCTTCTATCTGTTAATAGTTTCTGAACTAATGTTTTGAATTGTTCTACTTTACCAGTATTTCTAAATAAATAATTTAGATTTCTATATAACCATAATTTCTGTTTAAGTGTCATATATGGTATATAGACATCAAGATAATCATGACTAGCTAAATATTCTCTTATATGAAAACTATGTGCTTCTGATGATTTAACTCTAGCTAGTCTAAGATTTAATATCTTAATAAAAATATTAAGATATAATATAGCGTAAAAACTAGCTGTATATAAATTATCAGTTATATTAAATGCTGGTATATACCATCTTTCTAACATTCTAATTATGTAATCTTCTAAATCTATTAGTAGTGTACTTTCTTGTTCTTCTACTAAATACTTAGGATATGATAGTATAGTACCATCTTTAGAAGATATGGCTATATTTATATCACAAGGATATAGTATACCTAAAATTAATTGTACTTGATTAGGATATTTATTAACTAAACTATAATAATATCTACTATCAAACTGATAAGCTTTCGCTGTAGCTGTATGTATAGCTAAACTTTCTTTACTAAATGTAATTTCCTCTAATGTGTCCAATGATGTGATTACCATTGGTTCATCTAATATATGATAAGAACCTGATATATTCAGATAATATTTCCAACTAGAAGGATCTAAATCATCAATAATAAATGAACTATTTTTTAATTTAATATCGCTGTTTATACTTTCAGCAGCTACAGATGATTTTATAACTATAGTTTTAGCTAATTTTTTGCTATCATCTATATAACTTTGTAAAAATTTCGAATCCATAGGTATCCTACGTATGAATAACAATGAAGATTTAAGAAATGTTGTTGACAATCTTAATAAGAATAAAACTTGGAATGCTCTCGATCTAGTAAATAATAATGCAAGTATAGCTCCTACTATGAGTAAGCTCATAGAAGCTAGAGATAAATCTTTTTTTAATATAAGAAATAAGAACTCATTATTTAATGTAGATCAAAGTCAAATACACAATATAGTTGAAGTAAATAAAGATCGCATGGTTGATGCTGATAATATTTTACAACTATTTCCAGATATAGAATTGTGTATACAGATATTAGTTAGTTCTATACTTTCGCCAAAAGATATGGTCCAGGCGAGTCTTTTATACAAAACTAATGATTTAGGATTACCTGAAGATATTATTTCAGATCTTAATGAAGTAGTTAAAAATAACATAGAAGGTTACCATAAATTAAAAGAAAAATTACCTACTATAATTAGAAATGTTTTATTTACTAAAGGTAGTTTTGTATCTGTAGTTCTACCAGAATCCACTATAGATGAAATTATAAACTCTAGTAGTCTATCTATGTCTGTATCTAGAGAACATTATGTTAAAGCTTTAAGTGAAATTGTTGTTAAAGATAATAGTTCAAATATAGATAGAACTAAACATAAAGGAATATTAGATGTTCCTTTTAAAAATAATAATAAAGATATATCATTAGAATCCTTAACACAATATTCGGCTAATAGTACATACGATAGTGCTTTACAAATGAGAACATCTGCTGATAAAGTAGAAAAACTATTTGAAAATTGTTTTGAAATAACAGATAATTTTGAATTATTAAAATTACCTAAACTCTTATCTAAAACAAATGATGCTAAGTTAGAATCTATTTTATCTGGAGAAGATGTTGTTAATATATCTGTAGAAAATAATAATAAATTCTCCTATGATGAAGTTCATCAGAAGTTGTTTAAAACTGTACAAACAACATCACAAACATTTATTAAACTAAATACACCTGATAACACTAAAAGAAAATCATTAGGTAGACCATTAGTATTAGAAGTTCCTCCTGAGTGTGTTATAAATGTTTATACACCTGGTGATGAAAGTGAACAAGTAGGTCATTTCTTTTTAATAGACATGGATGGTAACTTTGTTACTCATGGTAAAAGTAGACAGTATCTAGATGGTCTAACAGGTATGAATTCTGCATTAGGATCTTCTAGTGGTGGATCTAATAATATTCCTTCTCAACTCATAGATAGAGCTAAAAAGAATTTAGTAGGAACTAATGATAAGATGCCTGATATAGAATACTTAAATCAAATGTATTCTAATATTGTTGAAACTGATTTAGTAGAAAGAATTAAAAACGGTCTTCATGGTAGAAATGTAGAGATAAGTAACAATCAAGAAATATATAGAATTATGTTTGCTAGATCATTAGCTAATCAATTTACTAGATTAGTTTATATACCTAATTCTTTAGTTACTTATTACGCTTTTAAATACTTTAATAACGGTATAGGTAAATCTTATTTAGATGATGTTAAATTATTAACTTCATTTAGAGCAGCTATGTTATTTGCTAAAGTTATGGGTCTTATTAAAAACGCTATCAATATAACTCATGTTGATATTAACTTAGATCCTGAAGATCAAGATCCTTATAAAACTTTAGAAATAGCTTCTCATGAAATTATTAAGATGAGACAACTTATGTTTCCTCTTGGTATTAATTCACCTACTGATTTAGTTGAGTGGATAAATAGAGCTGGTATAGAGTTTTCATTTAAAGGACATCCTGGTTTACCAGAAACATCTTTTGATTTTAGTACTAAGAAATTAGATCATAATTTACCTGATGATGAATTAGATAAAATACTCTCTGATAGAACTTATAAAACATTTGGATTATCTCCAGAGACAGTAGACTCAGGTATGAATAATGCTGAATTTGCTACTAGTGTGGTATCTAATAATATATTATTATCTAAAAGAGTTATTGTTTTATCTACTATACTTTCAAAATTCATAACTGAAGATTGTAAGAAAAGAATAAAATATGACACTATAGCTAAATATGAATTAGAAAAAGTACTAAAAGACAATTTAGGAAAATTTGAAAAAGATTTAGAAGAAAAAGATTTAGCTGAATATAATCAAAATAAAGATAAATTTATTAAAATATTTTTAGATGATTATATAAATAATTTAATAGTTGAATTACCTAAACCAGATTCAACATCATTAAGAAGTTTAACTCAAGAATATAAAGACTATAAAGAAGCCATAACAGATGCTATAGAAAGTTGGTTGGATACTGAGATACAAACTCAAGATCTAATAGGTGATGCTAGTAGCCATATAGAATCTATTAAGAAAAATATGGTAGCTTTATATTTAAGAAAATGGCAAGTAGAAAATAACTATTTACCTGAATTAACTGAAATGACTTCTGAAGGTAAAAAATTAGATGAACTAACAGATGTATTTAAAAATATTAAAGATTTTAATGTTACTATAAATAAATTAGCTGTTAGATTATTTGATGAAATGAAACCTTATAGAGAAGCATCAGATAAAGATGTTGAAGCCATAGATATACCGGATAGTAGTAGTTCATTTAGTTCCGATAGTAGTGATAGTGGTGGATTTGGAGGAACTGATGATTTTGGTATGGGTGAAACATCAGAATTTGGCGATATAGGTGAAGAAACTGGATTACCTACAACAGAAGGAGATGAAACAAAATCTGAAGAAAATAAAGATTCAGAACAAACTGAGGAACAACCTCAAGAGGAAAATGTAAATCCTTTTGATGTAAAAACTGGGTTAGATGAAGAAAAAAAATAAGTAAGAATATATACAACAGAACCATATGGTTCTGTTGTATATAACTATGTTTATTTAATTCTTTTTAATTTATATTGATTATTTATAAAATCTTTATAAATCTTAATATGAACACCATCATTAAGAATTAGGTAATCTTCTACTGAATTTATTTCTGTTTCTTTCATAGAGAATATACCATCAATAGTTTCAAATACATTAGGTGTAACTTTACTATCAACAATAACACTACTATCTTTATCAACCTTACAACCAAACTGAATATAATTCATATTCAAAGATGTTGCTGTAATAATCTTAGTTAATAAAATAGTATCTTTCTTCTCATCATCTAGATAAATATTATCTATTATGTTTTCATAACCTTCAGTATTTAATTTATTTGTTAAACTCGATACTAAGTTATTACAAAATAAATTCCAAGCTTTAGTTACTTCTCTACTCTTAATAGACATAATTTCTTGTAGTCCACTTATATCTTCAATAAAACTATCTATTGTTAATATACCGTCCAAAGATTCATACATGAATTCATTTATTAAATCAGTTAATATATTATCTATATGTGAAATAGTTTTAATTAAATCTACAATATAGTTTTTATCTGAATCAATATCACCACTAACTTTTAATAATAAAGATTTAAGTTTAGCCGCTATCATAGGTAAATTAGTTATAATATCACTTTCATTATAACCTAAAATAGGAGATACATCTTTACTTATTAAACTATTATTAATGATAGGTTCATAAACCATACAATAACTTCTGAAAGTTTTAATATTATTATTTTTAATTTCTATATGTTTTATTTTAGCCGCTAATAAAACATCTTCTAATGATGTACCTGTAATAAAAGATAGAATCTTTTCTTCATTTTCTATCTCTGTTAGATTATTAAGTGTTAATTCATGTTTCTTAATAACAGAAGAGATATCTAGATGACTACCAAAGAAATTATCACCACTCATATCTGATCCTTCTAAAATTTTATTCTTTTTCATATTATTTCCTGTATCTTGTTGTGTTCTATCATCAACAATTGTAGTTGGTTGTCTATTAAGATTAATAGGTTTTTGATTACTTCTAGAACCAAATCTTCCACTATCTTCATTAACCTTATTAGTTTTAAAAGTATTAATTGGATTGATATATCCAACATTACCTCTAGTATTTCCACTATTCTGAAAATTATTACTCTGGAAAGATGATGATCTATTATGGAAATTATTATTGTTACTAAAAGTACTAGAGAAAGTATTGCTAAATCTACTACTGTTATTTGGTTGTGAAATAGGTTGACCATTTAAGAATCTGTCTATAATATTCTGCTTCTCTTGCATTTCTTTTAGACTTTCAGTAATAGCTCTTTCTGCATTAGCATCTATATATGGATGAAGATTTCTATTTTCAAAAGCCATTCTACTAGCATAATATTCACATCCTTTATCAACACCTTCCGAAACAGCTTGATTAATATCCATCCTATAACTTTCAACATTTAAAATAATAAGACTCATTATGAATTGAATTAATTCAACAAAATCTTGATTTTGAAAATTATTATCAGATAGTCTATTAAAACAATAAACTCTTATATTATTCTTTCTATTATTAATAATAATTTGATTAATAGTGTATGTTACAATTTCTGGTAATAAATTACTATAAGTTAATGGTAAATTTAAATTAGGTACAAATGGTGGACTGTTATATTGACCTAAATCTCTAACTATTACATCCACTGGAAAATCTCGCCCAATCACTTTAATACTCCTGTTATAATTATTTATACATCAAATAAAATACAAAAATCACCAAAATCTAAATAGTATTCTTTACTATTTAACCTGACTATATTTATATTCATAATAGATAATTTATTTTTCATTGTTTGGATGATTGTGCTAAAGTCATCAAATAAGAAATAACTTAAATTTAGTTCTAATTCTTCAACTACATCAGCTAAAGCATGTTCTTCAATAAATAGTTTACTAGAAGTTAATAAATTAATTTCTTTATCTTCTAACTTAGTAATCACAGCATGATTTTTTAAATCTTTATCTTCTTTAAGTTTGTTAAGATTATCAATAAAATCAACAACGCTATCGTCTTTCATGATTTCCTTTAATTATTCAACATCATCTTCTAATTCATCATCCATTTCTAATAATGTTTCATTATTAGTTATGTTATCCATCATAGCTAACTTTTTATTAAAATTAGTTATGTCTGTTAAATCATCTTCTTCTAGATTAATCTTACCTGTTAGAAGATCTTCTGTTTTTCTAATTATATCTTTAAACTTTTCATTAGGTAAAATCGTTCCTGTTCCTAACTCTAAAGTGACAAAAGGATTTATTCTATTAGTGGGTATACAACTTTTCTTACCTAGATATAATATATTACCAGCTTCAGCCATAGAGCTAGTTAACATCATTCCTTCTGAAGGACCAGCGTGTTTACTCTTACCTTTAGTGGCTCCTGGTAGACTTTCTTGCTCTGTTATCTTAGATGTTATCTTAATAGCCATATTGTCACCACTATAGCTTAAAGCTTCTGTAATGATCCCACCACTAGTCAATCTAAAGATAGATCTCTTATATAGATTTTTCTTAAATATATCTGTAACATCTTTAACAGTTAAAGGTCTCTTATTAGCTAATTTAACTAGTCTAAACCTAGTCTTAATAATGTTACAAGTTATACTATAAAATACATAATATAATACTTCTAAAGATTTACCATATGTAGATGATCTTAAATTCTCTGTATCTACAATAAGATAATTAATTTCAGATATCATTAAAGCTAAAAGATCATAGAAGTTCTCTACCTTATAACCTCTTTCAAGTAACTTATCTATAGATATAGCATCTAGATAATCATCTAAACCTTTAAAATGACCATCCATAAGTTCATGAAGAACATCATATCCATAGTTACCTGTATATATGATATGCCCCATTAAGATAACATAAATTTCATTATTATCTAAAGTTTTTGTGTTAAAGTTATTAGGAAAATTATCTACTACATAATAAAATCCAGCTACTAAACCTTTAGTAATTTCATTCCATTTATCTTTTCTTATAGCTAATCTTATTGTAGTTCCTCTATAAACAGAACCAATAAAAGTTCTAGGTTTTAGATTAATATTTTCACCATGAGCTGATTTACAAATTATCCAATCTGTACTAGGATAATTATCTTCATTTATATCACTTTCACCGATAACAGGAACAAAACCAGCATATTTTCTAAATGTTTCAGAGAACCCATATTTACTAAATAAATAATGAGCCATAGTTGTGAAAGCTTTAGTTGTAAGAGGTGCCTTATTAGTATCTAGATTAGGTTTCTTATATATCTGAGACCATACAACAAACATATTCTCTTTAGTACCATTTACAAACACACTATGATATACTCTTCTAAACTTTAATCTATTTTGTAATATTCTTACAAAGATATTATCATGTCCAGTAGAGATAACTTTATCTGAGAATACAGGTGTTATATGAAATCTACTTCCATTAATCTCTATAAGCCCACCTTCTTCACAATAAGCTAGATATAAATATCTAGGAGCAATCTTTTCACCATTTAAACTAAAGAATAATTTAATAGCATAAATATAAGATTTAGATAAATCATATATTCTACCAGCATCTCTAGATCTTGTAGCTTCTTCAAATTCTTCATATGGTGTACATAGTTCATATCCATCATATGTTATACCTTTAGGAAAAGATTTAGCTACTAACTTCAGAACTCTATCTAGATATTCCTCACCTCTTTCTAAATCATAACAAGCTAACCCTCTCATTATTTCATGATTAGTCTTAGGTGTATTCTCTTCTAACAATGTTGCAAAATGATTTTCCATAATTTCCTTATTTGTTAGATTTCATTAATAAAAATATAGTTACCATACCAGTTATAAAAGCTGGTATGAATTTAATAATTTCATGTGTTTCTTTTCTATCTAAAGATCTATGTTCATATTCCTCATTTGCTTTTAATAGTTTTTCATCTTTCTCTATTTTGATCTTATCAAATTCATGTTTTTGTTTTTCTACTTCTAACTTCTGTTTATCTACCTCTAGTTTAAGTTTCTGTGATTCTTGTTTTATTCTTTCTAATTCTTCTGTATCTCTTTGCAATCTGCTTTTACTATCTATTAATTCTCTTTCTAATTCTAATTTATCTAATTTAAACCTTTCTTCTGTATTACCGCCAGCATAAGCAGATTCTTTATTCTTATATAATCCTATTTTCTCACCATCATCAAAATCTAATATAACAGGATCAATAATTATATTACCATATTGGTCATGAGATAAATGTGTACAATAAATTCCAGATTCTTTATTCTCATCTTTAATAGGTGAGAATTCTACTATTTTATTAGCTATATACATATATCTAGATCTTACTATACTTTCATTATCAATAACCTCTATAAATATACCAGCTCCTTTTTTATTAGTTATATAATCACTATACTCATCCATAGCTTTACCTGATTTACCAAATGGGTGAGGTGTAACACAAGATGAATCATATAAAGAAACTAATAAATCTGTTTTTCTATCATATACTCTATTATGTTCTCTTATATCTGATAGATCCATAGAGTATCTTATTACCACATCTATATATTTACATGCTACATTTCCAGAAATATTGTTTTGAAGAACTTGTTCTACTATATTAAGTTCTTCATTTTCGTCAAGAGTATGTTTTCTTTTAAATTCTTTTATTAAATCTAAAGTTCTTTTAGTGGAAGTGTTATTTTTAAATCTATATCTTCTTACTAACATTAAGTTCTTAGGAACATTATCTTTATTGATAGTTGGTTTTGGTACAAATACAGGAAGATCTGCTCTGTTAGATACTACTAAATCATATTCTGTATTATTAATAAATAATTCAACACATTTAAATGTAGCTAAATTCTCTTTCTCATTTTGTGAAGATATATCATCTACAATTTTTACCTTAGATGATATCTGCCTTAATTTATGCATATTTGATCCTAAATTTTTTATTATACTTTTATATTATTTTGAGAACTATTTTAGTTATTCATCATATAAAGTATATATAGCTATAAATATTTAGGACAATGTGGGATATAGTATATAGATAGATTAATCTATCTATATACTATAATTTAAATTAGTTGTTATTCTTTACTTCTTCTTTAATAAGAGATTCTTCTGTATCTTTATTTAAAGAAACATCTTGATCTTTAGCTTCTACTGTACCTTCTATAACAGATGGTTCTTCATATGTAACATCATCATTCTTATTTGTATTTATAAGATCATCAAAACTAGAAGATTTAATATCTTCTCTTATTTCTTCATTATCTATTTGTTGTAATAATAGATCTTTAATTTGTTCTTTATCAGTATCAGATAATTTTTCTAAATTCTTAATAGAAGCACCACTTAACATTTTACTAGTATTGATATTATTTAATAGTGTAATTTTAAGAGTTTCAGATAATATACTTATATCTTGTTCTATTTCTTCATCTGTTTTATTCACACCACCTTGGTTGTTAAATAAATAAGGTAATAGTTTAGTAAATTCATTAGTGTATTTTATTAAGAATTCTTTAATGATTTCACTATGTGCTTTTCTATTATCTTGTTTACCTAATTTACAATTACATACTAAAGCTATAGTTCCTTTTTCATTACCTATTTTATTAATAGAAACAAATCTTCTTAATAAATTAATATCATTAAAGATTTCTTTTTCTAAATAGTTAGTATATTTAACAACTAAACTACCTCCACCTATAAGTATAGATTTAGGATGTTGTAATTCTCTAATGAGATCTACATTAATTTGATCTTCCACATCTTTAAACTTACTTGTTAATATAGTATACAAGATTTCTCCTTATTATTTATTTTTTAAAAAAGACATATAGTCCACCTCAGACATAATATCTGAGGTGGACTATATTATTTTACATTACTTATTTAACTAAATAAGTTCACTAGATATTAGGGAGGTGTAATATTAAGGAAATTAATAGCTTGTTTTTCCAGAGCTTGGGTAATACCAGTTACAGTAACAACACCCATAATAGGAAGATTGTTAATAAACATATAACGTGGTTGAACAATAGTTTCACGGCTCAGTTGACCATTACGGCTAACATTAGCAGTTACTACAGTTTCTGGATACCAGATCATGTTACCAAAGTTCAATGGGTTTGGAGCATTGTTACGTGTTTCATCAAATACACCAAAAGTGATATAGATTTTACCACGAATACGAGTATCCAAATGAGAAACAACACGTAGATTAAATTCAGCACCAAGAGTACGAAGATCACCAGGAGCCATAATGTATGAAGCTACATCTGGACTAGTTGCTACGATAACCGTAGGTACTTGTGACATAGCGCCAGTTAAATGATCAGCAGCTGCTTTGTATTCTGAATTTACATACAGACGTACAGCAATATTACGAATCATGTTAACAATAGCTGCTTGAATATCAAGAGTACGTTGTGCTGATGTAATACTGTTCATATCAGCTGGAACATCAATAGTATCTTCAATGTACTGTGGTTTAACATAGTAACGACCAATACCAAGTACATCTGGACCAGCTACAACATCATCTTGTGAACCATAAATTGCTTTATAGTTTTTCAATGATTGTGCGAAGTCAATCAAACTAGTAATAGCTTCATTACCAATACGAGTTCTAGTAGTACTAATCAAAGTTTGAACATCAGAACTATCGATTTGTTGATTAGAACTAACTGGATGTTGTGCAGTAATAGGAGCACGAAGAGCAACGTTATAAATTTGATTAAATTCAGTAACATTGATCAGTTGACCACGTTGACGTAAGTTAGCGTTGGTTCTCCATCCTGCGAAATCATAACCAAGAACAGTTGATTTACCAGCTACTAAAGTTGCAAACGTTTGACCTGCACCTGAAGTAATAGAAACATCAGTATTGTCATCTTGTTTAAGAATCTTATAAACAGACAAATTAGAAGCACTAACTTTAAGTTCACCTGTTTCAACATTCAAACTACCAGTCAAAGTACCTTTCAAACGAACAGCCCAGTTGTTAGTATTAATAGCAGTAATATAAGCTAAGTTACTACCATCAAGTTGTTTTAGGTCAACATAAGCACCAGTTGCATCTTGTGGTTTTTTCAAAATAATTGAGTCAGTATCAAAATTCAATACGGCTACTTTATGATTATCTTGAGGATTAAATACAAAGTTAGAGTAAGGAATATCTTTTACACTAATTTTGATAATATCGGTCAAAGGTGCAAGAACACCACCATCAGTAAATTTGATATAAATATTATCAATGAAAGCACGTGGTTCTAATGTATCAGTTTGATCATTAATACCTTTTGCCAACATACTTGCTGGTTGACTTAAACCTAAGATATCTACAACAGCACCAATTTTCAAAGGAGCGGTGGAGATAGCTTCACCATCAACAGTAACAGTACTAGCAGCAATATCACCAGCATCAACAAAACTACCATTAGCAATAGATTCTGTACGAACAACAGGTACAATTTTATTCGTATCTTTATTCAAAATAGTGCTATCAGCAACTGCGCGAATAATGTTTTTACGATTAAAGTTTTGGAAAGCACCTGAAGTAGCACGTTCCACACCTTGGAATACAGTCATCAATTTAACATTGATAGTAATACCAGCCATATCCGAAGATTGAACAATGGTTGGGAAAAGAGTTTCACCAAATTCATCTTGACGAGCAGCTTGGTAGTTATAGGTCATCGTGAACAATGCTGAATCACGAATAGATGCTTCGTTGTATGCTTCTAAAGCTACAGCACTACGTTGGAATGTAGCGTCGGCTGGTAGTGGTAAATTAGCAACACGATTTTTAGAATCTGTTGGATTATATGTTTCATATTTAACAGCATTAGAAACAGCTGCTTTAATATCACCAGAAACCAAGAATGCTCTCATAGCAGATTCTAAAGAAACTTGCTCTACTTGACGACCGATAGAGAAAGATTCGTTACTATATTCTTTATAACCTTTTTTACCATCGAAATGAATTTCTTTTGAAAGATCATCAAAAGTTTGTTCGAATTTCTCCATCTGACTTTTAATTTCTTGAAAATTATTATCAGATAAACCATCGATACTTTCCATCGACAAAGCAACAGATGAAAATTCTTTAGAAGGACGCACATTACTATTTTGCATATCTGTGAAGATATTAAACAATTTTTTCGTTTCACCTTCAGCAGAATAACCTTTATTCATTGCTCGATCACGAACAGCTTGACTAAGTCTCATATATTTTTTCCTTATTTTTGTCTTAATAAATCAAATTAAATAGCTTTTTTAATTATTAGTTTATATTGATTGTAATATGTCTCTTGTATTAAAACAATAATTCAAATATTCATTAAAAATACTAGAATATTCATAATCTTTTACAGTCGTATTTTTATCTATTTCTTTTAAACAATCTCTTATGAAATTGTTTTTGAAATCATTATTTTTTAATGATAGCAAGAAACCATCATCAATTATTATTAGGAGTCTATCCTGTTTATTTATTAAGCTGTAAGTTAAAGTATTGTTATCTACACTACGATAACTATTTAACCTGCTTAAAACATTATAAGCTATTTCCTTTGATTGAGACAAAGGACTTACAGAAATGTTAAATTCAGTTCTTTCTTCATCAGTGGAAAAAATAAAATCACTTATATTCAATCTATTGAATATATGGTGACTAAAATTACTCTCATCTAATTTATTAAAATCACTGAAACTTATTAATACAGCTATATCATTTAAAGATAATTTACTTCTTATAGCTGTATAATTAAAAATATCTTCTACATTATTTTTAACTAATGCATCATATATCCATTTAGGAATTACATTTATTTCTCTTAGATTTACATTAGTTCCTAATGTATGGTCTAGTGTCTTAGTATCCATTATATTCCTCTGATTTTTATCATTTATATTTATAAAATGAATTTTTAAAGCTAAGACAGATGTTATGTCTGCCGTAATATCACCAACTTATATATAAGTTTTTAATAAAAAAGGTAATAATAGATGGATGTTAAAACATTATTAGTTAAATCAATAACTCTTCTTTATAGAGAGAGCCAACTTACTGATAAATCAGATAATTCTTCTGATCTTATAAGAACAGTTTTGGAAGATATAAAAGTATCTGACTTTTCCATAGGATTAAGCTTTGAAAAAGATATAATCATAGCAATCAAGCATATATTGTTATCTATGTGTGATAACCCAATAGATCATCAATATGATAAAACAGATTTATTACAATCAATACAAATAGCTACAGGTAATGACGAGAAGTATTTTGAGATCATAAAACAAAATATAGATAATGATTTAAATGAATCTCAACTAAAAAAATTAATAACAAATATTAGAAAGAGTATAAGTACTCATTTTAAAGAACAAAAGTTATGTGATGTGTTATCATTTGCATCTCAAAGGATTAAGTTTGAAAGACATAAAATAAAAAATGTTAATGAATTTATAACTGATGTACTTACATCACTAGAATCTTTACAAGTAGAATCCACAACTAATGATCCAGCTGTTATGTGTGAAGCTGATCTAGGTAATGATAAAAATCTAAAAGATATATTTAAAAATGTATTATCTATAAACGTAGGTAGTAAGGTATATAAATTAGGATGGCAAGATTTAAACGAAATGACACAAGGTGGATTAAGACCAGGTGAGTGTGTTGTTCTATCAGCATTACAACATAATTATAAATCAGGTATGAAGTTAAGTTGGTTAGCTCAATTAGCACAATTTAATAAACCACATACTTTAGATCCTACTAAAAAACCACTTATATTAAGTATTTCTTTTGAAGATGATATAGAAAATGAATTACAATTCTTATATCAGTATTTAAAATATGATGAAACTTTAGAAAAAGTAGATGTTAAAAATGTAACAGAAGATGAGATGTCTTCTTATGTTAAAGAAAAGTTATCAGCTAATGGTTTTAACATAAAGAAATATAGAGTAGATCCTTCTCAATGGACTTATAAATCTTTAATGAATTTAGTTCTAGATTTAGAGTCAGAAGGTTATAACATAGAAATATTGTTAGTTGATTATCTATCTTTATTACCTACTACTGGTTGTACAGGTGGTAATATAATAGGTGGTGATGTATTAGATTTGTTTAGAAGAATTAAAAACTTCTGTAAATCAAAAGGTATTACATTTATAACACCACATCAATTATCCACAGAAGCAAAACAACTATTAAGAAATGGAGTACCTGGATATCAATTAGTTAAAGAAATAGCTGAGAGAGGATATTTTGATAAGACTAAAGCTTTAGATAGGGAATTTGATTTAGGTATACTCATGTGTAAATTTATGCATAAGAAAAAACATTATCTAGCTATGCATAGGGATAAACATAAAATACCTACTATTATAGATGAAGAAAAGAAATTCACTATATTAGAATTTCCTGATAAGATGCCTATACCTTCAGATATAAATAGAGAGAGAAGTACTTTTAGGAATATAAGAGAATTAGAAAGTAAAACAGAAGAAGATATATTTAGTATATAGATGTGAAATAAACAAAAAAAAAATAAGTGACCTATGTACACTAACAGGGGAGGGCCTGTTAGTGTACATATCATCACGAACTCACTATAGAGAGAAGGAAGAGGAAACTTCCATAGTAAGTTCACCACCACACCACAACGAACTTTTTACTACTTTATACTGGTGAGTCCAGCTGGATTTGAACCAGCGACCTAATTGTTACTATCAAACTATTTCTAATTTTTTACACCATTTTTTTATAGTAACATTGCTAACACCAAACATTTCACCTATCTTTAATTTACTATTTTCTTCTAATAATTCAATTAAATATTTCTTAGATGGTATTTTAGATTTTTTATTAGAAAATTCTTTATAACATTTACTACTACAGTATGAAAAACCATTAGATATAGGAAATTCACAATTTAAACATCTTATGCACCCCAAATCCATACGTTCTTTATATTCTGGTTTTGGTATTATTACATTTTTATTCATCCAAGAATGTAATTTTAAATGCTGTGATTCTTCAATAACTAAAAGATTGTCTGGCGAATTGTTAGATCTATTACCATCTAGATGATGAACAACTTCTTCATCTCTTAATTTTCTTTTTATTACTTTTTCTTCTGCAACTATTTTATGTTCATATTCATAATCAGTAATATCAAAATTCTTTTGTTTGTCATCTGATATAACTTGTACATATCCATTTGTTAATATTCTTTTTTTACGCATATTCTTTAATTATTCTTATAAATGGTGCCCCATCCTGGTTACGATCCAGACCTTCCGTCTTATGAGGACGATACTCTCGCCAGTGAGTTACTGGGGCTTAATTATTATTTACCTCTTACCACTATAACTTTCGTTACCTTTTTCAAGTTTGTGGTCTGGACTATACCTTCATTTATTTTACTAAATGTTTGCCGTCTAGTCTCTACACCTTCTTTTAATAAAATTAAAAGCTTGGCTCGGTATTATCATTTTAAAGACTTCACCGAATTTGACAAATTCTACTTAGTTAAAAACTAAGCAACCCAATTTATCTGAACCATGTATTTTCATATTTAGGTTCAGATACTTTAAGTCCCCTGCTCTGACCAACTGAGCTATAGACTCTAAAACCGTAACAACAACTAAATCATTTTATTCTGATGTCTCAATCTCTATCTAATTAAATAATTACTATATAATTAATTATTAACCACATGGTTAATATACCTCTTTTTGAGTTTTATCTTTACATTGTGAGTACGATCTAAACAATTATTAATTAATATAATATTATTTAATTATAAACAAGGAGTATCTATTCTGAATTCGAATAAAGAATAGAGTTTTTTTAAGATAGGTTTTAATTGAAACACCAGAATGAAATAATCTAGAAAAGAGAGTTAGTAAAGATTTTATAATAGTTAGATGTTATCTGAAAAGCGTATAGTGATCTCTTCTCTCGAAGTTACTGCCCTGAGTGTCCTACTTCAACTACTCATGTCTGACAGTCGTTGATTTCTGTAGATCCTACAGTATTTTTGTTAATAATATATAAAAGTTACACTATGTAAGGTTCTGATATAAGTAACTTACCAAAACTTTTACTTAATATATCTATCATCTTATCAGTTCTACTTATGTTAGCTAAGTTCTTAGATGCGTTAAAATCTCTATTATGAGCCAACTAATATCTTCACCACTTTTTACCAATACAATAAGGATATATCAGAATAACATATTAAACTATTTTTATTTTCTTTACTAACTCTACAAGAAGGTAAGAACTGTATTTACAATCCTTATAAGAAATGGGTGAAACCAATACTAATATAAAAATTACCATATGCTATTCGCAATACAGTATTTTCAATAGTTGAAATAATTATCTTATATGGGTCTATTCAATTATCCGATACGGAAGGTAGAATAGTTTTTTCCATTACTCTGGTATTTATGGACATGCCTATTAAATAATCAGAGAACATATAACTGAAGCCTCGGTCAATTACGCCAAGTCTAATCTTCATATAATAACTATTATCAATCGAGTTTAATATACTAAAAGTATTTCTACTTGGATTTTATGTCGAATATATTACATCCACCTAAGTTATTGGTGAAAGCTCTCTATCAAAATTTTATATTTATCTTAAATTAACCGCTTCTACTAAGTAATCTTTCACAATCACTTATCCACAATTAATTCGTTCGCCCTAGACTAATATTAATCTGTAAGATCGACAGACAGAATTAATTATTAGTAAATTATAAATATCTTTAACAATTAGGACATTTAACTAATATAATAATGTGATCAATAATATTATATTTTGTTTTTTATATATAAAATAAATCTTCTATATAGTATTGATTTCAGGTTAAGTATATATAACCATAATTATTTAGAAAGGGATATATTATTTTACTATAATAAAAAGGAAAAACAAAATGAAAAGTATAAAATCTTTAGATGAATTAAAAAATATACCTGTTGAATTATATAAACAGTTATATATACCAGATCACATAAAATTAAAACTAACTATATTAGAGATTATAAAAGAGAATGAATTGACAGATATAAATTCTATTCTTTTAGAGATATTTAATAAGACCAAAAAGATTATTAAAAGAGAAGCTATATGGAGAATATTATCTGATATGAAGAAACTAAATATGGTGGAAACTCCTACTAAAGGTATTTATAAAGTTAAGAATAAAGAAGTAAAAAAATAAATAACAATTATACTACAGGATGATATCATCCTGTAGTATATAAAATATGTTTTTATTTAGAAATATACATAATAATTTCTATATTTTGAAACTGATAAATCAAACATTAATTCTTGTAATATTAATAATCTCTCTAATGCTTCTTTATCAGTATTGATTCTATCTAAAAACCACCCTCTCAAAGTAAAAGTTTCAAACTTACAAAACTTAATAAGAAAGGCATATATTTGTTCTTGATATATATCGCCACGTATACCATCTATAACTTCTTGAATATTCTCTATAGTATATGTTTCTTTATCATATAAATCAAGATTAACAAGACATGGTGGTATACATAAAACTGTTTCAATTTTGTTATATAGTTTATTAACTAGTATTTTACTATCTTTTGTTATTGTGTTTAAATTATTTTTTTTAAGATATCTTCTATCTCTAAATAATTGTTCATATATTCTAATATCATTACAATTTAATAAATATTCTAAATTATCTTTAGTAAAAAATTGTGGATAATCAGAATATAAACAAACTGTTTTCTTAGTTACTCTTTTAGGTAGTATATTTTTAAAACTATTTATTAGTTTATTTAATATACTTTCTTGTTTCATTAAACTTAACATTTTTATTTCCTATTATTTTCCTTAAGCTGCTTTATTTTTTCTTTTTCTAAAAGATGTTTTCAAATCAAATCCATGTTTAACTATTCTTTCTTCATTAGGTATTTCTACCATAAGGTTTTGTGGATAACTTAATGTACCTGATATATACATATCTAATTCTTGATACATAGTTTGTGCATCCATAACTTTTTGAAACATTAATTGATCTAAACAAGGATTAATAATTATTTCATTAAATGATAATATTTGTTTTCTTAAATAGTAGTCATATTTACTTTGACCAACACACATAAAAACACTGATTACTTTATTAGCTATTAAGAAATCATTTACATCTATTTTAAGTTGGAACCAATCTTTAACTAATAAATTAAGTTTAATATCTTCTATTGGAATAATTTTATTTTTAATACAAAATTTATTAAAGTTGTCTATATTGTAAAGATACTCTACTTTTTGAATTTCATTAAAATTCTGATATTGTTTTCTATTTTGAACTACGGTTATAATAGGATAGACTTTACCACATAAAAATAAAATACTTTTATAACAATAATATTTATTCTTCTCTTTACTATCATCATAAATTACAAAACAATTTAGTATAGATCTTTTATTTATATTACTAAGACTAACAATTTTATCTGTTTTATATTTTACTATTTGTTTTAATAATGAGATAGGATGTATATCTTCTATTACTTCTTTCAAAGATAATTCTTTATGTGGGTAATTTATTTTATTAAAATATGTTTCATCTTTTACATTTAAAGAAGAACTAATAGTTGTCCTATTATAAATAACATTTTTGTCAGTTCCTAATCTTTGTAATGAGTCGTAATAATCTTTAAAATTACTTACTATTTTCATATTAGTTTACCTATAGTTAATGTACTACTATATTTCCTTCTTCATCACTAACATATACTATATCTTTTAATTCTTTCATATCTGTGTATAGAGAAATCACACCATCTTTTTCACCTATAGTTTCACTTATAGAAATTATAACTCCATTTAGAGGTGCTGATTTAACAACAGTTATTATAGAAAATTCATTTTCTAGATCACTATTCTTCACAACATAAAAATTATACTCACTAATATCTTCTTTATTTTCTAACATCTGTCTTATCATCTGATTCAAATAACCTACTGTATTTCTATAGTAATTTTCACCATAATTATAATAAATACCATTAAGAAGATCTAAAGGCGATACAAACAAAGGTTTATCTTTTTCTACATTATCAAACATAATTAATATCCCTCATCATGACTATTACTAACTATTTCAAAATCATAAATATTGTTTTCTTTCTTATAAATAGTAATATTTAATATTAAATTATCTTCATAAGGAACTTTCATTTCATAGTTAAGTTCAAAGTTATTTTCATCAGTTGTTTTGTTAGTTATGCCTTTACAGTAAAAAGATCTATCTATAGGTAATATTTTATTTATTGAAAAACACTTTCCTAAGAAACATGGAAATGTAGATTTTATTACATGTAGTCTTTTATTCTTATAGTTATCAGTGTAAGATATAATTATAGTAGATAAAGAATTACTTATATAAATACAATCTAAAGAACTAAAATTTACTAAATTAATAGGTGCTGGTTCTTCTGATAAATTAAAAGTGAAATTGAAACTATTTTCTATAGATAAATTACTATTTAAGAAGTAATATATATTATCATCTTTCTTTCTTAATATATATAATTCAGATATTTTATTTATATTATCTGTTGAATTATTATCTACAGTTAATACTAATAGATTTCTATTTCCATGTATGTCAGATAAAATTATTTTACAATCGTTATATTTAATATTATTTAATTTTTTATTTAGAAATTCTAAAATACTAATCTGAAATATTTGTTCTTCATCCATAATTTATCTTTTTATTATAACAAGGATATTTTTATATCCTTGTTATATGGTTAATTATTCTAATACTGGTATAACTGCTATACAACTATTTAAAAAATAAATCATAATTCTTTTAGAGATTATATTAGGTTCATCGTTATATTGTTTAGTTTCTAATCTAATTATTGTAAAATAAAACCAATTAGATAAATTTATCACGTTGTGTGAAAATTCAACATCTTCAACTACTAATATGTGTGTGTCGTCCTCCTCATACTGTCTATTGAAGAAATGACAATCTGTATTGTCAACTTCTTCAATACCATCTCTTTCATTTTTTAACATATTATACAAATCTATTGTACGTTTTTTAAAATGAGGCAAAATTTGCTCATATGTAATATTAGATATAGAGAATAAACTATTATCATTAAAAATAGGTAAATCTTCTAACATTAAATATTCTCTAGCTTCCGCAATATTTGCATATGTACTACCTTCTACAGCTATATAATTCCTAACATTTTCTAAATTAAGAACAGCTATGATTTTATTTATTTCTTTAGTTATGAAATCTTCTTCTTTAATACTTTTATTCATAATATTCTCATAAGATAAATATTTATTCTTCTTTATTTAATTCTGTATGTAGTTGTATTAATTCTTCAATATTATATCTAACAGACAATAGCATTATATCATTAACACCAACAGAAATATGTTGTTTATCAGATGTTAAAGTTATGTTATGACCAAACATTAGATTTGTTTTAAATTCATTATCTTTTTGTTTTAATAATGATTTAT
>FSSH01002678.1_pt1 | contig 22704 bp, 42 predicted proteins | sample 1166101 | NCBI WGS metagenome assembly FSSH01 (sample SAMEA32972668, study PRJEB13176) | freshwater metagenome | biome: Drinking water system; feature: Biomass in drinking water that filtered by 0.45 um membrane; material: drinking water | place: USA | collected 2012-12-20 | depth 0 m | reverse complement strand
TCCCGCTCGGCCTCGCCCAGCTTGGCGCCGTTGGCGAGAGGCATGTCGAGCATCCGCTTCACCGCGTTCTCAGCAGCGGCGCGGGCAAGCAGCGCCTGCGAGGCATTGCTCGGACGGATCGGCGTGACGACTTCTTCGTCGCGGCGCGAGGCTCGATAGATCGAGGCCCGCTCGTTCCGCATCGAATGCTCGACCATGTAGTTGGCCGCCGTCGAGACAGCAGAGTGGATGATGGCGCGCAGCAGGACCGCGTCCGTCATGCAGCGCTCGACCAGCGAGGCCGTGGCGGCATCAGTGTCTCCGCCCGCGTCTTTCAAAGCGGCACGGGCTAGGGATGGCAGGGAAAAGTCTTCGGCGATCTTCTCGGCAGCACTCAAGAAAGCCTCCTATGGTTTGGGGTTGACGGTGATCAGCGGCGGTCAGTTGCGGTCAGTTGCGGTCAGCCGGGCCCACAAGAGCCTCAGCCGCGCGCACAGCAGGGTGAGCAGGCCCGGTGGCGAGCCTGGTGATTTCGATTTCATGTTGGAGTTGCCGCATCTGGCGCTCGCATTCGGCCTGATAGGCGGCGAGCAGTTTCAGGAGGATCGAGGCGCAGATCGACTTCGGTCGCCGGTAGCGCAGCGACCAGAACGATCGGGACGGCAAGGCGTAGCGACGCTCCAGGCGCTCCATGGCGTTGGGCAAATCGCCCGGGCCGCGCATCTCACGGGCTGCGAGATCGTTGGCAATCCGAGCCGCCTCGTCGACGAGCTCGGCGGGCGTCTTTTGCGCCAACTGCAAAAAGGTTTCGCGCACTGGAAAACGCTCCTCTGCGACAACAGGGTCACAGACGGCGGCGGCGGAACGGGTCGAAGCGGTCGGGACATTCCGGGAGACGCCCCTGGCAGGGCGGGCTTCCACAGAACGGAAGGGCGATGGGCATGAAGACGAGAGCGACAGGGCCACCATGTCAGCGGACCCCGATGACGACGGAGACGATCATGGCGAAGAAAACCACCACGATGATCGCCGCCATGATGCGCATGACCGGGCTCACGAGGAGGCCTGCGAAGCCTGGGCGGACGCCGCCGCGGGCTTTGTCTTTTTCGCGATCGCGAGCGAAGTCAGCGAGGCGACGTTGACGCCCTTGACGCGCTTCTCCTTCGCCAGATCGGCGACCTTCTGGAACGCCGTCATCGGAATCGAGTCCCGGGCGACCCAGGATTGGACGGTGGGGAACGGCATATCGAGAGCGGAAGAGACCACCTTGGGTCCGCCGAGCGCCTTGATGATGTCGGAGAAGCTTTGCATGACGACGCATCATGCATATCGCATTGTGCGCGTCAAGTCCGATGTCGGACTCGCACGACGATTTTGGTTAGACCGCGCAGATGGACAGTTTCGGCGATCGACTGAAGATGGCGCGGCTGGCGAGGGGGTTCCGCCACGCTAAGGACGCCTGCGACCGCTTCGGATGGGTGATCTCTACCTACCAGCAGCACGAAAACGGCACTCGCGGCGCAAGAGACGACGCCAAGGTGGAGTATGCCAAAAAGTTTCGCGTCAATCTTAACTGGCTGATGACAGGTGACGGCCCGTCAGGACTGGATAGCATAACCTCTGGTCAATTGAGCGGAGGTGACCATGCGTCAAATACTGTTTCGGTTGAGCGACTATTCGTTCGGTGGGTGGCAGAGGCAGGCGCCTGGCGCGAGGCCGATGTCTATGACGATGAGCCGGAGGGCTTCTCGGTCATGACGTCAGACGGCTACCCTGGTGTTCCCCGGTTCATCGTCAAGGTTGCCGGCGACTCGGTCGCGGATCTTCGGATATTCGACGGCGACTATGTCGTCTGCCTCGACTGGATCGCGCTCGAGGGGCGCATGGCAGACGGCCAGGTCGTCGTCGTCCAGCAGACCGACGGGCACAAGATCGAGACCACCATCAAGGTGCTGAAGCTCTTCAACGATCGCTACGAGCTGCAGCCGCGCTCGCCGAACCCGCGGCACAAGCCTATCATCGTGCCGATCAACCACGATGACGAGCACCGGAGTGTGCAGATCATCGGCCTCGTCGAGAGCCTTCACCGGCCGATCGGGCGGGGATAACCCCACAGGAGAGAAACATGAAGGCCGCGCCTGCCACGATCATCGCGCTGCTGGCGCTCGCCGGCGCGGCCTGCACTACGACCGAACAGCCGCGCCAGGCCGCGGTGACCGCGACGCCCTCGCCCCTCTCCGCCAAGGACACCGCAGCAATCAAGGTCGGCGTGACCAGGGTGCTCCGCGATCCCGCCAGCGCTCAGTTCGGCCAGTTCGCTGCTGTCACCACATCAGACGGAACCCGCAAGGCCTGCGGCTACGTCAACTCCAAGAACGGATTCGGCGGCTACTCTGGAATGAACCTTTTCATCGGCTCGTTCTCAGGCTCGACCTTTACGCCGACCGACATCGGATCCGACGAGACCGATCTCCGCATCATGCGAGGCTTCTGCGCTCAGGCGGGCATCAGCATTTGATCAGCGCGCAGGCATCCTCGCCTTGAAATAGGCGAGCACATCGGGGAACTCGTACAGGCAATCGGCGTGCCCGGCGTTGATCACGGCCATGACTACCTTGTGCAGGATCTTCGCCGGGTCGACGTCGAGCTTGCCTTCGACACCGAACGGTTCGCCATCGATGAGCCGAGTGCCAGGGTTGTCGAGCGCTTCGGTAAGCGATCTGGGCGCAGCGGCCGCGATCGCAGCGTCAGCATCGTCGAACGCGAGTAGGCGCTCTTTCCAGCCTTTTGGCGGCGGCGTCGGCACGCCCCACTGCGCGAACTGCGCATAGGTCCAGCCGCCTTTCGCAGTTTTCGCAGCTTCGATCTCGTCTGCCGTCACGCGCCGCCGCGGCGTCCAGTCTTCGCGCATTGCTCTACCTCCTACTGTGTTTTCAGGATGAATCTCAGTCTTGTTGAAGGTCTCTGGAAAGCTCCTGAAAGCGGTTCAGATCGGTGCATCCGCCATAGACCCCCTTACCCCCTTGCGCGTGAAGCGCGAGGAGGAAGGCGATCTTGGCGGGGCTCGCTGAAACTCGGACGAGTCGTTTGCAGAGCCGCCACGGCCCCTCTCGGGAATCCGGTCCTCAGTTTCCCAGCCGCACCGTAGGACTTTCGACCCCCGCGCGCTCCGCCGTGCTGGACTGACCGGCGACGCATCGCAGGCCAGCGGCTTTGAATGCCACCGGCTGGAAGGGGGAGAGCGGCAGATGTGGGGATTGAACAGTCGAGCGACGCCATATCTTGCGTCTGAGGCCTGATTCGCCTATATCGGCTGGGCCTCGCGCTCGGTGTCCGTACCACCGAATCTTCCGCCCTCGAGTTTCCAGACTCGGGGGCGGACTCGTTTTGGCAGATGCACGACGATCATGCAAGGGGCGCAGATTATCGTGCAATAGCGGTTGACACGGCCGCATGCATCATGCAGTTTGCATCATCGCAACCGCAGCGAGATGCAGATGCCATCCCCATCCGAGACGCCCACAACCTGGACCGACGCCATCAAGGCGAAGAAGCGCGCTCGCCGCCTTGTTCAGATGATCGAGGAGCAGCGCTACGGCGTCTCCGAGGCGGAAGCTACGATCAAGGCGAACCAAGACATCATCGACCACGCACAGCGTTTCGTTGACGAGCGTGAGCGGATGATCCGAGAGCTTCAGGCGGAGATCTGCCGGCTCAAGGAAGGTCTCGCCAGTGTCGATCCGACGCTTACGACGTCGAGGGACGCTGCCGCCGATTCCGTCCAGAAGTTCACTGACGCTATCCGCCATGTCCAAAGCGCTCTGGATCGGCATGAAGCTCACATCGAGGAATTGGCCGAGAGCGCCGACACGACTTTGCTCGACGAGACGCACGAAGCGAGCCGCGCCGATGCCGTCCGGCTCTTCTCGATCAAGCATGAGTGCAAGCAGCCGGATGCTCTGGACTTCCTGACGCCCGAACTGCTTCGTGATCGCGCTATCTTGGCTGAGGACATCCTCATCGAATTGGTCAAGCAGGACGGCGCAGCCGCTCACCCCGATCTCATCGTCAAGCGCGCCTACGGGGTCGCCGACGCGCTGATCGCTCAGAGCCGGGGAGCGTTCTGATGTCCCGCTCCCCATCCGAGACGAAGACCGGGCCTGAGAGCGCGCCAGCGTTCGGCGACGAGACGCCGCTCACGATGGAATTCAAGGACGGCGAACTCATCCAAGTCTCCGGCGCGCGTTTGGAGCACATGGACTGGCGTTCGTTGTTCCGGCTGATCCGTCGGCTCGCCAAGCTCAACCTCGCGCAGGAACTGGAGATCAACCGCTACAAGGCGGAGGTCGAGGATCGCGACACTCGCGAGGACCAGGCCTACAGCAAGCGAATGGACGCCGAGACGATCGAGCGCCGCGACCTGTTCGCGATGGCGGCGCTGATGCAGCACGCCAACCTTCTGACGATCACCAAGGACGCCGCCATGAATCGCGCGTCGCAGGGGGTCATCGCGCGCCTTTGCTATTCGCAGGCCGACGCCATGGAAGCGGCGCGCTCCGAAGGGCAGCGGTCATGAGCGCGCTCCTCACCCCGATCATCGGCGCTGAGCCGGCGGCTGTGGCCGAGACGGTGCGGCTGCTGAACGAGGCTTTTGACGCCCGCCTCGCCGGCCACCGCGCTCGGGAGCAGCGCATGCCGCATCTGTCCGATGTGCTGATGCAGAGCGCCGAGCGGCTGAGCGCTGCGGCGCGGTCCATCGAAATCCAGTCGCAGGAGGCGCGCTGATGCCATCCACATCCCACACGCTGGAAACGACGTGGCCCTATGGCTGCGATGATGTTGAGGTCGAGATCGGCTTCACGTTTGAGCCGGGCTATCCCGGCGATCGCACCGATCCGCCGGCGCCGGACAGCGCTGAGATCACGTCGGTCTTCATCCGCGCCGGCGGCGAGCGCAGGCCCGCGCCGAACGCCATGATCGAGGCGATCAGCGCCAGCGACCGCATCTACCAGGAGATGGTCGATCTCGCGAAGGGCGAGCGCGTGCCGGATCCTGATGCCGCGCGCGACGCGGCCATGGGCGAGGACTGGCTATGAGCCGCGTCGATCGCATCCGCTGGCGCCTGTTCAAGCTTCTGTCGAGGATCGGCTGGCGGATCTGCCCCGAGCCGCACCGGTCGATGCTCGAAGCCTCCATGGCCAAGGCCGAAGTCCCCGCGTGGAAGGATTTGCCATGAGTCGCGCGATCTACCCACCAGTCGCGAGCGCCGAATACGCCGACAAGATCGCCGAGGCGGTCGACCGTGGCGTCCTGCGGATCATGCCGCACTGGTGCAGCCGTGAGGCCTGCCAGACCGAGATCGACAGCCAGAACGTTGGTCGGCACTGGCCGCTGCGGGATCGCTACATCCCGACACTGACGTTCGTCTCCGACAAGCAGGAGGCCCGCGATGCTGCGTGACCATGCGCAATGCCTGTTCGTGTCTGCGCCGATCTCCGACTGCGGCCGCGACATGCGCCTGCCCGAGCCGGTGCTCGCCTCGCACTGGCCGCTGGCCTTCATCGGGCTCCTGATCCTCGCGCTCGCTCTGCGGACGTTCGTTCAGGCGCTCTACCCGCACGAGATCGATTGGGAGCAGGAGCCGGAGAAGAAGCCGCTCCGGCATCCCGAAGACGCGGCCCGGGACGCGGGCGCCTGATGCTGGCGCTCAACCTCCTGATCTTCGCCCTGTTGGCGAGCATTCCGCTGGCGGCCTCCGGCTCTTTGCTGATCCGAGCCGTCCGCCAGTCCTCACGGGGCCCACCGCAATGGGCCGGGAACACCTCGAGCCCCGCCGTGCGCTGCGAAAAGGCCGCAGGTCTCGCTGGCAATACCTGAAAACGGGGAGCGTTGCGGCGCTCCCCTAGCCCCCGAAAGGAGCCTCTGATGAGGACCGATTTCATCAACAACCTGAACGACCACCTCCGCGCCAGCGCCAAGCACATGCGCGAGGCCCTGGCCCTGAAGCAGGCTGAGGTCGCTCGGCTCGAATCCCTGATCCGCGTGACCGAGAACATGGCCAGCGAGGAGCAGATGGTCGGCGATCCGTCCGTCAACGGCGATCGCGAGCCGCTCCCATCCGTGCTGCGGCCGGCTGAGCCAGCCGTCGAGATGCGCAATGGCCGCCCCGTCATCTCCGGCCCCGCTGAGACCGCGAGCGCCTCGCAGGCCGCGTGACGCACCGCCGCGCCACCTCCTCCGACAAGGACACCACTATGACCGAAGCCGCCGACCCGAATGACCGGTCCGTCTGGACCGCGCTGCTGAAGAGCGGCGGCTCGCCGAAGCCCGACAGCGAGGTGAGCACTGGCTACTGGCGCCTGCCGAACGGCACCGCCGGCACCGCGATCCCGATCGCGACCTATTTCTATGCGCCCGACGAGGCCAAGCCGAACAAGGGCGTGTGGATGGCCACCGTCAAGGGGCGCGACATCGACCAGGGCGACGGCGAGGAATGGCTGCAGTTCGTCGCCAGCCGCTGGCCGAAGCTGAAGGCGGTGTCGGACGCCGATTACGAGACCGCGATCAGCACCGGCATGTGGCCGGATGGCACGCCGGTCGAGAAGCGCGACGGCATCGGCGGCAACAGCCCGCCGGAAGGCTCGATCGAGGCGCTGCTGGCGGAGGCCGCCGGCCATCTCGAGTCCGCCGCCAACCTGATCAAGGCCGGCGCCGCGAAGAGCGAGGCCGACGCCGATCTCGCCGCCAACATGGCGAAGACGCTGACCGAGACCAAGAGCAAGGTCATCGCCGCGCACAAGGTCGAGAAGCAGCCGCACCTCGACGCCGGCCGCAAGGTCGATGACCGCTTCTTCCCGACGCGCGACAAGCTCGACGACATCACGCGGATGCTGAAGGCCAAGGTCATCAACCCGTGGCAGGTCGAGCAGGATCGCATCCGGCGCGAGGCGGAGGCCAAGGCGAAGGCCGCGGCCGATGCCGCCGCCGCTGCCGGGCGCGAGGCCGAACCACCACCATCGGTCGACGCGCCCAAGGTCGCGGCCGGCTCGCGCGGCCGGAAGGTTTCGCTGGTCGAAGAGAAGTACGCCGAGATCACCAGCCACGAAGCTCTCGCGGTCGCGCTGATCCGCGCCAAGAGCACCCCTGTCATTGCCGCTGTCGAGGCGGTCGCCGGCCAACTCGCTCGCAACGCCATGAACGTCGTCGGGTCGAGCCCGGCTGACGGGATGGTCGTGCGGTCCCGCCAAGTTTCCCGCTGAAGGACATCGCCACCATGAACGCTGTTGCCCAATTCCAGCCGCCACGCCTCCCCTATCACCCCGCGCTCCAGGAGCGTTTCGGCGTCGATGCCAGCGGGTGGAAGGCGCTGGTCGAGGCCATCTATCCGCTCGCCAAGACGCAGGACTCCGTCGCCATGGCGCTGTCCTACTGCAAGGCGCGCAAGCTCGACCCGTTCAAGAAGCCGGTTCACATCGTGCCGATGTGGGATGCCAAGGGCGGGCAGGATGGCACCGGCGGCTACGTCGAAACCGTCTGGCCCGGCATTTCCGAGGTCCGCACGACCGCGTTCCGGACCGGCCAGTATTCCGGCTGCGATGAGACCGAGTTCGGCCCGGAGATCACGCAGACCTTCACCGCGCTGAAGGACAAATGGGAGAACCGCCGGAAGGTCGGGACCGAGGAGATTTCGGTCACCGTCACGTTCCCCGAATGGGCGCGCATGACCGTCTACCGCGATCTCGGCGGGCGCACCTGCAAGTTCGTCGGCCCGAAGGTCTACTGGCTCGAGAGCTATGCCAGCCAGGGCAAGCTCGACATCCCGAATTCGATGTGGGCCGACCGCCCGATCGGCCAGATCGAGAAGTGCGCGGAGGCGGCTGCGCTGCGCAAGGCGTTCCCGGAGGAGATCGGCAACGATCTCACCGCCGAGGAGATGCACGGCCGCCGTGTCGATGCTGACTTCGCAGGGCCGGAGGTCGCTGAACCCGCGCGCCGCCAGCCGCCGGCGCCGCCCAAGGTCGAGGATGCCGTCGTCACCGAGGTCAAGCCGGCCGGGCGCGCTCCGAAGCCGCCTGCCCACGATCCGGAGACGGGCGAGATCGCTCAGGAGCAGGCCGCCGGCCCGGCGCCGACCGAGGCGAAGCAGGAGCCGGTCAAGGTCACCAGCGGCAGCGCGGCGCCGGCCGAGCAGCAGGACACCGCCAAGGCGAGCCGCAGGCCCCGCGGCTGGGCCAAGCTGTTCGAGCACGCCCGCATCGTCATCGAGGACGGCAAGTTCACGAAGGATGCCGACGGCTTCGCCACGGTTGGCGAACTGGCCGCTGATGGCGATATCGCCGACGCCGATCTCGTGCTGAAGGACAACGTCATCGTCAAGAACGAGGTCGTGCTGCCAGGTGCTGAGCCTGCGGTCGATCCGGCCGCTGCCATGGCGAAGTTCGAACGCGACTTCGCGGCTGCCGACAGCATCGACGCGCTGAACGCCGCCGCCCAGGCGAACGAGGCGGCCTATCTCAAGCTCAAGGCGGCTGGACAGCACGAGCCGGCGGATAAGCTCTTCCGGGCTGCGGAGGCGCGAATCCTGAAGGCTGACGCCGAGGCCGAGATGAGCGCGGGCAAGCTCGCCGACCCGGTTTCCGCCGAAGAGCGCGGCCAGCCGGCGGATGACGACTTCCCTGGCGATCGCCCCTCCGCCAACGCCGCGCCGGTGAAGCCTGAGAAGATGGGCCTGCCCGAACTGGAGCAGCACATCCGCTCCTACATCATGGGCGCCACCAACGCCGATGACCTGAAGAAGCGCTGGTACATGGACGACGAGCTCCGCGAGAAGCTCAGCGACAAGGTCCGCGGCGAACTCCGCACGCTCTGGAAGGCGCGCATGGAGGAACTGCGCGCCGCCGAAGGCCAAGGCTGACACCATGGCCCGCCGCGCCAAGGACAAGCCCGTGATGATCCTGCGCGTCGTGCGCGGCGGCTATGAGCCCGCCAGCGCCTTCGACCAGGAGATGCACGCGAAGTTTGCCCTTGGCGCGGAGGTTACCGCCACGATCGAGCAGCCGAAATCGCTTGATCTCCTACGGCTCTATTTCGGCTTTCTCGGCTTCGTCGTCGAGAACACCGATTGGCCGAGCGACACCACCTCGCTGTCGAAGAGCCTGCTGACGCAACTCGGCTACGTCGAGAACTTCGTCGCGCTCATGGACGGCAGCATCCTCACCCATCCGAGGTCGATCGCCGACATGGATCACCAGGAATTCAAGCGCTACTGCGACAAGGCCTTCGACGAGATCTGGGATCGGTTCGGACTTGAGGTCGAGCAATACAAGCTCGCGCAAATGAAGAAGGCCGCCGGCTCATGGTAAAGTTTAACAGGTGGACTATCATCGCTCCCGCAGAGCCAAGCCTGCACAGGCACAAGAGAGTTCTCTGCGTTTGCGATTGCGGCGTTGAGAAAACGCTCCACTTGGACAAGGTGAAGAGCGGAGCGACAAAGTCCTGCGGGTGCCTGCGGGATGAGGCGGCTCGCGCGCGGGCAACGCACGGCCACACCAGAAAGGGAGCAGCGTCTCCTGAATATTGGGCGCTGGCTTCGATGAAGAGCCGATGCTACCTGCCGCACCACCCGGAGTTTAAGAATTACGGGGGCAGAGGCATTACTGTCTGCGACCGCTGGCGTTTCGGAGAGAACGGCGTCAGTGCGTTCGAGTGCTTTTGGGCCGACATGGGCCAGCGCCCGTCGAATAAACACTCTATCGATCGCTACCCTGACAATGACGGCAATTACGAGCCGGGGAACTGTCGTTGGGCCACAAGCGTCGATCAGGGGCGCAACAGACGCGACAATCGCTTGGTGCAGATCAAGGGTGAGACCTTGCCGCTGTCTGCAGCGATTGAGAAGTACGGCTCAGCAAAACCGACAACGATTACCCGGCGCCTAAACCATGGCTACGGCGCAGAAGAATCGCTGCTAACCCCTGCGTTCGGCATCAGCCGACTGCCGCACAACAGGCTGCTTACTGAAGACCAAGTGCGGGCGATCTTCTTCGATGCACGCCACCATCGAGAGATTGCGGCCGAGCACGGCGTGTCATCCGGCGCGGTCTTCGACATCAAGGCTGGCCGCTCCTGGGCATATCTCGGGCTGGCGCACCAGGCTGCCAAGGCCGGAGGGCGCCGCTGATGCGCCGCGAGTTCCCCCGACGCATCCGAGCGGAAATCGTGCTCCGCGCGACGAACGCGGACGGTGTGATCTGCTGCGAGGGCTGCGGCCTGCCGCTCGGCAAGAAGGCCTACCAGATNNGACCACACGCTTCCCGAGGCGCTGGTCATGGACAAGTCGCGGAAGGTGACGGCCGCCGACGGGAAACTGCTGGGCCAAGCCTGCTGCCACGCTCCGAAGACCGCCGACGACATCCGCCGAATCCGCAAGGCCGATCGCCAGCGGGACAAGCACACCGGCGCCATGGGCCGCAAGCCATGGCCGAAGAAGCTTCGCCAGCCGGCGCCACCGCAGAACCGAGCGTCCACCCCGCTTACCAAGCCATTGCCGCCACGGCGGCTCACCTGAAGCCAGAGGAAGGACAAGATATCATGAGCGACCTCGATGGCGAGCGCGCCTTCGACCTGATCACCGAGCGGATGCTCGACCTCAACAGCCGGCTCGACGCGGTTTCGCGCGAGCGGGATGAGGCGCGCGGCGCGAAGTACGAGCTCGAGCGGCAGGTCAGGCTCATGGAGAGCCGCATGCAGTCGGCCTCAGCGGCCGCCATGCGCTTCAAGGCCATGGTCCCGCCCGACGTGCTCGCCGCGTCCGAGGCGAAGCCGACCGACCCCGACGAAATCCCCTTCTGAAGGAGCGCGACATGACCGATTCACCGAAGACCGCGCTCGCCACCTTCCTCGCAACGACCGCCCGAATACAGATGCTTCTCGGCACGCACGGCGAGGTCGCCAAGGCTCGCGACATCGTCCGCGATCACCACAATGCAGTCAGCCGGGTCAAGATCACGACCGGCGACAACTACTATGGGCGAGACGCCGAGCCCGAGACGGTTGAGTTCGCCAAGCGCGTTCGCGAGCAGTTGAAGGCGGACTTCATCGCCGAAGGCGAGGCCAAGCGCGACGCCCGCCTGCAGGAGATCGCTGCGGAGATCAGGGCGCTCGTCAGCGTCATCCCGCAGCAGGCCGCCGCCGCCTCAATCGAACTCGGCCATCAGGCCAGGATGCTCCAGCACGAAGCACAGGGAGGGACGACATGAGCGACGGAGAGGAGTGGATCCCGTTCGATTACTGCGAAGAGACGAGCCCCGCGCCGCGCTCTTCGCCGTCGGCATGGGTCGTCGAGAACGATGCCGGCCATCCCTGCTTGGCTGACGAGTTCGAGGATGTCGGCACCGCCCTCACAGATGGCCAGCAGATCAAATTCCTGCAGGTGGTCGACCACGGCGGCGCTGTCATCGTCTTCAACCCGGATGGCTCTGCAAGCCTCTCCACTCCGATGCCTGAGGCCGCCGAACACTGCTGCGTGATGGACGGCCTGCAGGCCGACACGATGGCCGACGACACCGACACGATGCTGGCCAACCTGCGGGAGGCCGCAGGCCCCAACCCCGGCGACGAGTTCACCGTGTCCTACTATTCGATCGTCGGGCCGCTTCCCTTCCGCTTCGACGCCGCCACGCGCGCTTTCGTCCAGGTGGCGTCATGACGGTCACGCGCGAAGAAATCTTGGCCGGCAAGGTGCGGGCCACCGGCCACTACAACGGCGGCTCTGGCCGATCCGGCTACCCGCATCGGCATATTCAGTTCCCGCGCGTCGGCTTCGTCGACTGGCTCTACAGCGGCAGGGAGCGGGAGAAGCGCGGTGTTCGGTCCGAGCGCATCTGGACGCTCGACGGCGCTGAGGTGGAGAGCCTGGACGCGGTGGTGGCCGGACTGGCAACGCCGCCGGTTCTGAGCGAGCGCGAGCAGGCAGTCCTGGGCCTTGTGCCCGCCGAGTTCGAGCCGCTGCGCGAGGTGGAGAAGCGCATCTCGGAAGCGCTCGGCGACCCGCCGCCGGAATCGAAAGGCTACGCCCAGCGCTCGGCACTGGACGTGATGACGCTCAATGCCAAGGGGCTCGTCGAGATCGGCCGGGTTGAGACCGAGCCGACCGACTTCATGAAGAGTACCGGAACGGAGCACCTCGCCTACATCCCGACCATTCGGAGGCGTCAGTCATGAGAACCCGCCTCTATCTCGACCTTGACGGCGTGATGGCCGACTTCGACGCGCACTTCCCGGCGGTCTTCGGCCTCGACCACCGCAGCATGGCCGACGACGCTATGTGGCAGACGATCAACGCGCACCCGAGCTATTTCCGGGACATGCCGCCCTGCCCGGGCGCGGTCGAGTTCTACCGCGAGATTGCGCACCACGAGCCTATCGTGCTGACGGCATGCCCGCGCACCAACTACGCCAACGCCGCGCAGCAGAAGCGCGCCTGGGTCTACGAGCATCTCGGCCCGCACGTCACCGTGCTCCCGGTCATGGGCGGCCACAACAAGCCGCTGTTCATGCACGCGCCCGGCGACATCCTGATCGACGACTTCGAGAAAAACACGCGCGCATGGTCAGCGGCAGGCGGCATCTCGATCCTGCATGACGGCGACTTCGATATGACGCGCCGCTATCTCAGGACGGCGATCGTGATCCGGACTTACCCGGGTGACCTCGCCGCCGCCCGCCGCGCGCACGAAGCAGAGTGGGATGCGGCATGAGCGAGCCCCGCGCCAACCTCGCCCGCACCGCCATGGAGAACATGATGCGGACAGCCGGCATTGCCGGGCGGCTGAAGTCCGTCATGCAGCAGAAGGGGCTCACGCGCGCCAAGGCCAAGTGCCCGGCCTGCGGCGGCGCCGACACGCTGCAGGGCAAGCTCGCTCCCCGAGGCCGCAGTCAGCACCTCCGCATGTGGTGCACGACGCCCGGCTGCAACACTCAGGTGTGGGAATGAAGCTCGTCACCCTCACTGTGAACTCATGGGACGGCGAACTGCCGCCGCTGGGCGAGTTCATCAAATCCGAGCGCGGGCGCACCGCCTTCAAGATCGTTGAGATCGTCATGCCGACGAAGCCCGGCACCAAGCACGTCTGCCGATTCCGCTGCGAGCGCCACTTCGCGCTCCAGAACACCGACGTCGTTCACGCATGGCGATGGAGCAAGCGCTGATGTCGAACATCGAATGGACCGAAGCGACCTGGAACCCGATCGTCGGATGCTCTGTCGTCTCGCCCGGCTGCACGAACTGCTATGCCATGACGATGGCGGCCCGGCTCGAATCCATGGGCACGCTGCCGCAATACGCCGGCACGACGCAGAAGGCCAAGGGCGGCCCTGTCTGGACCGGCAAGCTTGCGCTTGCGCCCGAGGCCACGCTGCTGGCGCCGCTCAACCGGCGGAAGCCGACGGTCTACTTCGTCAACAGCATGGGCGATCTCTTCCATGAGGGCGTGCCCGACGCCTGGATCGACCGCGTCTTCGCCGTGATGGCGCTGGCCCCGCAGCACACCTATCAGGTTCTGACGAAGCGCAGCGCGCGGATGCTCGCCTACATGACTGACCCCGCCACGATGGGCAGGGTCGCAGAGCAGGCGGCGCGCACGGCGCCGGTAGGCCGCGACATTTCGGAATGCGGCCTCATCTTCGCGCCTGGGTCGCCCACCGGCTACCAGCTTGATCCGTGGCCGCTCCGGAACGTCTGGCTCGGCGTCAGCGCCGAGGACCAGCGCCGCGCCGATGAGCGCATCCCCGATCTGCTGGCGACTCCGGCCGCGATCCGCTTCGTCAGCGCCGAGCCGCTGCTTGGGGCGATCCGGTTTCGCGGCACGAGCGAGGACCGCAAGCTCTGCTGGGATTGGCTGTCCGGAGAAACCGGGACGATGCATCCCGACGGTCCCGATTTCGACCAAGGCCCGAAGCTCGACTGGGTCATCGTCGGCGGAGAGAGCGGCGCGTGCGCACGCCCGATGGAAGACGCATGGGCGGATAGAATCGTCGAGCAGTGCTCCGCCGCCGGCACTGCCGTCTTCGTCAAGCAGATGGGCGGCCCGGTGAAGGCGCGCATGCGACCGATCCCCGAGCACCTGCAGGTGCGGCAGTTCCCTTTCGCCCGCCGCAACATCGACGCGGAGGGCTGACATGCGCCGCCCTCGCCGCATCATCCCCGCTCGCCACCCCAACGCCGACAGGTATCTGTCGCGCGAGGAGAAGCTCGCGCATGTGATCTGCGGCGCGGTGCACTCAGCCGGCTGCGCCTGCGAGAACGGATCAGCCGCGACCTGCCACACGATGGTCTGGGCGGCCAAGCAAGTCCTGAAGCATCTCGCCAAGGCGGAGGGCTGACATGCCACGGGCGCCAGTGCAGCCCGTCTTCGTTGATCGCGAGACAGCCGCGGCGCTTCTCATGATCAGCACGGACACGTTCGACGCATGGGTGACGGCCGGCTTTATCCCCGCCGCCCACGTCAAGCGAGGGCAGATCATCCGCTGGCATTGGCCGACGCTGGAGGAAAAGCTTGCCGGCGGCGGCGCCCCGGCCGCAGTATCCGACCCCTTCATGGAGGGGCTGAAGAATGTCGCGAAGGGCCGTCGTCATGCCACTGCCTAAGGGGATCACGCGCATCGCCAACAGGCGCACCGGCAAGGAATACTGGTATCACCAGGAGCGGCGCGGGAAGCCCGACGCAGGCCCGCGCACGGCCTTGCCGGAGTTCGGGACGCCGAAGTTCTATCTGGAGCTGGCGCGGCTCACAGGGCAGGCGCAGGCGCCGCAGAACACCATCGACAAGCTGATCGAGGACTTCAAGGCGCAGCCGGAATGGGGCAAGCGCCGGCCCAACACGATCTCCACCTATGAGACGGCGCTAGGCCACATCAGCGACGCATGGGGCAAGCAAGACCCGGCGGGGCTGACGGCAGCGCACGTCCTGGCGCTGCGTACCGCGTTCGCGGATCGCCCCTCGATGGGCAACATGGTGCTGGTCATGGTTCGCGCTCTGATGGCGCTCGCCGTCCAGACCGGGCTTCGGATGGACAACCCGGCCCGCGAGATCAAGAAGATCGAGGAGACGCCCGACGAGGCGAAGCCGCTGACCCCCGAGGCATGGGCCGCGATCACGTCTGATGACGCCCCGGTGGCGCTCCAGCGCTTCGCCTATCTCGGCCGCGCCACGGGTCAGCGTATCTCGGATCTCGTCACCATGCGCCCGGCAGACCGCGACGCGGACGGGATCATGCTCACCATCACGAAGCTGCGCGACAAGCCGCACTGGTGCCCGTTGCGGCCTGAGGAGATCGCCACGATCGACGGGTGGAAGCAGTTCAAGGCCGCGACCTATGTGACGCGGGAGAACGGGCGCCGGCACTCTGACGACACGCTGCGCTTCGCCTGGAATGCCTTCGCCGCCACCGAGGCCGGCAAGGCGCTGCGCGGGTTCACCCCGCACGACCTCCGCGCGACCAAGGTCTGCGACGAGCGGATCAGGGGCAAGCATCACGGCCAGATCGCCGCGATGGTGGGCATGTCGATCGAGATGGTGACCAAATACAGCCGGCACATTGACCAGCGTCTGGCGGCCGGCGGAACGGCTGGCAAACAGCCCTTTGCAAAATCAGAATAAGCCGTGCAAAATCTCAGGGGCAAAAGCCAATGAAAATGGCCATTTTCGAGCACCCCGCCTTAACCCTGCATAAGACCGAGGCGGCGAAAAGCCCGTCTGGCACGACGTTGAGTTTTACACGCCCCACAGGAACGGAACGGGACGGACGGGAAACGAACCGTGGCCGTTGTAAAACGGTTTCGGCCCTCTCCCGCACCTCAGGAGAATGAAATGAAAAGCTACTTTGCGACGCCGGGTGCCTCGCTTGCCATGATGGCGGCACACAGCATGGCGCTGCGTGAAAAGCTGGCTCCGATAGAGCGCGAGCCGCCGCCCGTTGCCCCATGGCGGGAAGAGGAAGGGCACAAGGCCGTCGAGAACGAGGCCCGACGCGAGCGCCAAGCGGCGTTCGGCAAGGCCGCGATGGAAGCGGCAAAAGCCAAGCGCGCCCGCAAGAATGCGGCTCGTCGGCCCACCCCAAAGGAGCCCACATGACCATCCTCGAAGACCTCAAGAGTGGCCGGCTGGTGGTCGTGCCGCCGCTGAGCGTGAAGCCGCTGGAGTGGAGCGGGCCCGACAAAGAAGGCACCGTGTCCGCGATGGCGGGCCCGGCTATCGCAGATGTTTGGCCGGATTGCGGGCGATGGTACTGGCGTCTAGGCGACGTTGCTTCCGGTGGCGGTGAAATCTCGGAGGACGCCGCTAAACGCATGCTGTGGGCGACATACGAGGCCCGCATCCTCTCGGCCCTCGCCGACTCTTGCGACCACACCGCAGGGCTTATTGCCCTGGTCGAGGGGATTGAGAGGGGGCTAGACGCCGAGAAGCGGGCCGCGCTGACGTTCGCCGGGATCATCGCCGGGATCGACACGCAAGAAGAGCTTGACGAGTGGATGAAGCAGCATCCCGCCGTGGCAACCGCCGAAGCCCGCGCCCTCGCCGCCGAGGCAGAGCGGGATGCGCTCAGGGAGGCGATGGCGTTCTACGCGGACGAAGACAACTACAAGGACCGCCTCGTGACGCTAACGTGCGGGTGCTGCTCGGATCACGAACCGGCCGCTATCGGCCCCGACGGCGACGAGGGGCAAGTCGCTCGCGCTGCGCTCGCCCGCGCCCTCACGGAGAAGAACAATGGATGACCTTACCAAGATGGGCCGCGTAACGCGGCATTCCTCCGAAGAAGAAAGCGACCCTGACGTGGGAATCGAGGTCAACATCGGTCGTGGTCTGTCGCTGTATGTTGGCGAGGTTGGTGGGCGTCAGGGCTGGTCTGCGGCGCTTTCAGCCGAAAACGGGCTTGTTCCTTTCGCCAGTATCACAGACGAAGATGCGGCGCGCGATATGGTTGACGCGCTTGCCGCGACCCTGCGCGCCCTCACGGAGAAGAACAATGGATGAGAAGCTGGTGGAGCGGTTGCTGCGTAGGGTGGCCGAAGCGCCAACACCGCATCATTGGCACCATGTCGATCTCACTGAAGCCGCCGCCGCCCTCACCCTCGCACAGGCGAGGATAAGGGAACTGGAGAAGCGCGCCGACCACTACGGCGTCGCGCTCATGATGATCCGCGCCGGGTGCTCTGACCCGGCCCGTTTTGCAGGCAACATCTTGGACGACAAGCAGCCGATTGACATCGATATCGAGGATGAACTGCCATGAAGATGACCGCCAAGATCGTGCCTTACAGCAGCGTCGTCGGCTCGTCCGTCACTGTTCACGCGGACAACAACTTCACCGTCTGCCAGCTTTCGCTGCTCAACGTCATCCCGCCTCAGTTCGAGTTCACGCCCGCAAAGCATCGCGAAGCCAGCGAGCGCATTGCGAAGTGGGTGGCCGATGCGTTGAACGCCGCGCCTCCGTTTGAGCCTCTGCCGCTCGCCCGCCAAACTCCTCAAGGAGGCCAGCGAATGATTGACGAGAAGGGGCCGGAGGCGGCGCACACCGCCGCGTCACGCTATCTGTGCAACGGGCTTTACGTCCTGCCGAAAGCCAATATCGAGAGCATCATAACCGCCTACCTATCCGCCAGCGCGGAGCCGGTGGCGACCAATCCCGACGTGATGTTCGGGCGCGAGACTGTCACTCGGCTTGCCAAACAGCTTGGCGTCGAAGACAGCCCGACGACAGTGTTCAAAGCCGCGCTGGCTATGGCGCGCGAGACGCGCGACGGCGCACTTGTATTGCCGCCTCTCGATCCGGAGGATCCCGATGTCTGACATCACGGAGGAGGAGATCGCGAGGGCGCTGACGGATGCCGCACAAACGCAAAAAGCCGGCGATGCCCTGTGAAGGACGCCGCCGGCGAAGTGGTCTCAGGGGTCGTCAAAACCGAGGGGCAGGAGCCACTCGCATCCAGCCGAGGGAGAGCCCGGCAGGATCTCGTGCGCGGCTACCGAACCTTGGCGCCGCGGATGTCTAGGGGCGGCAGCGCCCAAGGCGAGCCGCAGTCGTATTTCACGGTGGCGTCGATCAGGATGGAGTCGGCGTCTTCCCAGCCCTTGGGGATGGGCGACTCGTAGGGGCCGATGATCAGGCTCTCCCCGGCATGGGCGATGACGCGGTCGCTGACCGCGGGCGTCCCGTCCAGCAGCACGCTCGGCAGGATGCGGCGCTCTTTCCCCCATTGCGCCAGCCATGTGATCGTCGGCGGGCAGGAGCGCAGCTTGTCGACCTGGACGGACCAAGTCATGAAGTTACCCTCGCGCTTGGCGTTGACGATCTCCCAGACGGCGATCGGCGGGGCGAAGCGGAGCTCGACCTGCGGCCCGGCGATCATCGCCGCCGCGAACGCCCCGATCATGGCGAAGCCGCCGATCATCACCAGACCGGCGCGCTTCAAGGCATAGCCGATGCAGGCGAGGCGAATCATGGGCTCGTCTCCTTGTCGCGCTTGACCTGACGGGTCCGCGCTTTCCAGAGGTCGATCACGAAGCCCGAGACCGCGATGCCCCCGATCCCGATCAGGAAGCCGCTGAAGCCGGCCCGGCTCGCCGAGTCGATAACGATCTTCCCGATCAATGGTTCGATCGTCGGGATCGCCAGCGGGGCGAGATAGAGCGCGCAGATGGCGCCGACCGCGATCGAGATCAGGCCGCTCTTCCAATCCTCGCGCAGGGACAGCCAGCGGACGATCCCGCCCAGCGCGCCGGCAATGGCGATCTGCCCCTTCTCGCCCAGGAGCCAGGCCCAGAATCCGTCGTGCATCGATCTCAGTCCTGTGGTCGAGCGGCGCGGATCGCGGCGCGCAGGTTGCCATAGTCGTCGATCATCCGGCCGACGGTCGGGGCTTGCGGCCGGATCGCCGCGAGTTCGTCTGCCGCCTTGCGCTGCTGCTCCGGCGAGTAGGAGACCAGCGGAGGCAGGGCGAGGCGCGTGGGCTCAGAATTCCCCGCGGCGCATGCGGTCAGCAGTCCGATCGGGATCAGGGCCGCGAGCGACCTCTTCAGCCATCCGATCTTTCGCATGGGAGACCTCCTTCTCGACCTTCAGGTCATTGGCGGCGTGTTCGGCATTGGCGGCGGCCTTGCCCGCGCTGCGGACCTTCAGGAGCAGCATGGCGATGCCGATGATGGCAGCGCCCCAGCCGGCGAGGCGCTGGCCCCAGCCGGTCGTCAGGAAGGCGATGATCGATGCCATGATGTGCTCCTCAGGCGCCCAGAAGCTCGCGGGCCTTCTTCGCGATCTTGATGCGGTCGGCTTCGTGGTTGGCCGCGAGCTTGGCCTTCGGGTTGCCCCGATTGATGGCGCGCGAGATCGCCCGCGTGTCGCCGCGATCGGCGTAGGCGTTGAGCCCCTTGTCATTCCAGTAGAGGACGGCGACGCGGACGCTGATGTCGGGGCGCGCGGCGAGCGCCGGTTCCTTGATCAGGTCAACCCCGAGGCGCTTCCCGTATCGGGAATAGTTGTCGCGCCCGGTGCACTGGAAGATGCCGCGTCCTTTGAAGCGCTTGCCGTCGCCGGCCACGACGTTGCCCAGATCCTTCCGGCCCTCATAGGCCGCACCGCTGGCGTATTCCTCGAGCACGCGGAAATAGTCGGTTTCCAGGCAGGCCTGCGCTAGGAACTCGGCAACGCGGCCGGGCGTGTCGATCCCGCCCTCTTCGATCCACTCGGCGTTGTCCGCGATGCCCTGGACAACGACCGGGCTCGCGAAGGCGCCGCAGGATCGCGACAGAGCGCTCAGCAACCCCGCCGTGACCATGCCGCCCTGCGTCCGCGGCTCTGCCTTCTCAGCCACGGCGGCCTGCAGCGCGCGGATGGTCTGCGGCCCGACGATGCCGTCCGGCTTCAACTCGGCCGCCCTCTGGAAGGCGATCACCGCCGCCTTCGTCTTCGGGCCCCATTCGCCGTCGACAGACCCAGGCGCGAAGCCGAGCCGCGACAGCGCAGCCTGCACTGCGGTCGTGTCCATGGTGGTGCTCCGATGTCGGAAGGGTCAGCCGGCCAGCGGCGGCACGGCGAGGCAGCGGGCGTTATTCCGAGCGAGAGAACTCGCCTCGAAACTGGTCTGCGGCGTTGCGATGCGCTTCGTGCGCCTCTTCAGGGGTGTCGAAAAAGCCGAGATGCGTGTTGCGCCCGTTGACCCGGATACGCGCCCGCCACTTCTGATTTATGGGGTGCCAAGAGACACCCTTCATGCCGACCTTGTTGCGCTTCGTAACGCCCTTGTTCCATTGATTCTGTGCGTGCGTTGCGGGCCGCAAGTTGCACCGGCGGTTGTTGAGACCATCGCCGTCAGCATGGTCCAACTGGTCTTCGGCGCCCTCGGGGCCCAAGATGCGATGGAGGTAGATGGCGCGGCGGACGCCATCCTGTCGGGCGATGCGGACGGCATAAACGACAGTGCCGCGAACGGCAGCCATCCAATTGACGCCCTCGACCAGTGGCACGTCAGCCGCGTCGATGACCGCCTCGTAGCCTTTCGTCAGTGTGATGTAAGCGATATTGCCTTCGACCCGGATGGGCCGTATCTCGGGCTTAGCCATTGCGCGCTCCAATCGCGTTGTGGTCAGAGGCGCCGGGCGTGTTACGAGCACGTTCCGGCGCTTCGCGATTGTGAGGCTTTACGCCTTCGCGCGCAATGACTTAACTACCGCCTTGCGCGGAGAAAAAGCACAGCAGATCGCCCGCCCCGTTCAGGCAGATGTGCCAGCGGCCGTCGGGTGAAACCTTGGCATCGCGGTAGGGGATGCGGACGACGAGCGGCGCCGGGCGGTCAGCGCGCCACATGGGGTGCGTGCCGGGCGCGATCGTCACGACGTAGCCCTGCGCCGTCTCCTTGACCGTCTCCGGCGCGACTTGGGCACAGTCATTGTCCGCGCAACAAGCGAGCGGATAGGTCCATCCGCTCATCGCCTGGTGGGCATAGACCGGCGTGCCGACACCGCAGGACGCAAGCGCCGGCAGCGCCAGCGCGAAAAGCGCAGCGATCTTCATGGTGGGCTCCTGGCACGAAAAAGCCGCCCGAAGGCGGCGGAGGGTGATGCGGCGATCAGGCGGCGGCTATTTCAACCAACCGCGCAGGCGAAGATTGACGCCGAATGAGGGGTACGACCCAAAGCTCGCCTCCCAATCGAACAGATCAATGCGGTTGCTGGGCGACCCCCATCTCGTCCTGATGCAAACCTCCATCACGCCGTCCTGCAACGGAACGATGTCCATGAATGGCGCACGAACCGATCCGTTGGGAACATTGAAGATGTCTGCATAAGCCGCCGAATTGGCGCAGTCGGCGCCTGATCCGGGCCGGCGCAGGTGAACGGACACCAGCGCGGAATCAGGGTCGCGCGACATGCTGATCAGCAACATCCCGTGCAAAATCGCAGCCGTCGCATCGGCAGGGACACCATAGGGCTTCAGATCAACAGACAACCACTGCCCGCGAGGATAGGTCCAGTAACCCGCCCCCGTGTTGGTGTTGAGAAAAACGACGGACGGGCTGTCGCCTGTCAGGACGACGCTGCCGGCCCCGTCAATGCGCGCGGGCTGCGCCGCAGCCGGGGCAAGCGCAAAAAAAGCTGCGATGACCGCAGCCGACAAGATTTTCATGGGGACTCCCGCTTGATGCGGCCTCTGACAGCCGCGCCGGAGGCGGCCCGGCAGCCGGGGGGTCAGAACACGCAAGCGACGTGTCGAGCGCCTTTAGGCTTTCGCCTTGGACATATCGCCCGACCCCGGCCAATGGCCTGGATGGTGCGCGAGTTGCGCGCACTGGCGAACGCCGAGGCTGCTGCCCAGCGTCCGCCTTGCTTGATGGGTTCTGACACCCAATGCTGTTGCTACACGTCTAAGCCGCAAGCCTCAACAGACCGTCAGGCTTTGAGTTCTTCAACGATCAGCGTGGCACGGCTGGACCCGCCCAAAATTCTGCCGACACCAACGCCGTTGAACGCAATGGACTGGCCGCTTCCTGTCGTGCTCACGCCCGCACGAACGGTGATCGTAACCGCCGAAATCGTGCCGGGGACGTACTCGCAAGATGCGATGACCGAACCCCCGTAGCCAGGCGCCTCAAACCGCCAGTTAGCGGCGATGGCGTCTGCCGAGCCATTGCGAAAAATCGCGACGACAGCGACAGCCGCAGCCGTGACGGTTGAGCATGGGACTTCGGCCCTAATGCGAAAGCGGCTCGTCACGCTCTTTGGCGTCAGCGACACGCTCAGTATTTGCGATCCTTCGGTGTCTTGAGGGATCGTATCGTCAATCGGGATGACGGCGCTCGTTGTGCTGAACGTTGTGTATTCGGCATAAGCCCTGTCGATGACGGCAGGGGTTACAAACGCTCCATCGCCCCTCAGGAACTTGCCCGCATCCCCGGCTGTGGGGGCCGGANNGAGCCCCTTTGTCCCGCCGCTGCCGCTATCCCCAACAAAGGCACTGAGAAGGTCGGTGGCCTGCGCGCCGGTCAACTCCTCAACGTCGCCAGAACCCGCCGTGGAACGGCCAAGAATGCGCGCCGTCGCGATGTCCTGCATTTTGGCGAACGTCACGGCGTTCGCCTCGATGGTCCAGGTATCACCGCTGGAGGATGTGGTAATATCGCCCTTGTCACCATCGGGGATGGTTGCCGCGCCGGTTGCCCCGCGAATA
>FSSH01001178.1_pt1 | contig 22720 bp, 24 predicted proteins | sample 1166101 | NCBI WGS metagenome assembly FSSH01 (sample SAMEA32972668, study PRJEB13176) | freshwater metagenome | biome: Drinking water system; feature: Biomass in drinking water that filtered by 0.45 um membrane; material: drinking water | place: USA | collected 2012-12-20 | depth 0 m | reverse complement strand
CTCCTTAATTCTGCGCATTGACCGCCGTACGCGATGAGGCCACCAATGGTCTCAACCCCCTGTCTTTCCCGGTCATTTGAAGGGCTAGGAGCGAAATGGCTGGACATCACCTGCCTTGCGCAACATCTTGTTCACCTCGTCCAGATGCAGCTCTTCACCGACGATCATCTCTCGCGCAAATTCTTCCAACAGGATGGACTTTCCCTCGGAGAGTTTCAGAAGTTCGTAATACGCGTCGGCGGCAGCCTTCTCGTGCTCCAGGCTTTCCCGCAGGATATCTCCCACGTCATGCTTCTCGGTTTCCAAGAGCGTCCCGATTTTCAGCGAGGGATGGCCGCCAAGCAAAGTGACCAGTTCCCCGGCTTTATGCGCATGGGCAAGGCTCTCGTCGGCATTACTCTTCAGCCACGACACGATAGGAATGCGGTTATAGCCGTAGACCATGAGTGAGTAATGCATATAACGCACGACGCCCGCTAACTCGTGCTCCATAATCCGGTTGAGAATCCCTACTGCGCGTTGTGTGTCTTGATCGTTCATATAATCCTCCCATTCAGTATGACCGTCTCGCCTGATGAAGCGCGAGCGGGTTATCGCCGTTGCAGCCGATCGTTGATTCACGCCCCTTGGATCAGGAAATAAGCAATACCGGCCGCCACCACCAGAACTCCGATCAGCCAGCGGACCATCCGTTCTTTCGCTGTGGCGAGCACCTGATCCAGCTTTTTCTTGAGAGCCGGCTGGGAACCGATATAGGCGTCCACCTGTTCCTTCGCCTCTTTCAACCCGACATTGTGCTCCACGCGAACGACCTTGATCGCCTCGATCACATTGCCTTGCCACAGCGCATCGACGGCTGCTTTAGGAAGATCCGGGGAACGTCGTGATTTGTTCGACATCGTACCCATGCCGCGGCGATACGCGACACCATCCGCTATGTCTTGCTGAGAAACCTCGGTCGATCCCGAACGGAGACCATTTTCACTAAGTCCCGCACGGAGAGCACCCCGACGATCTTCCCGTTCTCTGTCACGGCCAAGTGACGCACCCCCTGTAAGGCCATCGCTTGACTGGCATCGCGTATCGTGCGATTCACATCGATGCTGAGTAGAGGAGAACTCATTACGGCACTGACGTGCGTGCTACCTGGATCCCGGTTGGAAGCCAGCCCCTTCCGGACCAGATCGCGCTCGGTCACGATGCCGACGATCTCGCCCGCCTCGATCGTCAGCAATGACCCCATGCGCTTCTCGCTCATCAGCCGAGCGGCCGCAAGTAGCGACGCGTCGCTTTGGATCGTCGCGAGGGTGGTCGCCATCAGAACGCTCAGCGGGCGGTACACCTGGTCAAGCTCACAGACGGGACCGCTCGCCGCATCCACAAACGATCGCACAAGGTCCCGCACCGAAATGATTCCGACAATCTCATCAGCCTCCGCTACACAGAGGTGGCGCACATGATTGGTTTCCATCAAATGGCTGGCATCCAACATGGAGCGGTCCCCGGCAATCGTCAAAATCGGGCTGGCCATCACACGATCCACCATCGTGACCGTGGGATCTAATCCCTGCGCAAGCACTTTCCGTACGAGGTCCGTCTCCGTCAGAATTCCAAACATTCCTCGCTCGGGATCATTCGATTCCACCAACAGACAGCCGATCTGCTTGACGCCCATCCGCTCAGCCGCGTCCGCAGCCGTCGTGTCTTGTGGAACCACCTCCAGGTAGCGATGCATAAAATCTTTAGCGGCTCCGCCCCCATGCTGATTCATCTCAACTCCTTGTTCCCTGAACAGGTTGCACGTTTGTTCAACCAAGTAAACACGACCACTATATCTGATTACGAGGATCATGCACAGGCACGATTGTGCCGCTATGGGTAGAAGTAGCCAGTCGAGTGCCAAAAAGTGTAGGCTCCTGCCCATCGACCCGCTTCACCGTTCGATGGAATGCCATGCATCGTCTCGACTTGAAAATTCCACCACTCGCCGTTGGTGCAGTAATCGCGATGGGCATGTGGCTTGCTTCCTACACCCTGCCCGAATTCGCGTATCCACCACTGCGAATCGTGGCTATGGGAATGGGAATAGTCGGGGCCGGCATCACGGGATCGGCAATGTTGTCGTTCTGGGGAGCACACACCACCGCGAACCCTATGAAGCCAACGTCCGCATCGTTCTTAGTGACATCGGGAATCTATCGTTTTACGCGCAACCCGATGTATCTCGGCCTGTTGTTGCTCTTGGCCGGCTGGGCTCTGTATCTGGCAAACGCCTTGGCGTTGCTCTTTCTTCCTGCCTTCATCCTCTACATGAATTGCTTCCAAATCAAACCGGAGGAACGAGCGCTGACGGACCGGTTCGGACGGAAGTATCTTGAATATGCGTCTCGAGTGAATCGGTGGATATGACATAAACAGCATGCAGACGCTCAAGCCGGGCATCGTCTACTTTCTGCTGGTCTTCGGAACAGGATTCGTTCTGGGAACCTTTCGCGAGTTGCTCGTCGTTCCTTATGTCGGCCACAGAGCCGCCGAACTCCTTGAGATGCCGCTGATGCTGCTCGCAACAGTACTCGCGGCACGGTGGATCACCCGGCGTTTCCCTGAACCTCACCATAACGCAGCACGATTGGCTATCGGTGGAATTGCGCTGGGCTTAATGCTGGCGGGAGAGCTGGCCGTCGGCATCGGACTCCGAGACCTGACTGCCGCAGACATCATGCTGAACAGAGATCCGGTTTCCGGGACAGCCTACTACCTGAGCCTCATCCTCTTCGCCGCCATGCCTTGGCTCGTCTCCCGCCGGTGAATGGTGAAGCGACGGCCGGGGTTGTAGCAGTGAGACCCTGCTGCAAGATGCTCTTTTGAACAGGGAACCACACCGACGACTATCAACTATGCACTCCCCAGGTCTTTGAGCGATACGTACTGTGGGACCGAGACGGAGCGAAACGCGGGCTCCATGCTGCCGCCTCTCACGAGGAAAGCTGCAAGCCCTCGGCTTCGATCTGTCCCTGATCCCGCTTCCAATCGCCGGAACGCAAGAGCTTGTCTCCGAGTCCGACAGCTAAGTTGCGGTAGATGATGACGCCGATGTCCGGGCGGCGGCGAATGAGATCGACCAGGTCGCGATGCAGCAGCTCAGCCGCTTCAACCTGCTCTTCGGCAGTAGCGGTTGCGGAGTGGGGCCTCGCCGAGAGAAGGGAGACCTCCCCGCAGGTCTCTCCGGAACGGACCTTGCCGATCATGGCAGGTGGGCTCCCCCCGCTGATGGTGACCTGACCCTGAAGCACGAGATATAACCGGTCCGCAGAATCGTGTTGGACGAACAGCCGCTCACCGGCCCGAATCTCACGCATCGTACAAACTCCGGCCAGCCTCATCGCCTGTTCCGTATTCATCCCGTGAAACAACGGAACCTCCTTAATCGCCTGCGCCATACGCGGAGCGATGACGCAGGTGGAAAACCCGCGCATCACGATGTCGGCCACAGCTTGAACCGGTTCCGTCAGGCCGAGCGGCCCGAGATCTTGCAGGTTGTTCAACCGCACCATCTTGACGATATCGAGCCGTTCGACCTGATAGAAGACCATGGCGGGCACATAGGCGACGGGAAGAAAATTCAACTCCAGAAGGGTTCGCTGCATGCGGGGAGCATACGCGCTGACATCGATCTCAATGTATTCGATCCCCATCTCCTCCCGGCACTTCCGTTCCAGTTCGGCCAGAAGAAATCGTACCACATCGTCGGCCAGGGCAATGAGTTCGAAAACCCGTACGATGTGTTCCACAGGGTCCATCGTGTAACCAACCGCCCCGACGACCTGGCCGCCCGAGCGGGCAAGAAAATACGTGGTCTGGCGGGCCTGAAGCTTGAAAAAGCCGTAATCCAGCCGCATGGGGCCGAAGATCTCTCGATTCCGCACTCGACCCCGTTCGATGCGCAACAACGCGGGATACCCCTCCGCCTGCAGTTGTTCAAGGCGATAGTCGCCGCCGGTTGGATAGGATGCAGAGTCTTCGTCCACGATGAAATCCGGCGTGAGAGGCGGCTGGCTCATCACGAGGTTGGCCAGGGTATAGGCTTCGGGGATGATTCGTGGATTGTTCCGGCGCAAGGCCAACGCATCACCGAAATACCGAGCCAGCAGCGCGAAGCTCTCCCGGTGGCGAAACGAATGTTTCAGCGGCAGAAAGCCGGTCGCGATGAATCCATGCGACAAGCTGATCCGTTGGGCGTAGGGATGCACCGTCCGCGCCACTACCAAGCCGACATGCAACCGGTTCTGAATGGCTTCGAGCCGTTTCTCCATCAGCAGCTTGCCCACCTGCAACCGGCGATAGTCCGGATGGACGGCAAGACGTCCGAACTCTCCGACCAGGTCGGAATGAGCCCCGAAGTCGAACAGCACGGAGGCAGTGCCGACGACCCGCCCCGACTCAGTGTCCTCGGCCACGAGAATGAGCACGTCGTCGGTAAAGACGGACCGCTTCAGCCACAATTCATCGTAGAGTTCGCGATGCGGATAGTCGGCGCCGTAGACGGCGAGGAAGATCTCCCGGATCTGGCCGACGTCTTCTTCGCGTGCTTCTCTGATCCGAATCATTACAGCCTCGCACCAAAGATCAGGGACGGTTGCGCTGTTCGCGCAAACGTTGCCCCGCGATCCTGGCCACCGCGCGATAATAGGCCGCGCCGACGGCCAGGGCCTCTTCGTCGAAATCGAACTTGCTGGAGTGTGCGGGAAATCCTTCCTTGCCCGGCACCTGTCCGCCGAACCGGACATAGGCACCCGGAATTTTCTCCATGTAATAACTGAAATCCTCCGCTCCCATGTTCGCGGTCTTGAGCGGCAGAACGTTGGCCTCGCCCACCGCTTCGACTGCGGCGCGCCGCGCGAGCGTCGCCATGTCCGGCGTATTGATCAGCGGCGGCGTACCCTCCTTCACCACAACGTGAATCCGTGCGCCGTGCAGCTGCGCGATCGACTCCGCGATGCGGCGAACCGAGTTCAGCAGTTGCCGGCGCACAGCCGGATCTTGAGCCCGGACTGTTCCTTCCATTCTCGCCTGGCCTGCAATGACATTCGGTGCGGTTCCCGCCTGGAATTGTCCGACGGATACGACGGACGGACGGGCCGGGTCGATCTCGCGGGAAACGATCGTCTGCAGCGCCATGATCATGAGGCTCCCGACGACCACGGCGTCGATACTCTCGTGCGGACGGGCTCCATGCGCGCCCTGTCCGATGATCTCGATGGTGAAATTGTCCGACGAGGCATTGACGGCGCCTTCCGCGACGACAATGGCTCCCGGATGGTAGTGACGATCGAGGTGGCCGCCGAAGATCATACCGGCACCTTCCAGCGCCCCGGCTTGAATCATCGCCTGCGCCCCGGTGCCTTTTTCTTCAGCCGGTTGGAAAATCAATCGTACAGGCGCCGGCAGATCCCCCTCACTGGACAGGAGCGCCGCCGCCCCGAGCAGCATTGCAGTGTGTCCGTCGTGGCCGCAGGCATGCATGACGCCGTCGTGCGCCGAAGCAAACTCCAGGCCGGTTTCTTCCTGAATCGGAAGCGCGTCTGTGTCGGCGCGCAATACGACGCAGGGGACTTCTGCCATACCGGGAATGTCGGCAATCACACCGGTGCCCGCCACATTCGTCCGGCACTGAATGCCGATTCCCCGCAGAAAGTCTGCGATGACAGCAGCCGTTCTGGTTTCCTGACCGCTCAGCTCCGGATACTGATGCAGCGTTCGCCGCACTGAGACGATTCGGTCGTACAGATCCTGCCGGATCAGTGCCATGGGATTCCCTCTCTTGGCCCGCAGCAGATGACTCCGCTGCGGGTGCCGACTCCTGCCTCCTACTCTTCCTTCGCCTTCACACCGGGCCGGAACGTCGTGTACACATAGACCGGAATGGGCAGGTGGCCGAGATGTTTGTCAATCAACGGCTTCACGTCGTCCCACTTCAGCCCGCCCACCCCGGTGGCCAGGCGGGGCAGCGCGACACTGTTGATCTTCTCGGTTTCGATCAACTTGGACAGGGCCTTCAGGCAGTGGTTGACGTTCTCGATCGTGGCCCGACCTGGCTTGGCGCCGTGGCTGGGAGCCGGCTCCTGGGTAAACAGATTCACGACCCGGACGCCGCCAACACCCGCCCAGGTCCATAACTCGCCGGGCTTGGGGGTCACCGTCTGGCAGTAGTGCCGGAAGTCCTTGTACATCGCCGGCCAATGTTCTCTCAGCGACAACGCCAGCCCGCTGGCAAAATTGTCGTTCGGCGCAACTCCGTGCGCCACCGCTAAGGCCTTGGTCAATAAAATGTCTCCCGTTACTTCTTTCAACATGTGCTGTTCTCCTCCTTGTTGACAACCCACCTACATTCTTCTGCCGAATGCGACATGAGGTCCTGAACACAAGAGCCAGGGCTATGGCGTCTTTGAACAACGGAACCCATAGCCGAAATGCCGGTTCATCGGTTGAGCGTTGAACCGGTGCGCAGACCGCAAAAAATCAGACACGTACAGCCAGGACCCACCGCGCACGACCTTCTGATCACCCTTTGCCGGCCCAATGGGGTTCTTTTCCAAACTGGTCACATAAGAGTCATGGTCGTACCAATCGAAGACCCACTCCCAGGCATTGCCGGCCATGTCGTAGATACCATAGGGACTCTTCCCCGCCTCGAACGATCCAACCGGGGCCAAGGCCAGATGGTCGTCCCAATCCTTTCTCCCGTAATTGGCGTGGAGCCGAGTCGGCGCTTCATTGCCCCAGGGGTAGATCCGCCCATCTGTTCCCCGCGCGGCCTTTTCCCACTCCGCCTCAGTCGGCAGACGCTTGCCCGCCCACTTACAGTAATTGACGGCATCCTCCCAGCTCACATTGACGACGGGCCGTCTCTGATGTTGGGGTTGATTCATGATGCTCCAGTCCGGAGGCTCCTCCATGCCCGTCACTTCCAGATACCTGGCGTACTGTCCCACCGTCACCTCAAACTTATCCATGTAGAAGGCATTGAGGTAGATCTGTCTTACAGGCTTTTCGTCTTCTCCGCGATTGCTTCCCCTCGCGAACTTCCCGGCCGGCACCAGCACCATCTGCATATCCAGCGAATCGGTCTCCGCCAAACTTCCTCCCGATCCCGCAAATGCCGGATGTCTCGATACGGCAGTGGATCGTGATCGTGGAAGTTTCGCCTGCAGCTGTTGATAGAGAGGTTGCTGCTCATTGTTGAGACCCAGCTCATCGGCGCTGTGCAAGGACTCCTCCGCCTGCTTCAGTTTTCCACCGGCCAGCAGATCCTTCGCCTCGTTCAGGAGCCGCCAGACCGTCATTTCATCCCGTAACCGCCACACCTTCGCTTTGGTTTTTGGCAAATATGACTTCGTGGGGCCGGATTTGGCATCCAGCTCCAAGGCAGTCTCGTAATGTTCCTCTGCGCAGGCCCAGACTTCCAGGGCTCGACAGGCCTCGGCCAGGTTGAAATGAGCCGGCATATTGGACGGATCTTTCAGCAGGCCGGCTTCCAACGCGGCCCGCGCCTCCGCATAGTGTTTGTTCTTCAGCAGGCCTTCCCCCTTGGTAAAGTCCTGCTCGCCACCCCCGGCGGCATGGGCGGTCACTGATTGTGCGCTCACCCCGACACATACGAGGAAACACAGCACGGTCACTCTTATCAGCCTCTCACTCATGTACAGTCCCCTCCCGGTTGACTATGATTGCCCTCAGAAATCAGCCTCGCATCCAGTCCAAGACGAGCTAGCCGGCCCGGCAGGCTCACGAAACACTCATACAAGATTAGTGCCCACTTCACTCCGGCGGGCGGCAGGGGGCAAGCCCTCACCGCGCGCATCAAGGGAGCACATTCCGATGTGGGGCCTCAGCTCTTCTTTTCTTCCACTTTCTCACGCGATCGTGCAGGGGAACCTGTCGATGGCGATACAGCAATCCCATGCCCACCAGCCTAACCTTCAGCGTGCGACGACATCGCGCCACCTTGGTGCCTTCATCGCTCCCCTTCATTTTTCTCACTGGGAGAGGGGCATCGTCGATCCCTTACCGCGCGCATCGAGGGAGCACATTCTGATCGTGCGGCCTCGGCGAGCGAAGGGATTGACGATGCTCCTCTCCCTTTCCCCCTTCACACCCATTCCGGCGCCTCCTCTTTCCCCACCTCACGCCCCGCGAACATGCTATAGAGCGCGGGGAGTACGACAAGCGTCAGCACCGTTGACGTGAAGAGTCCGCCGATGACGACGCTGGCGAGTGGTCTCTGAACCTCCGCCCCGATTCCTTGCGCCAGCGCCAGCGGCAGAAGCCCGAGCAACGTCGTCATCATCGTCATCACGACTGGTCGAAGACGCAGGCTGCAGCCGGCCAGGATCGCTTCGTCGATCGTCTGTCCCTCATGGCGAAGCTGGTTAATATAGGAGACCAACACGATCCCATTTCCCACCGCGAGCCCGAACAGTTCAATGAAACCGATAGAAGCCGGCACGCTCAGGTACTGGCCACTCAACCACAGCGACACGAGGCCTCCGATCAGCGCGAAGGGGAGATTGAGGATAATCAATATGGCATAGCGAAAAGAATGAAAGGCCCAAAACAGAAGAAAGAAGACAAGGCCCAGCGTGATCGGCACGACGATCATGAGCCGCGCATTGGCCCGCTCCATGTTTTCGAACGCCCCGCCCCACACAACGCTATACCCTTGCGGTAAGTGAAGTTGTGCCGCCAACTTGGCGCGCCCTTCATCCACAACACCGCCAATGTCCCGGCCGACGACGTTGAAGCCGATGTAGATACGGCGCTTCACATGCTCTCGACTGATACGAGCCGGGCCTTCACGCATTTCGATCGTGGCCAAGTCTCTCATGGGAATGAGCGCGCCGGAAGGAGACTTCACGCGGATTTCTCCTATGGCGGCAACGCTGTTCCTGTACGGCTCCGGAAATCTCAGGGTCAGCTGAAACCGGCGCTCACCTTCATACACCTGCGTCGCCGCTTTCCCACCGATCGCGGTGGTGATGATCTCCTGCACGTCCGCCACGTTGATACCGAAACGGGCGATCTTTTGCCGATCGATATCGATAATGAGGTAGGGCTGTCCAGCGACCTGTTCGACCTTGATATCTTTGACACCATTGATTTGTTGTATCAAGGAGGCAATCTCCTGCGCCTTGTCGCGGAGCACGTCGAGATCGTCTCCGAACAGCTTGATGGCGCATTGCGTCCTGATGCCGGAAATCAGCTCGTCTACCCGCTCTTGAATCGGCTGGCTCATGAGGACGGAGATGCCGGGAATCTCCGCCAGCCTTTTCCTGATGGCATCGGTCAGTTGCGACTGCGTCGCCGCCGTTTTCCAGGTGCTCCGGTCGTGCAATGACACAATCGGATCACTCTCATACAGATCTTCAGGGTGGTAGGGAATCTCGGCCCGTCCAATTCTGCTCACGGCCATCTTCACTTCGGGAAATTCGAGCATGGCCTTTTGCGTCTGTTTCTCCATCTCGATGGACTCAGGAAGTGACACACTCGGCAGCTTCACGACTTGCGGGGTCAGGGCCCCTTCCTCAAGGAGTGGAATGAATTCCCGCCCCACGAACGGAACGAGGGCAAGGCTGCACAGCACGATCGCTGTTGAACCTGTCAGGATGAGGCCGCGGTGCCGGAGCGTCCATTGCAACACCGGCAGGTAGCCTTGTTTCATCCAGCGCGTCACGCGCGTCTCTTCGGGATGGTCTCCGCGCAAGAGTAGAGACACCAGCACCGGCGACAGGGTCAGTGTCACCACGACCGAGGCCAGGAGTGCGATCACCAGCGTGTAGGCCAGCGGCGCGAACATCTTGCCTTCCATTCCTTGCAGCGTCATGAGCGGCAGGAAGACGACGCTGATGATCAGAATGCCGAACAGGATCGGTCGACCGACTTCCTTCGTCGCATGAAGAATGACGCTGAACCTGCTTTCCTGCGAGGCGCCGCTGTGTTGTGCGAGATGCCGATAGGCGTTTTCCACGACGACAAGGGACCCGTCTGCGATCTCGCCGATGGCAATCGCCAGCCCGCCAAGCGTCATCAAGTTGGCCGAGAGCCCGAACCGCTCCATCAGGATGAACGTCACAAGCGGAGTGACGATCAACGTCACTGTTACAATGATGGCGCTGCGGACATGGCCCAGGAAGAAAAAGAAAATGAAGGTCACCAGCACAATGCCCTCGATCAATGCGTCACGTACCGTGTGAATGGCGGCATTTACCAGTTCGATGCGATCGTAAAAAGGGATCAGGCTTGTGCCTCCCGGGAGAATATTACTCTGTTGCAAATCCTCTACCTTCGTCTTGACTGCCTCAACCACCTGACGGGCATTGCCTCCACGAAGCATGAGCACTGTTCCTATGACGACTTCCCGCTCCCCATTGAGGACCACCGCGCCATGACGAACGGCGTGGCCGATGCGGACCTCTCCAACATCGCGAACGAACACCGGTGTGCCACCGACCTCTTTCACGATTATGGATTCGATATCACCAACGGTCCTGATCAACCCAAGCCCTCGAACGATCGAGCGTTCGGCATGACGCTCCAGCACGTTGCCCCCGACATTGGCGTTGTTCTTCACCACTGCCTCGTAGATCTGCTGGAACGTCAAGTCGAACTTGCGCAGCTTGGCCGGATCAACCAGGACCTGATACTGCTTCACAAACCCACCCATGCCGTTCACATCGATCACGCCCGGTACGCTCTTCAGCTGAGGGCGCAGGACCCACTCCTGCATGGTGCGCTGATCCATCAATTCCCTCTCGACAACCTGTGAATCGGTCGCCGTCGCATGGGGCCCTTCGACATAATAGTGATAGACCTCACCCAGCCCAGTTGTGACGGGGGCCATCACCGGTTCCAGCCCGTCTGGCAATCGCTCCTTCGCCGCCATGATCCGTTCGAGGACCAACTGTCGGGCAAAGTAGATATCCACGTCGTCTTGAAACACCACCGTGATTTGAGAAAGTGCAAATTTGGAAAGTGAGCGGATCTCTGCAAGACCAGGCAGGCCGGTCATCTGAAGCTCGATCGGATAGGTGATGAATCGTTCGACTTCGATCGGCGAGAGGCCCGGTGCCTCAGTCAGCACCTGCACCTGGATGTTCGTCACGTCGGGGTAGGCATCGATCGGAATCGACTGAAAGGCAAAGAGGCCGGTGACGGACAGGAGACAGGCCAGGCCGATGACCAGAATCCGTTGCCGCAAGGAAAATTCCAGCAGGGAGGCGATCATGGCGTGGGCTCGATCTTGTGCCGCTCCATCTCGGATTTGAGGGCGAAGGAACCCTTCGTCACAACGAGCTCGCCGGCGCGCACTCCGCCCAGCACCTGCACCAGATCTCCCTGCTCGTCTCCCAACTTGACCGCCCGCGCTTCGAATTCCCCCGGCCCGCGCTGCACGAATACCATGGTGCCGGCCGGCCCGCTTTGAACGGCCTCTATCGGCAGGCTCAGTTCATCCGGACTCGACGCCGCATAGACACGAATCGCGGCGAACATCTCCGGCTTCAGCAGCCGATCGGGATTCGGCACTGTCACTCGAAGCCGCATCGTACGGGTAGCCGGATCGAGCGTATCTCCAACGTAAGTGATCGTTCCCGAGAAAATGGCGTGCGGATAGGCGGCGAGGACCACATCGACTTTCTGGTCCTTGCGGATAAATCGGACGTCCTTCTCCGGCACGTTGCCGACCACCCAGACATCGGTCAGATTAGCCACGGTGAAGAATTTTTGGTGCGTTTCGACCACCTCGCCTCGCGTAATATTGCGCATGATGATCCGGCCGTCGAACGGCGCGCGTAAGGGTACATCGGCCTTGATCGTATGTTCCCGATCCAGCCGGTCAATCTCATCCGGCGTCACTCCAAGCAGCTCCAGACGGTTCTTCGTCTCACGCGCTTCGGCTTGCGCCGTTCTCATGGCAGCTTCGCGCCGCAGCAGTTCGGCCAGGCTCACGGCTTTGTTTTCGTACAGCTCCTTGGCCCGCGCGTGCGCCAGTTCCGCTTCATGTAGCCTTGCCGCAGCTTTCAGGTAATCCCCCTCCGCTACTCCAAGGTCCATACTGTGGAGCACCGCCAGCAAGGCGCCTTTCTTGACGTCCTGGCCGACATCCACATGGACTTTGACCACACGCCCGCGGATGAGGGTCGTGACCTCGGCCAATTCGTTCTCATTGGCCTGGACGGTGGCGGGAAACTCACGATGTGTGCGCAGTTGCCCCTGCCCGACAGGCGCGAGTTCCAACTCCATCCGGGAGGACTCTTCAGGCGTCAGACGCAAAAGTCCTGATTGGGCGGAGGGTGCGTCCGGTTTGCCGACGGAGGGATCCGGCTGTTTGCTCTCACAGGCAACGATCCCGATCAGCATGAGGCAGATCAGGAAACTTGCCGAAAGCCGACGCGCCGAAGCTCCACTTGTGCTTCGTCTCAGCCGAATACCATCCACCATCACCGTTCCCAGTCCCTCCTCGAAGCCCACACGCACCCATACCTCCCTACCTATTGAGCATGGGCCATGCCCCACAAAACAGCGATTTTCTTGGTGAACAGGTTAGTGCCTGTAGCCTTTTGCTACGGTCTCGAATTCGCACCGTGGTGAAATGGGACAGGAACTGAATAACTTCCGACGCCATCAGCATCTATCTGTGAGATACTGACAACGGAAGAGCGACGGTTCTCTTTATGGATGTCCAGGCACAGTTTCCCAACGAGCAGTCCAAGGCCGGTGAATTCACCCGGCAATCGGATGCATTCCGAGGCTGGGTGACCGCTGACGGCAGTTCCGGATTTCCTTCCTCGCCAGACCGCTATCACCTGTATGTATCGTGGGCATGCCCCTGGGCTCACCGCACGATCATCGTACGCAAGCTGAAGAAACTCGAAGAAGTCATCGGGATGACGGTCGTGGACCCGATTCGTGACGAGCAGGGCTGGGCGTTTCGCGAAGGGTCTGGCCATTCGCTCGATCCCATCAATGGATTCCACTTTCTCCGTGAGGCGTATGAAGCGACCGATCCGCATTATCGAGGTCGCGTCACCGTACCGGTGTTGTGGGACCGGTTCACCAAGCGGATCGTGACCAACTCCGACGACGATCTCATGAGAATCTTCAATAGCGGGTTCGATCGTTTCACAGACAGTAGGCTCGACCTGTATCCGGAAGCACGACGCCAGGACATCGACGAACTCAACCGCTTCGTCTACGAAAACGTGAACGATGGAGTCTATCGGGCAGGATTCGCCACATCGCAGCGGGCCTATGAACGGGCCGTACGGCAGCTGTTTGAGGCACTGGATCTGCTCGATGCGCGGCTTGCAAACCGGCGCTTCCTATTCGGCACGACATTCGTCGAAACCGATTGGCGCTTGTTCGTCACGCTGGTGCGGTTCGATGCTGTGTACCACGGCCACTTCAAGTGCAACATCAGACGCATCGTCGATTACCCGAATCTGTTCGGCTACTTGAAAGACCTCTATCAAACTGACGGCGTCGCCGACACGGTGAACTTCGACCATATCAAGCGGCATTACTACCTGACCCATGGCGAAATCAATCCAACCGGCATCATCCCTCTCGGCCCGGACCAGGACCTGACTACCCCCCACGGACGCGAGCGGCTACCCTAACTCGTCCTCCTCTCATATTGTCAAAAGTTCTGGACGGTCTTGAGGATATTCTCCACAGCGTTCGAATTCAGCTGACCATACGCATTGCGCAAACCATTCATTACACGGCGTTTGCAAGAATTGGTACTCCGCCATGAACTCAGCATGATAGTTGCTCAATCAGTCTGAACAAGAGGGGCATCGTCATCCAAACCAAAGGAGTCGCTATGGATATGCTGACACTGTTCGCGATTGTCATGGTAGGGCTGCTGGTCGGTGGGCTGGTCGTCTACAAGAAGAGCGCCTAGGCTGTGGCCGAGAAAAGAACGACGGCCATGACTCTGTACGGAGTTCATGGCCGTTTCTTTTTCTGCGTTGCCTGTGGAGGCGTTACGCCTCCCTTACCGTACAACCAGGATTGAGCAGTCGCTCCGCTGGACTATCTTGGTCGATACACTGCCTTGGAGAAAGCGGGCAACGGCGCTACGCCCCTTGGCCCCGGTGACGATCAGATCCGGCTGTTCACGACCCACCACTTTCAAGATTTCCTCCGCAGCCGGCCCCACTCTTGGAAACTGCCTGACACGATATCCGGACTTTTCGAGTTTGGCCGCCTCCTGCGCGAGTAATTTCTCGCCGGCCTCTTTGACGACCGTATACCGTAGAAACGGCATGACGTGGACCAGGAGAATTCCTATCGGATCAGCCGCTGACTTGACCTGAAACTGTCCGGTGAGGAATCGCAGCGCTTTGCCTGAGGAGGGAGAACCGTCCGTTGCGAACAGAATCCGCCGGATCGGCTTCGGCGGCTCTTTCACAACCAACACAGGACCGGACGCATGGATGGTCACGGCAGTGGAGACGCTTCCCATCATGAGCCGGTCCAGCGCATTCAGTCCCCGACTGCCCACTACCACCAATCCATTGCGTCCCGCATGCTTGAGCAGAACTTTCGCGATCGCTTGCCTCTCCACACGCACCGAGCCTTTCAAGCCTAGTGCCTTCATACGTTGCTGCGACTCCGCCACCACTTGCTTGGCTTGGGATTCAAGGAAGTGAATGACTTCGCCCTCATCCGGCTCATTCCCGCTCACAGACGGATGTGTGATCAACGATGTCGGTACAGACTGAGTATCGAGGCCATGCACCCCGACGATACTCGGCACCGCCTTCAGCGGCAGTTTCGCCACCCATTCCAACGCCCAATCCCCATACTTTGACCCATCGATTCCAACGACAGCTTTCATCGCAGAATCCCCCCCGGGGTTAGAGATTGCACAACAATTGACTCGCTCAAGCGCAAGCTGGATCGCAGAACAGGCCTCCGAGGATGAGAACGGTACTGAGAGCAGCGCTGAGTCCTCGATAGAACTCGGGAACGAGCAATAGCAATGCCATGCTTGTCAGATCGAGGAAATCCTTCAAAACGTGGAGTCCTGGATCATTTCCTGTTCTCGCATCGGCACCTCCTCTTCTCTAACCCGTCGCTAAACGCCACAGGCTGTTTTTCCACCCTGCCGCGAAACGCGACATGTTCGAGCCTCGGATGCGCGCCCATTCAGGATAAGCTGTGCCTCAACAAGTTATTGAAATTGTTGAAACATATGGCCAAGCTGCGCAGCCGATCACCCGATTCCAGAAGCAAAATTAATGATTGGCGATTGAACCGGCTTTTGGTAAAGTGCGGCACCTATTGGCAGGTACGGGGATAATCTCACAGGGAGCAGAGAAATAGAATGACCGCCGATATGAACAGGGCAACGGTGCTTTTGAGAGAGTCCTTCATTGGACTAACCTTACTCGTGACGCTTCTCTTGTTTTCCGGGTGCGCCAACCAAGTTGTTTCAGGGGCCCTTCCGCTACCCTCCACCGGTCAGTTGAGCACATCCGTTCCGATCATTGCGGCAGCTTCCTCCGCTTCGCCGACAACGACTGTTCGTGACCAGTCCCAAGAAGAACCGTTTGATCCCTTTGCCAAATCTGGTGAGGCAGGTCTCGAAGAATACGATCCCTGGGAGCCTCTCAACACAAAGGTCTTTGAATTGAACCGGCAGCTCGACCGCTGGATCCTGAAACCGGTTGCAAAGGGATACGACTTTATCATGCCGAATCCGGTTCAAGTCGGCGTCAGCAACTTCTTTTATAACACGAGGTTCGTGCCGCGATTTGTCAACAATGTCTTGCAGGGAAAGTTCCGTGGAGCAGGAATCGAGACCGGCCGTTTTCTCGTGAACACCACGGTTGGTATTGCCGGATTTATCGATTGGGCAAGCGACATGAATCTGAAGACGCCAGAAGAAGATTTAGGCCAAACACTCGGTTTCTATGGAGTCAAACCAGGACCGTACATTATCGTGCCGCTCTATCCGCCGTTTACAGTCCGGGACTTTGTTGGATACGTCGGGGATATTTTCCTCAATCCCATTTACTGGCTGGCTCTGCCCGTCATTGAAATCGGCGACATTCCGTCCGCAATTCCCCATTACAATCGAACGACGACTTCTCTCATACTGTTCGGTGCAAAAGTCACCGACGTGGTGAATGACCGCTCACTCAACCTTGAAAAATATCAGGGCGTCGAAGAATCTACGGTCGATCTCTATAGCGCCGTCCGCAACGCCTATCTCCAGAAGCGGGCCAAGGCTATTCAAGAGTAGTGCAACCGCCGCCAGCATATAAACTGTCCCTACTAAGGGCGAGGGACAATAAACGATCGGCAATACCGGCAGATGGTCGGGAAGCTCCGATTGACGATTCCAAGTGAAATATCAGAGGATTACTTGTGCAGTGATTGTGGGAAGCACCAGTGACTCGGTCATGGCACACACCATCACTCCACCCGGAAACAATCTCGATGAGAGGAAGACACACCTTACAAGAGACGAAACCGAGTCACCACGTGCCGCCTATCGGCTGACTGAGACGCGACGGTTTACTGGCTTTTCTTATACACAACGATCCCGCCGACCAGGATCCCGAACATGACGACCGCGAACATTAAGAATGTGCTATCCATGGTTACTCCTTTCGTTCGAACCGTTACGCAACGAAGTAATACACCATAGCAACCCCCACAAGGGCTGAAACTAACTGCTCCCTCCTTTCTGTATTGGCACCGCTGTTCGCATCACAGCAGCCCTTAGGGCCGTGGAAGGTGCGCGATACGCTCGGCTCATTTACCATTCCGAGCTTGATTTATACCTAATAAGTTTATTCCCGACAAATGGCCTTGTCAAGATTGCGTGGCAGTCCACTAATCCCCACCACGGAGTTCGGCTGACCGACCCAATTGGCATTTAGTACGAGCCGCCTGCCGAGCGTTATTGATTGTCGAAAGATTCCACAGTGCCAGAAACGGTCCTGCCCTGTAATGCAACAGCGTGTCAATCCACAGTGCATGGCCTGCACCTCGCCAAGCTCGCAACTCCTTGATTCTGTACAATCGACCGAGCCTGCTCCAGGCTGCCATCAATGTGGCATTACCGATGCAATCTGACTCTGCAGCGGTCGCACCTCACCGAACAGGGAGTCCTGACGGCGTAGAGATGCCACGGTAGGAATGACCGTAACCATACCTATTGATTAACAAAACAAGGAGGGTCTGCCATGTCCGGACTCAGCAGATGGGAACCGTCGGCTCGTTGGAATCCGTGGAGAGAATTCGAAGATATGGAGAAACGCCTTTCGACGATCTTCGGGCGCGCCCCAATAGCGACGAGCGGTGAAAAGAAGGAAGCCATGGCGGTCGCTGAATGGTCACCCCTCGTCGACATCAGTGAAGACGACAAGGGATACGTCGTGAAGGCTGAACTTCCCGAGATGAAGAAGGAAGAGATCAAGATCAACGTCCTTGACGACGTCCTCTCGATCAGCGGAGAACGCAAATATGAGAAAGAGGAGAAGGGCAAGAAGTATCACAGGGTGGAACGGGCCTACGGCAGCTTCATGCGGAGCTTCACCCTTCCCGAAGATGCCGACGGCTCCAAGGTCAGCGCCGAGTACAAGGATGGTGTACTAAACGTACGTCTCCCGAAGTCGGAGAAGGCCAGGCCGAAATCGATCGAGGTGAAGGTGTCGTGAGGAAAAGGAGGACACCATGTTCCGGCATCAAAAATATCTTGAGATCCCCTGGGATGTCCATTGGCAACAGGGGGAGACCAGGCGTCACCGCCACTTCTGGTGGCTGATGGTCTTGCTGATCTTGGCCGCTATGTTTTTAATCGGAGTCGGGGTGACCAGCGGCATCAAGTAGTCTCACGGTCTGTCTCGGTATTGAGACTGCCCGGTCCGCCTAGGCCGGACAGACCGGAAATGCTTGAACGACCACATAGACAGGATAGTAGACGGGATAGACCGTATTATGATTTTCAAGAATCGTGAAGAGGCCGGTCACCGGCTCGTCGAACGACTGAGCAGCTACCGTGACCAGCCGGGAACTCTCATCCTGGCGCTCCCCCGTGGCGGCGTGGCGGTCGGGTACCAATTGAGCCTGGGGCTGCATCTTCCGCTGGACGTGTTCATTACCCGCAAGCTGGGGGCGCCGGATAATCCGGAGTACGCCTTGGGCGCGGTGGGCGAGACGGGAGTGGTCTATCTGAATCCGGAGGCGATGGCGGCCTGTCGTCTCTCCCGTGCGGACATCACACAACTTGTTCGAGCCCAGCAGGAGGAGATCGCCCGCAGACAGACTCTCTATCGGCAAGACCGCCGGTTTCCTGTGCTCACCGGCCGCACCGTCATTCTCGTGGACGACGGAATCGCCACCGGCTCCACGTTCTTCGCGTCGATCCAGTCGATCAAGAGCCTGAATCCGCGTCGCCTGATTGGAGCGATCCCGGTCGGCCCGACGGACACCATCCTGGAGGCCCGCGCGCAAGTCGATGAGTTGGTGGTGCTTGCCACACCAGACCCATTCTGGGCGGTAGGAAATCACTATGTCGATTTCGCCCAGGTCGACGATCGTGATGTCGTGGAGTACTTGAATCTGGCTGAGGAAGCGATGCGCGAGCGGGCAGAGCCTTCCTCCGCCTAGCCGCATGATTCGCGAGCGTCTGTGATGAAGCCGGTGGAGAAGCTGCCTGTGATGCAACGAGGAAGGGAGAATGCGATGCCTGTTGGAGGCCGGAACATGTATGTCGCCGTCACCGCTTTATTCATGTGCTTTTGCCTGACCCTGACCGGCCCGGGAGGCACGGCGCAGGCCAAGATCGTCGTCCCGGCCGGTTCCGTGATCGAAGTGGACGAAGTTACCGTCAAGTCCGTAGTGGCCGTATTCGAGCGGGCTGAACAGGCGGTGAAGGCCCATGATCTCGACAGGGTCATGGCCGTCTACTCTCAGCACTACAACTACCATGGGCTCAAGAAGGATGATATCCGCAAGGTTTGGAAAGACCTGTTCGACGAGTATCAAGAGATTGCTAGCACTCATATCCTCAGCAAATTCACCAAGGTCGGATCGGGAAGCCAGACCGTGCTGGAGGTCACCTGCACCGGCCATCTGTGGGCACGGTCCAAGACCAGTGGCCTATACGTGCCCATCGACAGCTGGCATGAGGAAGTGCACTACCTCGTGATGGAAGAAGGTGAGTGGCGCATTCGAGGCAATCTCGGCGATTCGCCGCGTACGCTTCCGTTCGGCACATCGCCCCATCCTCTGTTTTGACGAAGAGACGAAGGAGCCTCACGTATGAGAATCGCGATCGGCATCGATTGGTCGGACCAGGCCTTTACCGCTGTCACCCAGACGTTTCATGTCTATCATCCAACAGACGTCACGCTGGTGCACGGGGTCAATCTCGGCTTTTTCGAGCAGCCGCTCCTAGCCGAGATGACCAATCTGCAAGGCTACGACGACTTTCGTAACGCGATGGTGGACGCAGGCCGTCAACTGCTTGAACGCGCAGCCGCCATGGTTCCACCCGACGCAGGGACCGTGCGAAAGGTCAATGAAATCGGCAGCCCCGCTCAGATCATTCTCGACAGCGCTCAAACCGTCGCGGCCGACCTCGTCGTCGTTGGCGCGCGCGGCCGCAGCCGTGTCGCTGAAACCGTCCTCGGCAGCGTCTCTCATCGCGTGCTGTCGCATGCATCTCGTCCCACGTTGATCGTCAAAGGACCCGCGCGGCCGATTAAGCGGGTACTGGTCGCCATTGAAGGCCATGATGACGCCGATCGAATCACGCAGTGGCTGACCCGTCACCAGTTTGCGACGCCGGTTGAACTCTGTGTGCTCAATGCCGTCGTCCCCGTCGGGTTAGACAGCCCCTATGACGCGCTGGGGGCAAGAGCCTGGTGGGAAGGCGCAGAGTCCTATGCGGAGGAATTCGTCAAGGCCACTGCGGCCAAACTCCTGGATTCCCGATATACGGTCAGCACAAAGGTGGCGGTAGGCAATCCGGCGGCGATGGTCGGAGAGCAGGCGCAAGACATGGACTTGGTGGTGGTCGCTTCGCACGGACGCAAGGGAATCGACCGCTTCCTCCTGGGAAGCGTGTCGCACGCCATCGTCCATCAGGTGACATGTCCCATCCTTGTCATACGGTGAAAGGGATCGATCATGAAAACGACACTGGCTGCTGTTGTCATCCTCCTCCTCATCGGAACGTCCTGGGTTTCGGCGCAGATGTCTCGCGGAAATCCAAAGATCGGGCAAGGCGTGTATGAACAACAGTGCCTTCGTTGCCATGGATCCAAATTGGACGGGAACGGCCCCGACAGCGAAGACTTGATCGTGCGTCCGGCGAATCTGCAGTCTCGCATCACCCGCTCGAAAACAGACTGGGAACTGCTCGTGGCAATCTCGAACGGCGTGCTGTTCAGCCCGATGCACGGATTCCGCGGCAAGCTGACGGACGAACAGATCCTGGACGTGTTGTCCTATATCAGAGCCATGTCGCCGCCCGACATCGTCAGTTAGGTGTTCTGCCAATCCACAGCCGGGCAGGGGCGGGTTCTGCAACTTGCCGCTGGTCTTTTCATTCTGCTGTGCTTCACCGGCACCACACAGATTCACGCTGAAGAAAGAGCTCCGGACATCGAGGTCTTCGTCCGCGCAGGCTGTCCCCATTGTGAAACCGCCAAGATCTTTCTCGATGAACTTCAGCATGATCGCCCATCGCTTCGGATCGCGAGTTACGACATCGCCGAGAACTCCGCCGCGCGTAAGCGCCTTGCATTACTGGCGGCTGAACGGGGAGTCGCCGACTTCGGCGTCCCGGCCTTTCTGATCGGCGGGGAACTGACGATCGGGTTCCGCTCAGCCGACACGACCGGAGCGGAGATACGCGCCCGGCTCGATCGGCCCGTGCCAGGCGTCGCGCCGGTTGTGGGCGAGGGTATCAAGACAGAATGGTTCGGCGAGCTACGAGTCAGGGACCTTGGCCTTCCGCTGTTTACCGTTGCCATCGGGTTGCTGGACGGGTTCAACCCCTGCGCGATGTGGGTGCTGCTTTTTCTGCTGTCGCTGCTCGTCAATCTTCAGGATCGGCGGAAGATGGTCCTGATCGCCGGAACGTTCGTGCTCGTCAGCGGCGTGGTCTATTTCGCCTTCATGGCGGCCTGGCTGAACATGTTTCTCTTGATCGGCCTTTCCCGCGCTGTTCAGATCATACTGGGAAGCGTTGCCCTGGTTGTGGGAACGGTCAATATCAAAGACTTCTTTGCCCTCCATCGCGGCATCTCGCTGAGCATTCCCGAATCTGCCAAGCCGGGGCTTTACGCCAGGGTCAGAGGGATACTCCAGGCCGAGAACCTCGCCGGCGCCATGGCAAGCGTCGTGATCCTCGCAGGACTCGTCAACATCATCGAACTGCTGTGCACCGCCGGATTCCCGGCGCTCTATACACAGATTCTCACTCTGCAGCAATTGCCGATGTGGGAATACTACGGCTACCTCGGCCTCTATAACCTGGCCTATATCTTTGATGACAGCCTCATGGTGACAATTGCCGTAGTCACATTGGGTCGGAGGAAACTACAAGAAAGTGCGGGGCGCTGGCTGAAGCTCACGAGCGGCCTGGTGATGGCCGGATTGGGGGCTGCCTTGCTTCTTCAACCCAAGTGGCTTATCTGATGAGGGAACGCATTGAACCAAACGTGATTATCCATGCAGGAAGGTATCGATGGCTGGCTCTTCACCTGATTGCGGTATCAACTCGCTGAAGCCGTTTTTCTATCCCCGTCATGTCGCCGTGGTCGGCGCCTCCCGTAAGCCAACCGGTATCGGGCATCGGATCATCGAATCGCTGCAACAGGGCGGCTTCGCCGGAACCATCGTCCCGATCAATCCACATGCGACGGAAATTGCAGGGCTACGGGCATTCCCCTCACTGAGGGCCATTCCCGGCCCTGTCGATCTCGCCGTCATCGCCGTGCCATCTGAGTGTGTTCTTTCGGTTATGGACGACTGCGCCGCCAAGCAAGTGCTCGCCGTGGTTCTCATCACGGCGGGATTTGCCGAAACCGGCGCATCGGGAATCTCACTCGAAGAGCAACTGCGTGCAAAAGTCCGTCAGCATGGGATTCGCCTGATCGGACCGAACTGCTTCGGACTGATGAACATGGACTCCACTGTCCGTCTCAATGCGACCTATACGCCGACAATCCCGCCCACCGGTCGAGTCGCCCTCGCCTCTGAAAGCGGCGGGGTTGGGCTCGCAGTGGTGACGGCGGCCAGACGGTTGAATCTCGGCCTGTCCAGCTTCGTCAGTGTCGGCAACCACATAGATGTCACGGTGAATGATCTTCTGGAGTACTGGGAACAGGACCAGGCGACAGACGTGATTCTCCTCTATCTTGAAACCATCGTCGATCCTCACCGGTTCAGATTGATTGCCGAGCGGGTGGGAAAAAGGAAGCCCGTCGTCGTCATGAAAGCGGGTCGGACACAGGTTGGACAATCAGCGGCCGGATCTCACACGGCGGCACTGGCCACGAACGAAACGGCGGTTGCCGCATTGTTCACACAGTGTGGCGCAATCCGTGGGAAAACCCTCGAAGAATTTCTCGCGCTCGCCACTGGCTTATCCAATCAACGGCTCCCGTCGGGTCGCCGAATCGGCATCTTGACC
>FSSH01002880.1_pt2 | contig 22722 bp, 18 predicted proteins | sample 1166101 | NCBI WGS metagenome assembly FSSH01 (sample SAMEA32972668, study PRJEB13176) | freshwater metagenome | biome: Drinking water system; feature: Biomass in drinking water that filtered by 0.45 um membrane; material: drinking water | place: USA | collected 2012-12-20 | depth 0 m | reverse complement strand
GAATTAACAAACTTGTTGAAAATAATGATGGAGCTTTAACTCCACAACAAGAATTGTTTTGCCAAGAATATGTCAAAGACCTGAACGGTACTCAAGCAGCGATAAGAGCAGAGTACGACGAAAAATCTGCTAGGCACCAAGCTTCTCGTCTGTTAACAAATGACCACGTTTGCGCATTAATTAAGCAGTTAAATGAAAAGAAACTTAGATCTGTTAAGGTGGATGCAGAGACCATTCTTACTGAGCTTTTAAGACTTGCAACTTCTGATATTCGAAAGCTATTCAACGAAAATGGTGGAATATTACCACCAAACGAATGGCCCGATGATATTGCTAAAGCGGTGTCAAGCATACAAGTTGATGAGCTATTTGATTATGATAACGGACAGAAAAACCAAGTCGGGCTCACTAAGAAAATTAAGCTATGGGACAAAAATGCAGCGTTAGATAAACTTGCAAAGCATCTTGGATTGTTGGTTGATAGAATAGAAGTTAATGGCAAGGTTACGCTTGAAGAGCTTGTGAACGGAAGCTTTAAGAAGTGATTGAAGTCCGCATATTAACTGCCACAGAAATACGAGAGAGAGAAAAGAACTTGGCAAATTACTCTAATGAAAATAATCCGATGTATAACTATATCGATGCCACAAATGAAGCTGTTGCACAAGAGTTGATTAAAAGTGGCCTTATCACTCAAGAACTATGGGATCGGATAAAAGAGGGCAATAACGGAAGCTTTAAGAAGTGAGTCGTTTCATTCCTAAATCTTCAGTTATAAAAGATAAAACAAGACAACGACTTATGTTAGGTATAACTGAAACACCTATCTACCAACATAATGAAGATCGAATGCTTTTAACAGGTATTACATATAAACAATGGATAAAAATTAAACAGAAATAAAAAAGCTTTTTAAAAAACGCACCATTAAATAAATTGAAATGCATGGCACTCTCGCTGAACTCACTTAAATAGTTAACTTCAGCAAATGACTCCCAAGTGTTCCTTGGGAGAATATTGAGTGAGCATCAACGCAGCTTCATCGAAAATTCGCGAATGGCGTGAAAATCCTGTTACATTCATGCGCGAGTGTTTGAATTGTGAACCCGATGCTTGGCAGGCCGATGCACTTATGGCTTTTGCCTCCCCTGATCCAATTAAGCGTATTGCACTTGCTGCGTGTGCTGGTCCTGGTAAATCCTTTATTGAAGCTGTTTGCGCATGGAATTTCTTTCTTTGCTATGGCGAGAAGGGTGAGCATCCAAAAGGAATGGCTGTCTCAATTAGTGCAGAGAACCTATCATTAAACTTGTGGCCTGAATTATCAAAGGTTCAAGCTAAGTCTGAGCTTCTCACTAAAGCTTTCACATGGACCAAAACAAGAATATTTGCAAACGATCATCCTCAGACTTGGTTCTTTCAAGCAAGATCCTTTTCAAAAACTGCTAATCCAGAAGAACAAGGTCGCGCTCTGTCAGGTCTTCACAGCAAATATGTATTAGTTCTAATTGATGAAAGTGGTGACATTAGCCCAAATATCCTAAGAGCTGCAGATCAAGCCATGGGAAACGTTAAATTTGGTCGAATTGTTCAAGCAGGAAACACAACTTCTAAAACAGGCGCTCTATATCATGCCGTTCAAAAAGCTCGTCACTTGTGGACGGTAATCAAGATTACTGGTGACCCAGATGATCCAAAAAGATCTCCGCGAGTAGACATTAATTGGGCTAGAGACCAAATAGACCTATATGGTCGAGATAACCCCTGGGTTCAGGCATATATTTTGGGTCAATTCCCTGACTCTGCTCTCAACACCCTTTTAACAGTTGAACTAGTCGAAGCTTCCATGAATAAACAGATACACGAAAAAGACTACATGTTTGTTGAAAAAAAACTCGGTGTTGACGTTGCAAGAGAAGGTTTAGATTCTACCATAATTTTCCCAAGACAAGGCTTGGCTGCTTTTAATTTTGTCGAAATGATGAATGCTGATGGACCAGAAGTCGCTTCAAGAATAGTGCAAGCAAAACATAATTGGGGTTGTGAGAAAGTCTTTGTAGATAGTTCTGGTGGATTCGGTGGATCAGTTATCGACTCAATGAAATATGCTGGTCATACACCAATTGCAGTAAATTTTTCTGGGAAACCGAATGATAAAATGTATCATAACAAGCGAAGTGAAATGTGGTTTCTAATGTCTGAATGGGTGAAGAATGGAGGTGTTCTTCCATATGATGAGAAACTCATTGCTGAATTAACTGAGCCAACATACAGCTTTAAAAACTCAAAATTTCTGCTTGAACCCAAAGAGATAATCAAAAAAAGATTGGGAAGATCGCCCGACAGAGGTGACGCCCTGTGCTTAACTTTCGCTTATCCAGATCAACCAACAAGACAAACTTCAAAATTTTCTCATAATGAAAACACCATCGAGCATGAGTACAATCCAATTGAAAATGTTTAGTGGTATAATTATACAATCTGTTGATCTTGCTAAATGGATGAAGTTTAGGCAACATGAGTTCAAGAGGTATGAATGGGTGATGTAGGTAAAAAGTTTAATGAGACCGTTGATTCATTCCGAAATAATCTAGGTCTACCTAACCTAGATTTATTAGGTGGAGCAAAAAATGCTATTGAAGCACCTGGTAATCTTATAAAGGCAGGAAAAAGTTTACAAAATGCTTTCACACGAAATGAAACTTCAGCTATTGACGCTCTAATATCAGATGCAGAAGAAAAGAAAAAAAAAGAGGCTGAAGAGGCTGCAAACATCGCCTTAAGACTTCAGCGTCAAATGATGGCAGCATTTGCTCTAGAAAAATCTGGATCATTAGCATACAAAAGGGGTGGGACACTGCTCACCTCACCTCTTGGTTTGCAGGATCCAACATCAACAGGTAAAGTTAAGAAAAGCGCAATTGGTGCGTAAAAATTTGTATTAATACTTACCTAGTAAGTATTTTGTTAACATAATATATATTTCTCCATGGCACTCTAATCGGACTCACCTTTTGGTCACTCTGATTTATTAAGACACCCAGGGATCAATTAAAGATCAATGGGAGACTACGAGTGCAATCAAAAGTCCAAAAATATGAACGCGTCAGATCTCAGCTTGAATATGAACGCTCTTCTTTTATTCCTCAGTGGCGTGATATTGGTACTCATATAAGGCCTTCAAGACCAAGATTTTTTCTTGGTGATGGAAACAAAGGTGATAGACGCAATCTAAAAATATTAGATTCTACCGCAACTACTTCCAGTAGAACTCTCGCTGCAGGTATGCACTCAGGAATCACAGCTCCTTCCAGGCCATGGTTTAAGCTTTCAACACCTGATCCAGATTTAAATGAATTTGAAAGTGCTAAGTGGTGGCTTTATTCAGTCACAGAAAGAATGAGAACTGTATTTTTAAAGTCTGGTTACTACAACACAATGCCAATCATTTATGGTGACACTGGTGATTTTGGTACTGGTGTTTATTCTGTTGAAGAAGATTTTGAAAAAACTATCCACACAAATTCTTTCCCTGTTGGCACTTATATGCTTGGGAAGGATTCAAAAGGTCGTATAAACACATTTTGTCGTGAGTTTCGACTGACAATCAGACAGTGCGTAGAGCTATTTGGTAAAGAAAATGGAAAAACTGGAAAAGTCGATTGGTCAAATTTTTCAGGATATATCAAAAGAATGTGGGATGAGGGAAATTATGAAAATTGGGTAGAAATTGTCCAAGTCATTATGCCAAACGATGATTACTATCCTGAAAAACTCGAATCTAAACATAAAAAATTTACCTCAGTTTATTACGAACGAGGTTTAGTTGCATCTACTGCGGCCTCTATACAAGGCTCCTATTCTGGACTCTCTGGTGTTGAGGATAAAGTATTATCAGAAAAAGGTTATGATTATTTCCCTATAATGGGTCCTCGTTGGTATGTATCAGGAGAAGATGTTTATGGAACAGATTGCCCTGGAATGACAGCTCTTGGCGATGTGAAACAACTTCAGAATATGGAAAAACGAATCTTGCAAGGGATTGATAAAATGGTTAATCCACCAATGCAAGGTCACTCATCACTCAGAGATAAAAAAACATCAATGCTACCTGGTGGAGTTACTTGGGTTGATGATTTAACTGTTGGTGGTATGAAGCCACTTCATGAAGTAAACCCTCGAATACTAGAGGCTGAGAATAAACAAACCCAATGCAGACAAAGAATACAACGTGCCTATTTTGAAGATCTATTCTTGATGCTAGCAAATCTAGATCGAAGAGACATAACTGCAACTGAAATAAATCAAAGATATGAAGAAAAACTCTTGGTACTTGGACCTGTATTAGAGCAAATGAACTTCGATGCTCTTGATCCAACAATAGACGTAACTTTTAGAATTATGCTTCAACAAGGAATGATCCCGCCTCCTCCTAAAGAACTACAGGGTCAAGAACTTCGTGTTGAATATGTTTCTGTGATGGCTCAAGCACAAAAGTTATTAGGACTATCAGGGATCGAGAGATTCAGTTCATTTGTAGGTAGAGTTGCTCCAATGAAGCCTGACATTGTGGATAAGATTAGTTTTGATCAAATGCTTGATGTTTATGGAGATGCGGCAAGTCTTCCACCTGGCATTATCGTTCCAGATGAAACAGCACAATCAATAAGAAATCAACGTGCTCAACAACAAGCTCAAATGCAACAAGCTGAAATGATGAAACAACAATCAAGCGCTGTCAGAGATCTTTCACAAAGTAAGATTGCTGATGACAGTGCATTAAAAAGATTACTAGGAGCATAATTATGCAAATTACTAAGACGTTTTCTGACAAAGGTTTATCGAATAAACTATTACTTAGAAATGGAGAATCATTCACTTACACTGCAGATTTAAGTGTTAGTTTTGATGGTCTGCTTTACTTGAAGAAAACAACAGATGGTGGGAATACGCACCAAATCGTATCAACAGTTTCAAGTGATCAGTTAACTGCAGTAATAATAAATCATGAAGGAGTAAATGCAGAATACTATTTTGAAGTAAAGTACGGAATAGGTCTTTCAAGTCTTACAGGAACAGCAGCAATTACTCTAACACAACAAATTTATGAAGAAACACTTGTTGGAACAGTTGCTGCGCCATCAAGTGTAACTTTAGATTGCGTGATCGATAAAACTGGCCCTATGTTTAGGCTCGTTTTCACTTTAACTGCTGCACGAATATCTGTGACAGACGGTGCAGCTTCTGGTTCTTATGGTTCGCTAAAATTATTTGATTTTATTCCAGCGGCACTTAGCTTTCTAGGAACTCGTCAAGATTACACTGCTTACTCGGCTGCTTCAGCTTTAACAACAGGGGCAGGCGATGCCGCTTTTGTAATTGGTGTTGGTACTACAAATATTTCAGCAGCAGCTGATGCAGTATTGGCAGCAGCGGAGCAAAATGTAGGTGCTTCGATTGCACAAACACTTTCAAGTGGTACAACTACTGGAAGTGCAATTACACATCCAACAGTGGCACTAGACGGAACATCCACAGCTAAAGATTTGTATTTGAATTTCTCAGGATCAGCCGCAACGATTGATGCCTCGTCAACAATTGATGTGACTGGAACAATTGAGGTTGTCGGCATCCTTTTAGGAGACGATTAATGATTGAAACGGAAACACTTCCTGAAAGAGCTTTGAATGTTCGCGATGAACTATTTCAACTTTTGTTAAAAAAAGATCCAAAAGCAGATAGAGATTCTTTTGAAAATGGTTTTCAATATGCATTTGAAATTCAACAGCAGCTTATTGATGATCGAGATAAAGCATTAAATATTGCGATGAGCAACATCAAGATGATTACTGAAGGTCTTAAGTCTGCTAATGAGAAAAAGAAAAAAGCAACAAAGATTCTTCAACCTTTAATAGAAACTTTCCACAACCACAAATTTAGAGGCAGCTGATGTTTGAGAAGAAAGCTTTAGTCGATAACCTTGCCGACGAAGACCAGGTTGAGCGTGCTGAGAGTAAGGAATCTAGAAAAAAAGAGACCTTCAAGGATGATTTGCAAAGTCTCCTCATAACTCCCCATGGACGGAGAGTCCTATGGCATTACATTAGTATTTGCGGAGTGTTTAGATCAAACTTTATACCTGAAAGCAATCTGATGTATTATTCAGGTGGCCAAAGAAATGTTGGTTTAAGAATGCTTGACGATATTATTAAAACTAATCCAGAAATGTTTATGCTCATGATGAAAGAGCGAGAAAAGGAAAGTAACAATGGCTGAGACAACTACTCCAGTGAGTACGCCTCCAAGCGAAACTACAGTAACAACAATCACAACGCCGCTTCCAGTAGAGACTGCAACAGCGACACCTACACCGCAATCAGTAGCAACGCCCACTACAACAGAGAACACACCAAAGGTTCCTGAAAAATACGTATTAAAACTTGCTGATAAATCTCCTTTAGACGCCGAAGCTTTGATACGTATTGAAGGATTAGCAAAAGAAAAAGGTTTATCACAAGATCAAGCACAACTTTTGGTTCAAGCTGAAGAAAATTCTTTAATAAATTTCCAGACCAAACAAACAGAAACATACAATCAAACAAAAGCTCAATGGGCTGAAGCAGTTCAAAAAGATAAAGAAATTGGTGGAGAAAACTTTAAGCAAAGTGTAGCATTATCTTCGAGGGTTGTTGAGCGATTCGCCACAGAGGAGTTTAAAAAAACTCTGGATGTTACAGGACTTGGTCAACACCCGGAAGTCGTTCGAGTGTTTGCAAGGATAGGTAAAGCGATGTCAAATGATCAACTTATTATGCCTGGTGCACAAGGTGCTGGCAAAAAAGAAATGAAGGATATACTTTATGGACCAACAAACGCCGAGTAATTATTCTCAAGCTAGCATCAAGCTTCATGAGTCGTTAATACGACATGTGAAGGGAATAATTGCAGCATGGGAAAATTGGTTAAAAGAAATTAAAAAACAAAATTAAATCACAATTATTGGCACTCTAAATGTGAGCACATCCATATCATACGGATAACCTCCAAATAAGACTCCCAAAAAACTATGGGGAGTTTTATTTATGGCAGGATTATCATCTAATGCATTAACACTACTTGATTGGGCAAAAAGACTTGATCCAGATGGAAGGGTCTCAGCAGTAGCTGAACTTTTATCTCAAACAAACGAAGTCTTATCAGATATGATTTGGCTTCCAGGAAACTTAGAAACAGGTCACAGAACCACAGTAAGAACAGGTTTGCCCAATGTTGCATGGCGCTTAATTAACCAAGGTGTTCAACCTTCAAAATCCACAACAGCACAAGTAGACGAAGCTTGTGGAATGTTGGAGGCCTGGTCTGAAGTTGATGTTGAGCTTGCAAAATTAAACGGTGATATCAACGCATTCAGATTATCTGAGGCATCTGCGTTCGTAGAAGCTATGAACCAAGAATTTTCATCAACTTTATTCTATGGGAACTCAGGAACAGCACCTGAAGAATTTACTGGTCTTTCTATTCGATACTCTGATCCTTCAGCAGTAAATGGATCAAATGTAATCGACGCAGGATCTTCTGATACAGACAATACTTCTATTTGGTTAATCTGTTGGTCTCCAACGACAATTCACGGTATTTTTCCAAAGCATTCTAAAGCTGGACTAAATCATCAAGATCTAGCTGAACAAACAATTCAGACTTCAACAGCTGTTGCTGGAACACGACTAAGAGTGTTTCAAGAGAAATGGGACTGGAAATGCGGTGTTGCCCTTCGTGATTGGAGATTTGCAGTTCGTATCGGATCCATTGACGTTTCAAATTTAGTAGGAAAATCAAGTGCTGCTGATTTAGTTGAGCTGATGATTAAAGCAATTTATCGACTTCCTGTTTTAGGTCTTGGAAAAACTGTTTTCTATATGAATAGAACAGTTCTTCAAATGCTAGATATTCAACGACGAGATGACATGCTTAATGGTGGAATTGTTTATAAGGAAATTGATGGTATTTCTATGCCAACTTTCAGAAACATTCCAATCAGAGTTTGTGATGCGTTGTTAAACACAGAGTCAGCCGTATAACAAAGTGAATAGCGCACATCTAATTGTGCGCCTTCTCAATTTAAAAAATTTAAAAGGAGATTTATTTATGATCATGGATGCAGAATTATTATTTTCTGATGCTCAGGCAATAACAGCTGCAGCAGCATCTACAAATTATTTAGATTTGGGTGCAGCAAGGAATATTGGTGTTGGTGAGGAACTTTTTATAGTCGTGACAGTAGATACAGCATTTACCGATTCTGGCTCTGATTCAACTCTGACAGTGGCACTTGAGGGTGATAGCACAACAACATTCACTCCAGATGCAAGTCAGACATTATTTACCATTCCTGCACTTGCAGCTGCAGGATCTGTTTACGCTGCTAAAATTAATCCTGACTTTGCAGGTAACTATCGTTATTTGCAGTTAAAATACACACCAAACAACGGAAACCTTACCACTGGTGCTGTTACTGCTAGCGTTGTTAAAAATGTTCAAAAATACACATCATATGCAAAAGGCTACACGGTAGCATAATTATTTTTACAAAATCGGGGGCTTAGTTGAGCCCCCGATTCTCTAAAGGAGTTTTATTTATGGCAGGACTAAAAGTGCGCGTTAAAGATGGAATGATGGGTTATTACGCTCACAAACGACGAAGAGAACACGTTGAATTTGTTCTTGAGAAAGAATCTGATTTTTCTCACACATGGATGATTGCTCTTGGTTGGGAGCCAAAAGAGAAGTTAAAAAATCTTACCGAAGTAGAACAACTAAGGTTAGAAAACGAAGAACTTAAACTAAAGCTGATGGAACTTCCAAAAGTAAATGAAGAGAACTCTGAAGAAAAAATGCAATTCGATATCTCTGGAAAGCCAGTTAAAAAAGCTAAGAATAACAAAGAAGTTATATAATTTAAATTTGGGTTTTCCTGATCTGGTTTCCCCGGTCAATAAAAATACCAGATCGCCATTAACGAGGTAAATTATGCCAAAGTATTTAACTGATTATGAAACTGTTGCGGCCTCACAAAGTGATCAATCACTCGGTCCGTCAGGTGCGACTGGGAACATTCTTCATAGATTAGTTGTAACAGTTGCAACTTCGGCAACTGGAACAGTTTCAATTAAAGACGGTTCAGGATCTGCAATTACTATAACAGCTGCCAACACACCTATTGGTGTTTATTCAGTTGATATTGGAGCAAGGTCCACAAGTGGCGCTTGGAAGGTTACCACAGGTGCTGGAGCTACTGTATTAGCTGTTGGGGCATTTACTTAATTTATTGAGGGGGGCCAATTGGCATCGAAAACAACCGTTATCAATATGGCTCTTTCTCATTTGGCAATTTCATTGCAGATCGCTGATGTTGAAACTGAAACAAGTAAAGAAGCAAAAGTTGCAAGAGTATTTTTTGATACTGTTAGAGATGCGACACTGTCAGATGCGGAATGGCCATGGGCACGAAAGACAACTAATCTAAGTTTAATTGAAACTAATCCAAATGATGAATGGCTTTATTCATATGCTTATCCATCTGATTGCGTGAAAGCGATTAAAATCCCAAGTGGATATGAGCCAGATACTAATTCAACGAAGATAAAATATGAAATAAATGGCGATAATTCATATGGAAGTGTCATCTATACCAATGCTGAAAGTGCTCAACTAAAATATATTTACAGACATACTGATATTGATCGTTGGCCTTCTGATTTTATTTTATCTATGGCCTATCACTTAGCATTCTATATGGCTCCTCAACTTACAGCAGGAGACCAACATAAACTTGGTGAGCGAGCAATAAAGCTTTATCAAATCCAGTTAAGTAAGGCCAAGAAAAAAGCCTTCAATGATGAAGTCACAGATGAAGATGTAATGAGTGACTCTGAAGCTGCAAGAACTTAATTTTATGGAGCGATTAACATGTCAAATCTATCTCAAAAGTCCTTTGCAGGAGGTGTTTTAAGTCCAGCGCTTCGTGGTAATACAAATTTAGCAAAGTATCAACACGCGCTTAAAACTGGAAGAAATGGATATATTAGAAAAGATGGCGGTTTTACCAATCGTCCTGGAACTGAGTTCATCGCAGAAGTATCTGATTCAAATGATCAGGTAAGGTTTTTAAAATTCATTTTCAATGATTCCCAAACTTACATACTTGAGTTTGGTGACCTTTACATGAGAGTTCACAAAAACGGTTCTCAACAAAAACTAACTGCACAAAATATTACAGCAATTACAAATGCAAATCCATGTGTGATTACTTATTCAGGATCGGATAGCTATTCAAATAATGATGAGGTTTACATTTCTGGAATAGTTGGTGCTATTGGTAATCGACTTAATGCTCGCTGGTTTAAACTTGCAAATGTCAATACAGGAGCAAACACAGCTGAACTAAAATACATGGATGGAACAAGTGTTAATTCAACCTCATTTGGCTCATATACTTCTGGTGGAACTATTGAAGAAATTTATCAAATTACTACGCCCTACTCACATACTGATCTAAGTTCTTTGGATTTCTCACAAAGCGCAGACGTAATAACAATTGTTCATCCTAGTTATGCACCAAGAGAGTTGTCTAGGACTGGGGATACGAGTTGGACTTTATCGATCATTGTATTTGAACCTGATGCAGATGTCCCCATTGATGGTGGAGCAACAGCTGGAGCTGGTTCTGAAAATAGTATTTATTATTTTACTTCAGTTGATCGCTTCACTGGTGAAGAATCATTACCATCACTTTACATTAACTATTTGACTATTACAGCAATTACAAATGCAAATCCAGGTGTATTCACTGTAGGCGTACATGGATTGGGTTCAGATTTAAATATTGCATATATAGAAGATGTTGTAGGAATGACTGAGGTAAATAAACTTCAAGAATACTATGTAATCACTGTCTCAGCAACAACAGTTAAATTAAGAAATATTTATACCGGTGTAGACTTAGATACAACATCATTTGGCACCTATACATCAGGTGGAAAATTAAAAATACGAGGTAGACGGTTAACTGGTCACTCATTTCCAGTCACAGTTTATGCAGAAAGCCCATTTTCAAATATTGCTTATTATAATGTTTACAGAAATCCAGCAGGAAATTTTAATTATTGGGGACTTATAGGAACAAGTCTAAATGGTGAATTTATTGATTCAGGAATTTCTCCAGATCCAGAAATATTATTACCACTTGGATATGATAGATTTAGAAATTCAGGGAACTACCCTTCTTGCGTGGTTTATGCCCAGCAAAGGAGATTTATAGCTAGTACAAATAATAATCCTGAGACAATTTGGGGATCTCGTCTAAATAATTTCAGTAATTATAATACTAGGGTTTTAGTTGATGCTTCTGGATCGCTTTCAGCATCTATAGTTTCAAAGAGATCCTCTAATATTAAATTCTTAGTTGAAATTGATAGGCTCATCGCAATGACATCTGGTTCAGAAGTCATACTTAATGGTGGTGCAAATGGTTTCGTTACGCCATCTGAAGTAAATTCCAAAGCAATAACATACAATGGATGCTCTGATGTAAAACCTGTAATCATTGATGATACTGCATTGTATGTACAGAACAGAGGAACAATTGTTCGTGATTTATTTTATAAAATTAATTCTGATGGAAATGGAACTCTTGGAGGAAATGATCTAACAGTTAACGCATCACACTTCTTTGAAGGATATACAATAACTGATTGGGACTTCCAACTTAACCCTCATCCGATTCTCTGGGCTGTAAGAAGTGACGGAAAAGTTCTAAGCTTAACTTATGAACGTGCAAGTAATATGATTGCTTGGACTATTCACGATTGGACTAACGCAACAGTTGAGAAGATTTCAGTAGTTCCCGAAGGAATTGAAGACAAAGTATATTTTCTTATCAAGCGAACAATTAACGGAAGACAAACAAAATATATTGAACGAATGGCCACGAGATTACTTGCCACTCAAAAAGATGCATACTTCTTGGATTCTTTTATTTCATTTGATGGCAGAAATACTGAATCTATAACGATGACTTTGTCAGGTGGATCAACATGGCTTTATGATGAAACGATTACCTGCACGGCAAGTGCCTCGGCTTTTGTATCAACAGACGTTGGCAATCAGGTCCATTTCTATGATGAAGAAGGCATCATGCTTGGTCGCTTCACGATTAATACCTACACAAGTGCAACAATAGTCACAGGTAAATTTGATCGAACTGTTCCTATAAGCTTAAGATCAACAGCAACAACGAATTGGGCTTTAGCAAAAGATCAGGTCATTAATTTATGGCATCTTGAAGGAGAAAATGTTGCTGTCTTTGCCGATGGAGGTGTAGCTGCAAATCCGAACAATGCCTCATATACTACTGTCACAGTAACAGAAGGTACAATTACTTTAGATAAGTGTTATGCAGTAATTCATGTTGGTCTACCCTATATCACTGACATGGAAACTCTCGACATTGATACATCAAGTGGAGGAAAACAAGCCAATGCCTCTCAACTAATTTCAGAAGTATCAGTTAGGCTTTTTGAATCAATGGGTTTTTGGGCTGGAGAAAAAGCACCAACAGACGATGAAGTAAATCCACTTGATGGACTTTATGAAGTTAAGATTAGAGATCAAGAAACTTGGGATGAATCTATAAGATTAAACTCAGATGTCCAAACTGTTAATATACAATCAACATATAATAAAAATGGTAGAGTTTTTTTGAGAAACATCGAGCCAGTACCGTTCACCGTACTGAGTATTCGACCAACAGGGATAATAAGTTAAGAGGGGGTTTAAAGTGGATCCATGGACCATAGCAATGATTGGAACAACTATTGTTCAAGCTGGACTTTCACTAGCAGGTGCAAATCAACAGGCTGAAGCACTGAGAGAACAAGCTGAATTTCGAGCTATGGCTTTGGCTTCAAATCGAAAACTTGCAGAATTCCAAGCACAAGAGGCGATCGATGCAGGAGATCGAGAAGTAAACAAAATCAAATCCTATCAACGAAAAATAATAGGATCACAACAAGTATCACTTGCAGCACAAGGGCTTGATATTACCTCAGGCTCAGCCCTCGCCTTACAGGATGAAACCAATTACTTTGCAGAACGTGATATTCAGACAACAAAAATAAATGCTTGGAAAGAAGCTTGGGGAATAAAAATAAAGGCAGAACAAATGGGTCTAGAAGGTAAACTTGCCGACATGACAACAAAAAATCAAATAAACAGCACATATTTAACTGGTGGACTTCAAACCTTAAACTACGGCTTACAAGGTGCTAAACTTGCAAAGGGGTAATTAAATGGCAATTCAAGTCCCTAGGTACGATGAACCAAAGGTTGAACAACGTGGACTACCTAAAGTTCAAGTCAACACGAATGCTCCTCTTGAGGCTTTTGGTGGTGGCCAAGTCGCAGCACAAGTCACTCATGCTGCACAAAATGCACTTGGTAGTCTGAATGAATATATGGCGAATGCAAAAAGAGATGCAGATGAAACAAGGCTTAAATCATTTGATAAAGACTTAATGGAAATTAAAAATAAGCTCCTTATGGATCCAAATGATGGTGCATTAACTAAAAAAGGCGAAAGTGCTTTTGGAATTGAGGAAAATTATTTAAAAGCATTTGATGATTATGCAAGTAAGCTTGATGAAAAAGTATCGAATGAAACTCAACGCACTGGTTTAACAACACTCAGAGATAAAATTAAACTTTCATTGCAAGATTCTCTTTCGAGACACATATACCAAGAAAGTGAAAAATATTATGTTGATACAGCCAAAGCCTTAGTTGAAACAAAGGCTGACGATGCTGCTATCAATTACAATCAACCTGATAAAGTAACTCAGAATCTAAAAGATATTGAGGACACTGTTAATAGTTTTGCTAATAGGCAGGGTTACTCAAAGCCAGAGCGTGATAAGCTAATGAGTGATAGTAAATCTAAAGCACACTCAAATGTCATCAACATGTATTTAGCAAATGATCAAGACCAGGCAGCACAAGTTTATTTCGAAGCCTACAAGAAAGACTTTGATGGACCCACAATAGAGCGAATATCAAAAGCTATTCAAGAAGGAGTTTTATCAGGGAACTCACAAAGAAAAAGTTCAGAAATATTTAGTAAGCATAGTGATAACATGCAATCGGCACTTGATGAGGCCAGACTCATTGATGATCCTGAACTTCAGGATAAAACAATTGAAAGGTTAAAAAGAATTTACTCTGATAATAAGGCCGCTGAACGACTTCGTGTTGAAGATAACATGAAACAAGCTGCCAATGTCATTGAACAGACAGGTTCTTGGGAAAAAGTACCAAAACAAATGTGGGCTGAGTTTTCACCAAGCGAAAGAAACACTTTAAAATCAATGGTGCGTTACAACGGTGAAAGTAATCTCGAGTCGTATTACGCTCTTGAAACTCTTGCATCTAACCCTGCTACGAGACAGAAATTCACAGATATGAATTTGATCAAAGATTTTGGTGGTAAATTAAACCGCGCAGATCTCAAACATTTCATGAATATTCAAGCAGATATTCGTCAAGGAAAAGGTGAAACCATTGATGAAATGAATGGGCTTTATAACAAAGTACAAACAGTTGATAAAATATTAATGAGTGCTGGAATTCCTAAAACTCAAAAGAAAATGTATAACGAAGTTACTGACAAGATCAATAAACAGGTTCTTGAGTTTCAACAAAAGACTGGAAAAAAAGCAACTACAGAAGACATTCAACAAATCGCTGAAAAAAATGTTATGCAGGTCGCAGTTCCTGGAATGTTTTGGGGCACCAACAAAAAAATGCTTTATCAAGTCCAACCTGGTGAAAGCATTGAACCAACTTCAGATGATCGAATTAAGATTATTGAAGCACTTAAGAAAAATAATATTCCACAAACTGAAGAGAATATTTTGAAAGTTTACATGAAAAAGATTGGTGGACCGCGTGGCCAATAATGAATATGAATCGATTGTTAGTGATCTTAGTCATGATTTAAATGTTAATCAGATTCAGCCACAACAACAGCAAACCCCTGATCCTCAACCTGCAATTGAGTACGATAATATTGTTAAAGAGATTTTTACAGAAGAACGAGAAGCATCAAAAAATGCACTTAAAACATCTTCATTTGTAGCAGCTAATGCTAGTCCTGATCAAACAGCTAAGGCCATGAAGCTTGCACAGAAGTACAACCTTCCTCCAAGCATGATTGATATGATTGAGCGAAATACTGATATTCTTGATCGAGAAGACAAACTAAACACACTTGATCTAGATAAAATGGTTGATAATAACCCAAATACAACAGAGTTTTTATCTAATCCAAACAATGCAAAACTCGCAATGGATGATCATGGAAATTTGACCATTACGGAAGATAAGTTTAAAGAATATGGTTTACTCAATGAATGGTATGATAGAGCATATGTTGGCCTTGCAAATATGTACGCTGGTATCAATCGTTTGCCTGGTACAGCTTTAGAGCTTTCACTTATACCTTCAAATATTGTACGTAAAATGGTAGGTGCTGATCAAGTTGGTATTCCTAAGGAATGGATCAACACTGATAATGCGAAGTATTGGGAAAATCTTGCCAAGGGCGTCTCGAATAATTTTGTCGAATTAGATGGAAGCATAGTTAATGAAGTTGGTAAGGGTGACTACTCAAAAGCCGCACGATTAATGCTAATGCAGGCCACAGAAAGCTTTCCTACTTCAATGCTCGTTGGTGCTTCTATGTTTGCCGGTATGGGACCTTCTGTTGGTGCTGCACTAGCTGGAGGAATTACAGCTGGTCAAAGCTTGGTTGAAACTAAAGACAATCCAGACGTTTCACCACTTGCAGGTCAAACAACTGCATTTGCAAAAGGATCAATGGAAGGATTATTCGAAAAGCTTCAGATATTAGGTCCTCTTAAACATTGGGAACAATCATTAAGTAAACATTATGGAAAAAAAATCACTGCAGAAGTGTTTAAAGATTTTGGTAAAGCCTGGGCATATTCTGTAGGTACTGAAGGAAGTACGGAGCTTCTTACTCAATATGGTCAAGACTTAAGTGATTATATAACAGGCGTTAACCCAGAGGGACTTTCTGGAATTCATCAAAGAGCACTTGATGCTGGCCTTGTTGGTTCATTCATGGGAGGAACCACAACTGGACTTCAATCTTTTGGACTTGCCCACAAACGAAGTCAACAGTTGCGAGAATCAGCATTAGCACGCGACTTTTATTTATCTCTCGGTGAGGACACAAAAAACTCAAAGCTTCGTGAGCGGCTTCCTGAAGCGTATAAAGAGCACGTTGACGGCATTACCAAAAAAGGTCCAGTTCAAAACATCTATATTGAACCAGAGGATTTTAAAACCTACGCGCAAGAAAATAATTTCAATCCGATTAAAGTGGCTCAAGAACTTGGCATTGTTGATGAGTTCACAAAATCAGAGGAAAACGGAACGCCAATCACAGTTCCACTTTCAAAATGGGCAATTCAGGCAGTAGACACAGAGCACTTCAAAGGCTTGGTTAATGATGTACGCTTACGTGAAGATGCACTTTCACCAAATGAGGCAAAGAAATTAAATGCATCACTTCAAGAAGATTTAGCGAAAGAAGCAGAGTCGGCCAAAGCAATTGAGGATAGTCAGCCTCAAACTATAAAAGAAGCGAAAGAAATAAGTAAAAAGCTAGAGGCTGAACTACTTGATTCGGGAAAGTTCACCAAACAACAAGTCCGAGACATGGGAGCTATTTACGAAAGTTTTTTTAAGACCTATGTCGGTGATCGCCAAGGCATTTCACCGAAAGAGTTTTTTGCTAATAAACCACTTACTATTACGAATGCGTTGGGTGAAGTGGATCTAACTAATGGCGACCACTCAAAAGTTGAAATTGAACCTGAAATAAAAGTATTAAATCAAAATCAATTACCAATAGTTCAAACAGGAAAAAACCTTTCACCACTAGGGTTCTATTCTCAAGTAGAATCTGAAGTATCAAAAATGGACTTCAAAGAAATGCCTGCGCAAGATCTTTTTAACCGCATTAAAAATATTCCTGGAGTCAAAGCCACTGAGTTAAATGCGTTTGGTTTACAGGAGTGGATCAATCAAAAGCCTGGCAAGATAACAAAAGATGATGTTTTAAATTTCATCAAAGAAAAAACTCCAATCGTCGATCAGACTGTGTTAGGTGCTGGGAATGCTGAAGATGGGTTTGATTTTAGCGAGCCGACGTTTATTCCAATGAGTGAGGCCGACAGGCATGGATTTAACGATGCCGTTAGTAGCGAAATGGATTATTACCTTGAAGACGATAAAGAGTGGATTGAGGAGAATACCGCTGAGATTAGAGCTGAGATTATATCCAGATATACAGATAAAGACGGCAATATCGATGAGGACGGGCTCAAATCAAAGATTGAGAGCGAACTCCAAGTAAGGGCTGAAGAACGAGCTGAAGAATATGTCAATTCAGAAGATTATCATGGCGCTGTTTATGAAATTGAAGAGCGCAACTCTGGTTATAAATTAACTGGAAGCGATGAATACGGTTGGTATTCAGATTATCTAAGAGAACATTTTGACGGCAACGCCGAAGAAGCCAAGATTAAATTCGCGCAAAAGCTTATCGAAGAAGGCATCATTGAGGCAAAGACTAGCGATCTTTTAACTGCCGACAAAGTTGAGTTTCGCGCACCCTCTGGAATTCAGCCAAGCGACGCGACTATTAAGAAGAAAGCTAAAGCACTCTTTGAAAAAGACAAAGATCGGCTAATTAAAAAAGCCGTTGAAGATGAATATAGCTGGCAGTTTGATGACTATGAAGGAACACCTGAAGAACTTAAAAAAGACAAAGAAAAATATGGACTAAAGGTTGCGATAGAAGAGGTTGAAAAATCATACGATGACCCTGCTAATCCTCGGAATAAAATTACCATTAACGTCGCAACGTCTCTCTTTGATGCTAAGTTAGTCGGTAACAACAAAAATGGCTACACTCTTGAGCTAAGAAAAGAGGCTGGGACGCGAGCGAAAAGCCTCAAAGAATACAAACTCGAAGGAAAAACTCCTGAAGATGCGCAGAAGTCCGCAGTCGAAAAGCTTTTGAAGCTAGGTTTAATTTCAAAGGCAAGAAATAAAACTGAAGTAAACGCAGTCAATCAGCCTTCTGGCAAAACGAAATGGGCCAGCCACACAGTTCCAGGCGGCGAGAATTACCGTGAGATATTGATCCAGCTCCCTGAAAATCCTGGCGACAAATTCACCTATCGAACGCATTTTAACGAAGCAAATATCTTAGCCCATGTTCGAACAACAGATAGGACCGATGCTCAGGGTCGCAAGGTTTTATATTTAGAAGAAGTGCAGTCTGATTGGAACCAGCAAGGGCGCGAGAAGGGATTTAGGACTGAAGAGGCCAAGAAGGCACAAGATGAATTTGAAAACTATAGCAAAGAGCTTGCCGAGAAATATGATTTGAACCCGCTTCAGAATTTGGCGATGTTTGGGACAATAAAAGGAATGGAGAAGGATGAAATTGAAAAATATGAATTCCTTCAGAGTGAGTGGCTAAAGCACGGTAAAGAGGCCGTCCCAGACAACCCCTTCAAACAAACAGAATCTTGGTCCGCAGTCGCGATGAAGCGAATGCTGAAGTACGCTCAGGAAATGGGTTATGATGCTCTTGCTTGGACGCCAGGAAGTGTTCACGTTGAGCGCTGGGGAACTGATTCGGTTTCTTGGGTGAAGAAAAATGAGGGAGAAAATTTAGTTGTAAGCCATGACCCCGCAGGCTCCAGATATACCATTTTAACAAAAGATCAGATACATGGTCGACCAGTTGCAGGAGGCATATTCCCATACGGAGATTTGACCGAACTAAATGGCCAGACGGTCCCTCAAGAATTGGCGTTGAAGGCGGCTCAAGATTTTGCTGACAGACGAAACGTACCAGGCTGGCTCGTCGGCTCAGTTGAGCAAGTCGGTGGTAACGCGGACGGAATGAATATTGAAGAGATTGCGAGGCAGCGCGGTCAATTGCTTGAGCGTAAAGGTGAGTTTATTTCAACAAAAGAAGAACTCAAAGAAGTTATTGTTAGCACTTTAAGACGCGAACGAACAGACCGATCGCTCGAAAGCCTTACTGATCAACTTTGGAAAAAGATGCAGACGGAAGAGTCTGGCGTTAAGGCTCCGCGAAAAGAAGGTATGGAATTTTTTTATGACAATGTTCTACCTAAAAAAGTGGCGCCTGAAGTTTTAAAAAAGCTCGATAAGGAAGCTAAGGTTATCGTCAACAATATTGAAACAAGTGATGAGCCAGTTAAGTCTTGGGAAATTGTCCTCACTGATAAGATGAAAGATGCTCTAATAGAAGGTCAGAGTTTATTCCAATCAAAACCAACTGAAGTTGAGCAAGTGGAGTTTGCATTGCCTGAGTTTGTGCAAACCACAATTGGAAATGGTGATTCAATATCACCAAAAACAAAGAGATCTCAATTTAGTGGAACACTAAAAAAGCTTATCAAAAAAGGTCAATATGTTAATATCCACACAGGCATTACGATTAATATTTCGACCGATACAGTTAAGAAAGCCGATGCAACGGCTAGATCGATCAAAACAGATACTTATGCTGCACAACAAATTGAAGTGGCTCAATATTTACCTGATCTATTGAAAAATGCAGTCTATTTAACATCTAACAATGAGAATAAAGACCGAGAAAACAAAGGCTGGAAATATTTGTTTGCGCCTTTGGATTTAAACGGTTCTGAGCATTTTGTTAAGTTGTCTGTTAAGGAAACCAAAGATGGCCATACTCTGCACGCTTATTCGGTCGTAAAAAACTCCACCGGGGAGCCCGGCAACCAGGCGGCCAGTTCGTATTCTACCAAACTAGCAGTAACTCCCAATGGAGTCGTTCCAATAGCTCAATTCTTAGGCAACGTCAATGCCATTAGGGAAAAGTTCAAATTCTTCCAAGGTGAAGAAAATGGGCCAAGGGCTGAAATCCGTATTGGCGCCCACTCGATGGATATGCGCCTATTTGAGAAGGCCGATCCAACTTCCCCTATTCATGAATTTGCCCATGCTTCTCTTGAATGGATGGGTGATATCGCTGAAAGCCAGGCAGCAAAGGGTAAAAGTAATCCAGATTATGACATAATCTTAAAAGCTCTTGGGGTCACTTCACGAGAAGAAATTAAGACCGAGCATCATGAGAAATTTGCCTCATGGCTTGAAGCCTACTTCCTTGAAGGAAAAGCACCAAGCGAAAGACTGCGCTCCGTATTCCACAGACTTAAAAATCTTTTCCGTTCAATTTACCAATACATTGTCGGCCAACCAGCAATTGTTAACGGCATTCAGGTTTCACCTGAGATCAAAGATGTCTTTGATCGAATGCTTGCAACAGATGAAGAGATTCAAAGGAACATGCCAAAACCTATGTTTCCAGATCCAGCATCACTTGGTATGAGTTCGTCTCTAACAGAGCGATATATGAAAGCTCAACAAGAAGCACAAACCTACGCTGAAGATATACTTCGCGCTGATATGATGAAGGATTTAAAAAAACAAGAACGTGAAGATTACAGGCAATTAAAAGAGTCATCTTCTAAAGGTTGGACGAAGACGGCAAACGAAATGCCAGTTTATAAGGTTCTAGCAGTCCTTCAAACAGATACTATGGCTGACGGTACAGAAATTCCTGAAGGTCTTAAAGGGGCAAAGCTTGATCGTACGGCTCTAGTACAATTATTTGGTGAGGACATAGTAAAAGCAATCCCAAAAGGCATTGTTGCTGAAAATGGAATTCATCCTCAAATCTTAAGCGAATTGTTTGAGTTTAAATCAGTGACTCAAATGGTAGATCAAATCTCAACTGCGCGTCCAAAGCAAGAGTTCATCGACTCTAAAGTTAAAGAAGTATTGGACCAAACATTTCCAGACAGATTCAAGAACATGATTCCAGATGATGCATTGAAGGCTATCTATAACGAACGACTTGCAGAGATGAAGCAAATCGAACTTGAACATTTGGCTACAAATAATCTTGGCACTTTGAAAAACATTATTAAACGTGTAACTGCAAGGCCTCCAGAGAAAACTTACATAAAAGAAAATGCTAATCAAATAATTTCAGGAATCAAAGTTGGTGAGCTAAACCCAAGATCTTATTATTTGGCTGAAAGAAGAGCTGCAAAGAATGCAGGAGAAGCACTAGCCAAAGGCGATATTCAAGCCGCATTTGAATGGAAGCGTAAAGAGCAATTAAATTCTTTTTTGTATAAAGCAGCAATTGAAGAAAAAACAAACATTGAAGACTTCAGCACAGAGGTGAAGCGCTTTATGAAAAAAGACTCTGATCTTTCTGGTAAGCGTGATCTTGATCTTATTGGTGCAGGTAGAAAAATCCTTGCTCATTATAATTTAGTGACTCTGAAGGAAGCTAAGTCTGATCCACTTTCATTGCTGAAAGAGTATGATAGAGATGGCTACGAGCATGCTCAAGCTCTTGTTGATGGGGCCATGGTAATTGGAAAAAATGATTTCAAGCAATTAACTTTCGGTGAGTTTCAAGATATGAGACGAAACCTTGATGCACTATGGAAGCAATCAAGAAACGAAATGCTCATTGAAATAGGCGATCAGAAATTTAAAAGAAGTAGTGTTATAGGTGAGCTTCAAGATCGAATAACTGAGATTAGTGAAAAAGCTTCTGAAGAACCGATAAGAAATCGTGTTTCAAAGTTTGACAGAATATCAAGTGCTGTAATGAGTTCAATTGCTCATGGTACCAGAGTTGAAGCATGGGTGAACGCTATGGATAAAGAGTTTAATGGGGTTTTCAGAAAATACATTTGGAACCCTATCAATGATAGTGTTACAAAATACCGAAATGCTAAACAAGAATCATTTAATAAACTTGAAAATCAAATACTAAAAAAATACTCTCACCTCTTTGATAAGAAGATTGAAATATATGCAAAAGAAATTGGATATACATTCAAATCAAATTCTGAATTGATTGGCGCTATATTGCATTCTGGTAACTTATCAAACATGGATAAGCTTGTACGTGGAAATCGTTGGGGAACGTTTGATGAGTCTACTGGTGAAACAGATATGTCTAAGTGGCAAGATTTCATGAGACGAGCCATGAAAGACGGAACCATTACCAAAGATCACATGGATCTTGCTCAAGCGATTTGGGATTTAATGGACTCATTCAAAGCTGGTACACAGAAAGCTCATAAAGATATTTATGGTCACTACTTTGATGAGATTACAGCAAATCCAATTCAAACGCCTTGGGGTATTTATAATGGTGGGTATCTTCCAGCTATAGCTGATCCATTTCTTAATAAAGATGTAGAGTTAAGACGAGCAAAGAATGAACTTGAAGATACAAGTTATGCAAATGCATTCCCTTCAACAGGACGAGGCGCCACAATGAAAAGGGTACAAGCTTATGCAGCGCCCCTGTCACTAGATTTAAATTTTCTTGGGGCTCATATTGATTGGGCATTAAGATTTACGTACATTCAGCCGGCTGTGAAACAAATATCCAAGATTGTTATGAATCGTGACTTTAAAAATAGCATGGCTACTTTGAATGATCATATTATCACAAAGACACTTATTCCTTGGCTTCAAAGAACC
>FSSH01000466.1_pt2 | contig 22773 bp, 19 predicted proteins | sample 1166101 | NCBI WGS metagenome assembly FSSH01 (sample SAMEA32972668, study PRJEB13176) | freshwater metagenome | biome: Drinking water system; feature: Biomass in drinking water that filtered by 0.45 um membrane; material: drinking water | place: USA | collected 2012-12-20 | depth 0 m | reverse complement strand
CGGCAGAAGTGGCTTCCCAGCCCCTCCGCCGACGTAGCGCGTCCCTGCGCTGCCCCGTCGGGCTATTCTCGATATAAGCTCCGGTGCTCGGCGCGGCATACGGGATAAAGTCAGCCCCAACGTAGGCTGCCCTTAGATTTTTCTGGGTTTTGTGTTGTTCAACCCATCGACGGCACCCTTCATCTTGAGTTTTTTGTATATGAAAACAAAGCAATATCTATTCGCTCTTCTGGTGTGGGCCTTTGGTATTGGAGCTCTGAATAAATATTTCAATCTCGGTCAGGCAGAGAAATATGAAGGGTGGCTAATGGTCTCGACTGTTGTTAGCGGGATTATTGTTTTCGCTTGGTACTACTCTGATAGCGAGTTGCACCAATATAAGCGTTCAAAATGGCTCAACATTGGTGTCGTTGCTTTGGCTTTGTTGGCTGTACCTTATTATTTGATACGTAGCAGACCTCAGGGCAAAAGGGGTAAAGCGCTTGTTAAATGCTTTGGGTTTTGCGTGGTTGCTTTACTATCATCGGTGCTGGGATCTGCGTTTATATCAATGTCTGGTTTTTATTCCAGGATTCTATCGACTAATAACATCAATTTACTTGTTGAGAAGGCTGAGGCAGGCGATGCTGCTATTCAGTTTCAATTAGTCAAGTTATTCGGGCAGGGTATCGGTACAGCCAAAAATCCAGCGAAAGCTAAATATTGGTTTGGAAAAGCGGTTGAAAATGGATACCCCGAAGCCCAATATTGGACCGGCTATAAATATTATTATGGGCAAGATGTGCCAAAAGATTTTACAAAAGCCCTGGAGTGGTATGAAAAGTCTGCAAGCCAAGGATATGGCCCCAGTCAATTTATGACAGGATACATATATCAAATGGGGCGCCTGATTGATTCAAAATTACAATCGAATTTACAAAAAGCCATTTTCTGGTATGAATTAGCCGTTCAACAAGATGAGATGGGCGCAGAGTTTCATTTAGGTTGCTTAAAGTATTTTGGTCTTGGAATGATAAAAAATCAAAAAGAAGCTGAGTTGCTAATACTGATGGCATCAAGAAAAGGCCAAAAGGGAGCGCAAGATTTTCTTGAAAACAAAGAAAATGCAGATGTTCGATTACTACAAGCAATATGTGAAATCAATTCAGATTTATTCTCTGGAAGCAATTAATGTAGAGTGCAGGAGATGGCTACGTTTAATATTTGAATATAGGTGCAGTTTTGTCCCGTATGCGGTGCCGAGCATCTGAGCTTTTGAATGGATCAGGACGTTAGAGGCGAGATAGAGATGCATCGCGTTGTCGAAGGAGCAGGAGGCCCCTCTCGGCAACCCCGTTCAAAAGTGAGGATCGCAGATGATAAGCGGCATCTGCACCTCCTTTTCTTTGGATTCTTTCTTTTGGCAGAGCACAAATTCGCTTGAGCGAATTTGAACAGCCGATACGCTGGCCCGAAGGGCGAAAACCAAGGATGGTTTTCGTAGCGAAAGTATCTCGGCCGTCGGTCCGAGAACCGACATTAAAAACACCGGTCGCGATAGCGACACAACATCAGACTAAGTCCCGTAGGGTAGGCACGGCTTTGCGCCCACCTGAAGATTCAGCGGGCAACATCATCCCAATAACGCCTGGATCGCATTTTTTGCCAAATCGGCGTAGCGAGATGTTTTAAACCGGCATTCGCCGATAAAGTGTACAAAGCAAGTTCCGGGGATTTTCATTTTGCCGCAGTCAGTATATTTGGGGTGCGGTAAAACTATAGATTTATCCAGATTCGCCACCACCACATTGGACATTACTTGCTCGCTACCCCATTGGTGCCATTTGGCGCCAATTTCTTTTTCAATTTTCTGCGAGAAGTCGACGATAAATTGTTTATCGAATGAAGCCTTCGGAAAGCCTGAAAAACCGGCACAACCTCTGACGTACCGTAAGTTTTCACAATCCTCAAGTTTTATAAATCGCGACTCCGCCAGCATCTGCACGTGAGACTCCATGGTTGGGGCGTTATTTATTTGCACTCTTTCCGAGGACACCGTCATGCTTTCTATTTCTTGATTATCCCAAGTACCAATCACGAAGCCGGTATTCGTGGCTATGCACTCGTTCACCTCGGGCATGTCTGTCAACGTCAGGGTGTCGCTGTCGAGTTGGATGACAAAATAGTCTTTAACAAAATCAGCAATAGCCAATAGCCTTTCCCAGCAGCCACCCGATGGGCAACCGGCTGCGGAAAATTGCGTACGGTCGTGAATGTCAGCTATCGGCAAATGACTGCGAAGCAATGCCTGATCTGCCGCTGTCAGGCTACCATCGTTAATGATAAATATTTTGGCTAACGGCACTTTGTTTGCGAAAGTTTTGATAGCCACCAGAAACATAGTCAGATCTTTGTGCTGTAACTGGGTCAATACTGCTACCGGTTGGTCTGTGCCGGCAGTAACCGGGGCCGTATTGAACACCTGTCTACACGTGTAAGAAAACCGGTATCTGTTTAACTTGTCTTTAATTGAATAAAACATGATTACTATGATCTGAAAGGCTAGGTTGTAGACTAAGGTATGGGTTCTTTTAAGCCAACAGCCTAAGAATAGTCAAAATTCCAAAAAACGACATCTGGCTGATGGGATGAATAAACGGATACCTTGAGTCTATGTCGGAATGCTAAGCCGCTGCATAAACCGGAAACCGCGCGCACAACAAATGCACTTTTTCCCTAACCGCATCAATCACGCTCTCATCTTCAATGTTATCCATCACATCGCACATTAAATGCGCGACTTGGCGAACTTCGTCTTCCTTGAAGCCGCGAGAGGTAGGGGCCGGTGTGCCGACGCGGATGCCGCTGGTGACGAACGGGGATTGCGGGTCGTTGGGAACGGCGTTTTTGTTGACTGTGATGTGCGCTCGGCCCAGGGCGGCGTCGGCGGCTTTGCCGGTGATGCCTTTCGGGATTAGCGACACCAGCATCAAATGATTGTCGGTGCCGCCGGAAACCACGTCAAAGCCGCGCTTGATAAACACTTCGGCCATGGCTTGGGCGTTCTTCACAACTTGTTGCTGGTAGGTTTTAAATTCCGGGGTCATGGCTTCTTTAAACGCCACGGCTTTGGCGGCGATGACATGCATCAGCGGGCCGCCCTGGATGCCGGGGAAGATGTTGGAGTTGATCTTCTTTTCCAGATCCGGGTTGCTTTTGCATAAAATCAAGCCACCGCGCGGGCCGCGCAGGGATTTGTGGGTGGTGCTGGTGACCACGTCGGCGATAGGCACGGGATTTGGGTACAAACCGGCCGCAACCAAGCCGGCGACATGGGCCATGTCCACCACCAGATAAGCGCCGACTTTATCGGCGATGTCGCGGAAGCGTTGCCAGTCCCAAATGCGCGAATACGCTGAGAAGCCGGCGATGATGAGTTTAGGTTTGTGTTCCAAAGCCAGCTCTTCGACTTGCTCGTAATCGATTTCGCCGGTGTCTTTATTTAAGCCGTATTGGATGGCGTTGTAGATTTTGCCGGAGAAATTGGGTTTGGCGCCGTGGGTTAAATGGCCGCCATCTGCCAGGCTCAAACCCAGAATGGTGTCGCCGGGTTGGATTAGCGACATGAACACGGCCATATTCGCTTGCGAACCGGAGTGTGGCTGCACATTGGCATAGTCGGCGCCGAACAGTTCTTTGGCGCGATCGATCGCCAACTGTTCGACGATGTCCACATATTCGCAGCCGCCGTAATAGCGTTTTTCCGGATAACCTTCCGCGTATTTGTTGGTCAACAGCGATCCTTGTGCTTCCAAAACGCGGGGGCTGGCGTAGTTTTCAGAGGCGATTAGTTCGATATGGTCTTCCTGACGTTGCCGTTCCTGTTCCATGGCCTGGAATAATTCGTTATCAAAACCTTCAATGGTCATCGATGTGCTAAACATGTGGTCTCCTCAATAGGGGTCGGGTTATGCGTCGGGGTGCAGCAGCAGAATTTGCAGATCGGCGACATTGGTGCCGGTTGCGCCGCAGCGTAGTAAATCGTTGGCGGCTTTGAGGGCCGGATAGGCGTTATTATCGTTCAGCATGGCGTCCGGGTCGAGAGCCGCGTCGCGCATGCGCTGCAAAGTGTCGTTATCCACGATGCCGCCGGCAGCATCGGTAGGGCCGTCGCGGCCGTCAGTGCCGCCGCTTAAAAACGTCCACGCGTTATTCAGGCCATATTTTTCCGCAGCCAGCGCGAAGGCTAGCGCCATTTCCTGATTGCGGCCACCTTTGCCTGTGCCTGTTAAGGTGACGGTGGTTTCGCCGCCGGCGATCAGGGCTAAGGGTTGTGTTGTGTCGGTTGCCAATGTAAGTGCATGAAGAGCCAGTTGCTCGGCTACCAAACGCGCTTCGCCGCATAATTGTTTGCTGTAAAGCCGGGTTTGATAACCCAAGTTGATTGCCTTATCCATTGCGGCATCAACGCTGGTGGCATTGCTGCCCACCAAAGTGTGGCTGGTGTGTTGGAAGACCGGGTCACCGCTTTTCGGCGTTTCGATGTGTAAGCCTTGGACACCTTGTTGAAGATGGTTTTGCACGCTGGGCGGTGTTTTCTGCCAGATACCGAATGATTCCAGAACGGCGACAGCGTCAGCGTAGGTGGTGTCGTCGGCGACGGTTGGGCCACTGGCGATGGCGCTCAAATCGTCATCAAGAACGTCCGATAGAATCAGTGCATGTAAATCGGCGGGTACGGCAAATCGAGCGAGGCCGCCGCCTTTGAGTTGGGATAGATGTTTACGGACGCAATTGATTTGGTTAATCGTGGCGCCTGAAGCCAATAATAGATGGGTGGTGGCGATTTTTTCCGCCAGATTGATGCCCGCGACCGGGTAGGGAAGGAGTGCCGAGCCGCCGCCGGAGATGAGGACTAGCACCAGCTCGCCCGGCTGGGTATCACTCAAGCGTTTGGCGATGGTTTTAGCCGCATGCAAGCCGGCGGCATCAGGCAGCGGATGACCAGCCCCAAATACTTGGCAATTTTCGACGGCATCAATGTTGTCGTAGTTGGTCACGACCATGCCTTTGCCGGCAAACCAAGCCTTCGGGATGCTGGCTTGCGCTGCATCGGCCATGGCGCAGGCCGCCTTACCGAAGGCGATCAGATGAATGCGCCGCCAATCGCCGCTGCGATAGCCGGTTTGCGGAGAGCCAATGCGCAGCAGTTCGTTATCGGCCTTCAGAAAGCGCTTGACTGCAAGGTGCGGATCGGCAGCAGCGACACCTGCTTGAAAAATGGCGGCTGCATGTTCGCGCGCACTAAGCTGGACGGCGGACATAACGATTCTGCAGCGCCTTAGGCCATGGCTTTAGCGAGTGCGAAGATAATTTCCGCGTCGAAAACTTGTTTGTTGGTTTCGAACAGTTTGGCGATGCAGGCGCGGTGCAATGCCAGCTTTAACGCACCAAAGCCGATAGCTCCCCACACTATTTTGCCGTGACGTTCTTCGCCACGATCCAGCACGTCGGTACCGCCAATCCCCACCGGCGGAGTGGCGTTGGCATCTGCCAACAATTGCAGGTGCGGATTGTTTTGCCAGTGTTCCGGTTTTAAGAGTTCGACGCCGGCGGCACCGGTAGCTAAAACTATATTGGCGTCTTGAATCGCGGCGGCGCGACTGTCATAGTCCGCTGCTTCCATGGGCGTCAGGTCAACACCAAAACGCTTTTTCATCGCGTAACAAGCCTTCTCCGCGTTAAAAATATGCCGAGAAGTGATGCTGACTTGCGCGCCCTCCAGTGCCATCATCGCTGCTGCGCGTTGTCCGACCGGACCGGTGCCGGCCAACACCACGGCCTTTTTGCCGGCCAGGTTAGCGCTGCTGCCCAATTTGGCAACGGCGGCGGCGGCTGTAGTATTGCTGCCGTTACTGTCCAGCATCACCGAGACTTGGAAGCCGGGAAAAAAATGCTTCTGCACCGCAATAAGTAAACTCTGCCCGGCTTCGATATTGCTGCCGCCGATAAAAATCGCGGTGTTTTTTTTGTCTTTGGGGGCGCGGGTGAAGATCGTGCCGTCTACCAAGCTGCCAACGTTGTCGGGGGTGATGTTGCCGTAACCGATGACATGGTCCGCCCCGCCGTCGTAAGCGACTACGGTGTCGAAAGCCGAAGGGTGGGTGTCGGTGTCGAACTGGAATAACAATTTTTTCATTAAGCTACCTGATATAAAAAATGGTGGCCCGGTGGGATAAGGTTAGCCGCGGGCATTATACAGAATAATATTTACCTCGCCGCAGAATCCAAACCGGTTTTGGAAAGCTGGAATTAGAGATTGTTTGCTCAAAAACTTTATGTCATATTGGAAAAGCCTGCCGTTGAGTCGGGTGTGGATGAATCCAATTATTAAAGAGGAACGCAGATGAAAACGCCCGTCGATATTGCTGTAACAGGTGCAGCTGGTCAGATTAGTTATTCCTTGTTATTCCATTTGGCGTCCGGCGAGCTGCTGGGGCTAGATCAGCCTATCGTGTTGCGTCTATTGGAAATTCCGCCAGCTATGAAGCAGTTACAGGGCGTGGTGATGGAGTTGAATGATTGCGCGTTTCCGCTGATCAACAAAATCATCATTACCGATGATCCGAAAGTGGCATTCGATAACGTCGATTATGCTTTTTTGGTGGGCGCGAAGCCGCGCGGACCGGGGATGTTGCGCAGCGATTTGTTATTGGATAACGCGCAGATTTTTATCACCCAAGGCCGGGCGCTGAATGAAGTAGCCAGCCGCAATGTCAAGGTATTGGTGACTGGCAATCCGGCTAACACCAACGCCCTAATCGCCATTAATAACGCACCGGATTTGGCGCCGGAATGTTTTACGGCGATGACCATGCTGGATCATAAACGCGCGATTAGCCAAGTTGCCGAGAAATGTGGCGTTTTGAGTAGAGACGTGAAAAACGTTGCGATTTGGGGTAACCATTCCTGTACACAATATCCTGATTTACATCATGCCAAAGTCAAGGGTATGGATGTGTTGTCCTTGGTCGAGCAATCGTGGTTTGTTGACGAATTTATTCCCACCGTGCAGTACCGCGGTACGGAAATTATCAAAGTACGTGGCCAGTCCAGCGCGGCGTCTGCGGCGCATGCGGCAATTGAACATATGCGGGTATGGGCGTTCGGCACCGACCCCGGTGACTGGGTGAGTATGGCGGTAGCATCCGACGGCAGCTACGGAATTGAGGAAGGATTGGTCTACTCCTTCCCGGTTACCGTCGTCGATGGGCAGATCAATATTGTTAAGGGCTTGGACCTTAACGAATTCGGTTTGGCAAGATTGCGTCAAAACGAAGTAGAGTTAAAAGAAGAGCGGCAAGCGATCAAGCATTTGCTCTAATTGCCCGAGTGGCGAAGCTCGACGGCTATTCGCCACGGCTGGGCGTATCTTACATCCCCCATCTTGCGGTATAGCTTAACAATTACCGCGCCATTATCTTTTTCTGATGTTTTCCTGCATTTAAGTCGCCGGACCGCATTGCGGCCGGCCGATTAATAAGGCGCCGCCATCCGTGGCAGCTTGTTAACGACTGGTAAAAAGCACTCTAGCCTCTCTTCCAGAAAGGGTTAGAGTAGCTGATTAAAATCTTGAATCGGTCGGGGTCTTTAGTGGATATGCCGGAGATCGCTTGGGCGAGGCGGGCAACAAAATAGTGTTTTATTATTTTGTTTATACAAAGCAATAGATGTGCCACTTATAAATTCGCATTCGACGGGGCCTGCCGAGGGTATGAGTAATGCTGATATGCCGGTTTTAAGGCTTATGCCGTAGTGCTAGGGGATATGCCGTATGTTTAGGCGCATTGAGTTTGTGCCGCATCGGGAATGGATAAAAGCTTAGCGTGTTGTTGAGTCTGAAACGGCTAGGGAGCCTCCGGAATTGCCGTGCACGTCTATCCACAAATAGGGTAATGCCAACTGCTCCAGCCAGTCCGGGCCTTGTTCTTCCTTGAGCATGGCGATTGTTGACGCGCTGCCCGCCACTACGCAGAATTCACCGACGACGCTGACGGATGCCAAATGCCGAACCGGCCAGCCGGTTTTAGGATTAAGGATGTGTCCGTAGCGCTGGCCGTTGACGATAATGCAGCGTTCGTAGTCGCCGCTGCTGGCGACTGCACCGTTATGCAGTGCCAAAGTAGTTGCCAATGCCTGTTTTTGGCGGGGATGATGGATGCCCACTTGCCAAGGGGTGCCGTCCGGTCGTGGACCTATCAGCCTGATGTCGCCGCCAAGATTGATAAAGCCGTGGCGAGCTCCGGCATTCCACGCAATCGCCGCAGCTCGGTCTACGGCATATTCTTTGACGATGCCGCCAAAATCCAGCTCCATGCCGGCCAGCCGAAACTCCAATACCGGCGCTCGCCAGTGCAGCTTGTGCCACCCGACTTTTTTCAATAACGCTTTAATTAGTTGGTCATCAGGCAACTGGCCGGATTCGAAACGCCAAGCCTGCCGCAAAATTCCGGAAGTTATATCGAACAGGCCGTCGCTTTGTTGATAGCAAGTCGCCGCATAATCCAGTAATCCAGCTGTTTCCTCATCGACTGTAATACGGCCGCCTTTGGCTGCAACCTTATTAATCCTCGATAGTAAACTGTCGCACCTATACCGTGAATATAAGCCTTCCAGGCGTTGAACATCGGCGATTACTAGTTCGGCAATGCCTTTGGCCTGCTCGTTTTCGGCGACAAACAACTGGATCTCGCATTGGGTGCCCATGGCGTGGAATGGGATGCGAAATAAGAGTTGATGGCTTTGGCTCAAGACGGTCTTGACTTGTTCGGCTGGGAAGGTGTGAATGGGTGGTGGAAGGGAAATTAGCCCCGCATATGTTTGACCAGAGTCTGGTAAAGCGTTAGCGGCAGTAAACTGGGTAGAATATATTTTAAATCTTTTAGGCCAAAATAGCCTATCCCCAAGGATTTTCTGAATAAATGATGGGCGCTAGGTAAATCGTTTTTCCAATAAAACTCATAAGCTCTTTGCAATAACTGGCCTTTTGTCAAAAGATCAGTTTTAGCTTTACCCAGCGTTTTTGTTATTACGGGAAAGTCTCGCAGCAAGACATTTTGCACGCCCCAATGATTGAGTATTGCTCTAAGTCTATTCCTGGAAATCTGTTCACCTTGTTGGTGATGATAATAAGCCAGTACTTCAGGAACACGGACAATTTTGGCGAACATTGCAATCCTAATCCACATATCGAAATCTTCTGCGGTTAGCCAGTTTTCGTTAAAACCCTTAACTTGATCGATGGCGGATTTTCGCGTCAAAGCAGCATGAATTGGCCAAGGGCAGCTGCGTAATAAAACCGCAAATTTATCATTTTCCTGATAATCGGGCGGAATATAAGGCTGACATTGTTCGGCGCTCAAGCCCAGATTTTGCCAGCCGCAGTAGGCTATTACACGATCAGGGTTTTCCGTAAGTTTTTGATAAAGCTTTGCTAAAAACTCAGGATGCCAGCTATCGTCAGAATCCAGGAACGCTATAAATTCCGCAGTTGCAGCTTTTAATCCACTATTCCGGGCCGGACCGGGGCCTTTATTCTGTTGGGAAATAATTTGCAGGTTTTGATGTTGCGTGGCTAATTTCTGCAAAATATCGAGAGAGTTATCCGATGAACCGTCGTCGACCACTATCAATTCAAAACTCTTGAAAGTTTGCTGATATAGATTAGCGATGGTTGTTTCAATGACATGTGCCGAGTTATAACAAGGCATGATCACGGAAATAAGCAGTTTTGATTGAGATATATCAGTATCTTGTTGCACGCTATGCTCGCATAAATTAAACAATTAATTGCGTGGAATTTATTTTAAGGACGTTCTGATTAATTCCTTTGACCGGCTCAGTACCCACAAGGGCATAAAGACGAACGATATGTTATTGATTTCGCTCGCAGTGAGCTTGTCATGTCACTTTTCATCAAAACTGGTATGAGATAAATTAACTTGTGCAGAGTTTCCTTAAATGTAATGACGGCAATTAGGGATTTTGTCAGATTCTTACTTTTAACTTCTGACGCAATTCCCAGAGTATCCGTTTTATACGCTGACCTAAGGTCTGTTGTTCAAAATTTAATAAACGCAGATGGGCGTTGTTAATTTGGCCTAATAATCCCGACAGTAAATCGAGCTCTTGATCCAGTATAGGAGGGGAGAACTCTCGAGCAGCTTTGGCGATAGTCAAGAATTGCTTTGCATATTCTTGACTAGAAAATTTTTCAGTGACAGACTGTTGGGCATTCGCGCCTAGGTTGCTTGCTAAAGCAGAGTCATCCAAAATTTTTGCAATGGCCTTAGCGGCGCCTGATTCATCGCCTGGTTCTATTAATATTCCGTCGTGTTCATCAGTGATGCACTCCCGTAATCCCAAGCAAGCCATCGCTATTATGGGCTTTGCTAATGACATCGCTTCTAAGGTAGTAATCGGATGACCTTCAAAGATAGCCGTTGAAAGAAAAATCGTACTTTGGCTAACCAGTGCAGCAACATCACTTCTGGGGCCCAGCACAAATATGTGATTCTTTAAGTTCAAACAGTCTATTTCACTTTCTAATAGCTTCAAAGCTTCGGGTTCTTGCTTAGGTCCTGCAATAATGAAAAAACAATCTGATTTAAGTTGGCAGACTTTTGCGGCAATCCTGGCAAAAGCTGCAAAATCTTTTTGAGCTGAGATGCGGCCGACACCGATCACCAGATTGGCATCCGCGGAAAGACCCAATTCGGCACGAATATCGGTTGAAGACGACTTGGCGGAACGAAGCAACTCTTCAACATCGATACCGTTATAGAGGGTTTTTATGCGGTCCGGCGGTAAATACTTCGATAGCGATTTACTGACGTCTGCGGATACGCCGATGATTTGGCTGCTCAATTGTTTTAAAAGATGGATGTAACCACCAGCGCCAACGGTAGGTTCATAGCGGCACAAATCTTCCGCAAACGGTGCATGAATATGCCAAATGGCCGGTACTTTTTCGCGTGCGGCAGCAATCCCGGCGTGTAACAAGTGGCCCGTGTTGATGTGAATAATGTCCGGCGATTCTTGGTGGATCAGCGTAATTAAACTGTCCAATTGCGCGAAAGAATCTCCGTAAAACTTAAATTGCGCGCGTTCTGTTCGGCTGGCGCAGCAGGAATACGGGATCAGCCAGTAACGAATCGCTTGAGATTGCAAATATTCGGTAACATCACCGCTTTTAGGTACCACCGCGATTGGTTCGACACCTAGTTTTTTCAAAGCAACCATCAAAGTACAGGTGGTTTTGTCAACCCCGTTTTTCAAATCGCTATTATGGAAAATATGTAATGTCTTCATTTTTTGAACGGGGTGAACAAGCGAACAGTTACAGTCTGATAAATGCAATAAAGCAAAGATGTCGCTGCGTTTAGATAAGCTTTATTACGCCAAAAGATGATTAAATAGTTCTTCTTGTTGTGGGTCAGTAAGTATCTAAACAATGGCATCCTGATGACTAGATTGACACGATTAATATAGAAATTTTCCAGAACTGATACATTGCCGGGGTGAACATATAAATTATTGTTTAACCAGGCTGTTGAGAGGGCCTTAGCATAATATTCTATTTGCGGTACAGGCAAGTTTTCATGGAATACAGGAGCGGGAAAATTAGTCATACCATAATCCAGATACCAGTCGCCTATGGTTTTCTGAAACAAAGGTAAGGGATTTTCATTTAAACCTATTGCCGGGATAAAATAATTAACACCTGCTTCGATAATATTAAAGTCGTTTTTAATCGCCAAATATCTGCCTAGGTATCTACTGGCCGCTATACCCAATTCCGGTATATTACCTTTGAAGTCGCGTAGTAGAGCGCGTTGATGAATAAAGTTACTAAGGTGTACACGATCTTTTCCCAACAGAGTGCTTCGTGTCCAAACCGGATGAAATGAATTATCCAAGGCCGGCAGGCCATTTTCATCCAATGCGTCGGCAAAATAGCGAGTATCCGGCATAAATGAGATACGGGTTTTATGCTGAATTTGGCTCTCCAGGATTTCCAGTATTACATCGGTATTGAATCTAAAGTTAACTTCCAAGTACGCAAAGTACTGACCGCTAGCCCTATGAAATGCTGTATTCCAAGCAAGCCCATCTTCTTCATCGAAAATACAAGCATGCGTTGAAAGTAACTGAGAAAAGGGCTTCAGGCTAAGATCGGGCTTGATCGAAACAACAATAATTTCTATCGAAAACGCGGCTTGAGCTTTTAAAGCGAACGCTTGTTGTAGACGTTGACTAAAATCTTCGCTAGCGCCGCTATAAGTGACAAAAAGACTTACTCCAATCTGATTGTCGGGATTGATGGTAAGCACATCGCTATGCAGGGATGGATCTACCGTCCCAATGCCTCGATACCCATCGACCAATGCCGCCAGCCACTGCTGATTATTAGTGATCAGCTGTTCCCGCAAGGTTTCGCAATATTGATCAGGCATATTCAACCACAAGACCAGAGCCTTATTGAAATGATCTGCCGGCTTATCGTCAGGCAGGTCTAGCCAAGTGCGGTACAACAAAGACGGTTCCCGCTCGGGCAGTAGTTGTCTGATTCTCTCGTCTTGCCATGTGCCGGTGGGAAAAGAGTGAACAATCGATTTTGCTATGGCCGCAGCCCGCTGAGGATCGTTCAATAGCAGTTGTTTAAACCCTGTATCACGAACATCGGCAACCGAGGCTGCTTGGGCGCGCGCCTTGTGATGCGTGGTGCTGGCCGGGTTTAAACGCCAGATAAACAAAATCTCCGGCAGATTGGCAAACTTGCATCCAGCCAGTTGCATGCGCATAAATACGTCGTAGTCGGGAACCAGACAACCACGATCAAGAGAATATCCGCCCACTTTTTCCAATGCGCGCCGTCGAATCATCGTGGTTGGATGATGCAGCGAAAAAAACGCATACATTAATACCGATACCGTAGCCGGGTTGAGCGGATGTGTGTCTATGCCCATATCCCGCCCGTCTGCATGCAGCATACGCCATTGACTGCCGACCGCGTCTATATCCGGGTGCAGATCCAAAAACTGTTTTTGCAACGCCAGTCGTTGGGGGAAGGAAATATCGTCCGAGTCCATAATGGCGATATATTCGCCTCGGCTTTCGTTAATTCCTCTTTGCGTCGCAGCCCCTATGCCGGTGTTAATTTGAGTAACAAGCTTGATGCGCGGGTCTTGTTTTGCGAGACTTTTTAAAATATCCAAGCTACCGTCTGTGCTGCCATCATCGACAATCACCAGTTCAAAATCCCTAAAGGACTGCGATGAGATGCTGAGAATGGCTTCAGATAAATACCGTTCGGTATTATAGACAGCCATAATGACAGTGATAGCGGGGAGAGGGGGGCTATTAACCGACATAGATTAAATCAACGTGGTGAGAGCAGTTTAATATTTAACTCTGGCGGACATTCACCAAAATTTTTAGTAAAGTAGTGGTAAATGCCATGAAACTGAGCAATATAAAAAGGATCTTTAAAGCGATCTAATGCCTGTTTTATCCAGTTATTTAACGCCCAATAGCGCTGTTTTAGAGTTAATTGTGCTTTCCAAGACAGAAATGCAAGAGAAGGGAAACAGGCCTTAATTGTTTTTAGGATAACAGCCCGATGTTCACCGGCGGGTAAATGCCTTTTCGACCACAAAAGTAGGTTACGGGTCATATAATATTTCCATAACGGCGATTCGCCACCAAACGATGCAGAAACCTTATGCCATATTTTAGCATCTGGTACCGAATAATTAATCAATCCGGCTTTCTTGGCGCGTTGGCACCAGTCGTTTTCTTCAAAATTTAAAAAGAATAACGGCTCCATCAAACCTATTTTTGAAATGACATCCTTATGTACAAACAGGGCGCATCCCACGGCATAATCCACTTCATAGGGTTTGTCGCTAGGTAATTCATGTTCGTATTTACCGAGACCAATATGATTGAGATCAAGAATATCTGAGTCCCAAAAACCGCCTGCAGCCCAGATTACCTTAGGATTATCGTAATAGTAGCTCGCCGCACCTAGAATGCCTGGGTTAGCCAAGGAGTTATATGCGTCGTGAAATGCTTGTAAGAGGTTGGGATCGACGATAGTGTCGTTGTTTAACAATATAACCGCGTCGACACCTTGATCCAGCGCGTAACGAATGGCACGATTATTCCCTTCCGCAAAACCTAAGTTGGCGCCATTTTCTAATATAAACGCATCGGGATATTCGGCGCGTATAGTCTTCACCGAATCATCACTGGAACCATTGTCAGCTACGATAATATTAAAATTAGGATACTTAAGGTTCTGTAGCGAGGATAAACACTCCAAAGTGTCTTTTTTGCCGTTCCAATTTAATATGATAACCGTTAATTTATCAAACGATATTGATAGGTCATTTTTCATCGACTTATTTTTGTAGACGCCAGCCTATGTTTCTATTATATAGATATCTTAGGTAATGAAATATATTCAATGGATTTGGATAAGTACGTAAGATATTTCGCTCTTTATGCGGATCATTTAAGGCGTTAAATGTTGCTTCGAGATATGCAAGACCCCATTTTTGGTCTGGTTCGAGGTGATTTCCTTCTGCCCATTCATTCCAAGCATTAATAAAGACTAATTTCGGTGTTTTAGCGTCAAATAAAGAAGCTTTTTGAATTGAGCTTGCAAGCCATTGCTCGTATTTATCAGGCGTTGAGTTAATAAAAATTGCAGCATTTTTTTTCTTCCTGGCACTATTATCCCAACAGGGAGTGACTCCCGGAAACCTTACATAATCAGGATTTTTCTTTCGCATCATGCTGGTAGCTAAAGTATCATAATCTACCACTTGGTTATCACTAAAAACCTTAGGGAATAATCCGATATTGGATATTTTTTTAAGTAATTCAGTCCTAAATAGCCTTGGTCCAAGGTTGGCCCAGTCTGGAGCAAATTCTATTGCTGCATCGAAGCCAATAGTTTCAGGGTTAATGTTGTTTACAAAGCTTTCTACTCTGACAAGATAAAGATCGCCAATACCATTTTTAATAGCTTCTCCTCGCCAAATTTCAGCAGTTTTTTTGGGGTCTGGTAACAATTCAGTCCGATAAACCAGAAACAAAGGTTTCCCGTCAATTCTTATATAACGTGGGTCACGAAAAGCACTAAAAAGTGAATGAATATGCTCTATATCATCTTCATGACTATACTTTTGTTCTAAAAGTACGTCTTTTGAGCCGCCACTCCAAGTCCTAGTCCAGTTCTCGTTAGCCCAGCAAAGACAAAATGGAAAATCAGGCTTTCCTGTGCTTAATATTTCATTAACAGGATGCTCGAGTATCCGTCGCTTGTTAAACCAATAGTGATAATAACAAAAACCGGAAATTCCATACTTTCTGGCAAGTTCGGCTTGTTGTTGGCGTACTTCGGGCAGACGCAAATCATAAAAGCCAAGGTCAGCAGGAAGATGAGGTTGGTAATGACCTGGAAATAACGGTCTAGCCTTTGTGACGTTCGTCCATTCAGTGAATCCTTTACCCCACCATTCATCATTTTCGGGTATTGGGTGAAATTGGGGCAGGAAGAATGCTATCGGGCTAACTTTAGTGGGTTTCATCACATTATATAGGTTTTATAATTAAGTTTTCGTGAAAACGTATTTTATAATAAAAAATTTATAGTTTATTTGTTCTGAAAAAAGCTAGTAATAATTTAGAGGTTTTTATGGATAACTCTGAGTATTTCGTTGTAAAGCATTATCAGGTTTGGATGGCGCTATGTTTTCTTGGTGGTAGTTAATATTTTATCTCGTAACGAATATTAATATAAAGAAGGGGATTTTTAAGATTTTTCATGTATTAATATTTATGTGTTATTTTTTAGTTAAATGCATATTATGTCTTTCATGCCCGTGCTTTTCGCAGATAGAAGGCGGCACGTCCAGCATGTCCGCTTTGATTTACAATGTCGGCTAATTTTTCAAAGTTTATCATTTCTTCTTTACTGAATAGCTTACTATTTGGGTTTGTCAGTGGTGAGTCCTCGTCATACCAAGAAATATTTCGGGCATACATTTCACTCCCATAAAATTCAAATGCTGATGTGTCATATTGAGTCTCGTACACTTCTAATCCGGCTTTTTTTGCAATAAAGTTTAGGCTTTCTAAAGAGTGCAGATAGAGATGCCGAGGAGGGTCAAATTCAATCCAGTTAGTTTTATATTCCTTCCATACGCGCGAAGAAACTATTGGAATTCGTATTAAACAAACTCCATCTGGGTTTAAGTGTTCGGCAATTTGAATCATCATTTCTTCCTGATTAATAATATGTTCTAAAGAATGATGTAGGGTGATTAATGAAAATTTTCCAGGTATGTCGCGGAGTTCCCCTTTAGTTATTCGTACGTGTCCTTGAGATTGATTGCTGGGAATAAGAGGATCAACCCCTTGTAGTTGGGTAAACCCCAATTCATCAAGACTGGCTAACCAATGAGAAAAAATGCCGCACCCTACATCCAGTATAGGTTCATCGAAATCTTTTAGCCCTGCTGTTATAACTGTGCGGCCAACTGAAGAAACCTCATTTGGTCTTGAATATAGCGCAGCAGGGAGATCTACTATTAATTTTAATAGAGTATTTATTTTGTAGTATTTTCCAAAAAGAGCTGTTCGGCATCGCTGCTTTTGTAAGATTCTTACAAGTAGGTTTTTGTTCTTGTGATCGAGTTTTGGAATGGAATGTGGTGAGTATTCTGATGGGTAATATTTATCAAGATTTTCTGGAATATCAGTAATTTGGAGGCAGCCACAAGATATACACTGGAAGTACTCAAACTCGTCACGTGTGCCGAACATCATCTCACGACCCACGAATTTCGGGTGGTTGTCCTCTGTATTACATATTCGGCAAATAGTTGAAAAAACAGTCATTTTATTTACTCCTATGCCTTTGCGTTAGTCAATGCGTCTGAGGTTATCAGGTCATCTAAAATCCATTCCGCTTCCAATGCAAAGAAGCCATCGCGAATGGTAATTGGGATAAGGCCAACTACTTGAAAGTTTTTTAAATTTTCACCGGAGAAAATCGTTCTTGCCGCTTGGCCTGCAGTTATGCCAAAACGAACTGAATATATACCAGGTAGGAGAGGTAATTGATTAACTTTGCAGCTAATTTCGTGCTCTCCAACTGGGAGTTGTCGAATATTAAGCTGCTCTTCGCTATTATGAGTTGTCAAGTATAAAAAATCAGTGGTATGGAAGCCAAAACCAAAGGTTACCGCCTCTAGGTTTTGAAGTACCCGGATTTTAAAATGAATTGCACAGTTCTGATTGTACGAAAGACTTTCGGATCTTTTACCTAAAGAATCTACGAAATACAACTCTATAAATTCAACTTCACCAGTACCCGCAGCGCGAGGTTGAGTTAGGTCTGTATGGCCTTTAATTTTTTTGTCGTTTTGCTCATAGAAGCTATCGCAAACTGACTGAGGATCACCCACCATATTTATTTTTCCATGATCGAGTAAAATTACTCGATTACATAGACGTTGAATCTGACGGATGTTATGGCTAACTATTAAAACGGTTTTACCTTTCCGCCGAATAAGATCTTCCATGCGATCAAAGCACTTTCGTTGGAAAGCCAAGTCACCAACCGCCAGAACCTCGTCGACAATTAATATATCTGCGTCCATGGTCGTGGCAATGGAAAAACCCAGCTTTACTGTCATCCCTGAGCTATAACGCTTTACTGGTGTATCGATAAACTGTTCTAATTCCGAGAAGTCGATTATTTCATCCAATTTCTGTTGTATGACTTTTTTGGGTATACCCAAGATCGCGCCATTTAAGTAAATATTTTCACGTCCCGTCAGTTCCGGATTGACGCCAGCCCCTACTTCGATCAGCGGCGCCACACTGCCACGTACAATGACTTCGCCTTTGGTGGGGTTACTGATATTGGCCAAGTGTTTGAGTAGGGTGCTTTTACCCGCGCCGTTATGGCCGATAATGCCAACGACTTCCCCTTCGTCAATATGAAAATTGACGTCGTCAAGTGCTTTGAAAAGTTCACGTTCATGAACCGGTTGAAAGGCCAGTCTTCTTAAAGTGTTTAAAGCCGTTTCCTTCAAACTGGTTAGGTGGCCGAGCTGGTATTCCTTGGTGAGATGGTTGACTTCTATGATGGCCATATATTTTAATTAAGATGTAATTTCGAAAATTTTTGCTGAAGACTATATGACATCGGCGAACCAACTCTCCGCACGTTTAAAAAACCAGTAGCTGAACGGTAGTATCGTCAGAATCAAAATCAGCCCGGGATAAATCACATCGAAATCGGGTTGGGTGGCCCTAATTAAGGCACTTTGAAACCCGTCTATAATCCCTACTAATGGGTTAAGGGTGTATAGAAAATAAAGGTCATTTGACCATGCGCCCGCAGCCTGCTCGATAACCAATTTCTTTTGTACCAAGCTTAGTGGGTAGATGACTGGGGAGCCGTACATTAATAAAGACAACGCTATGGGTATCGCTTGCCCGATGTCGCGGTAGTAAACATTCATAGCTGCACCAAAAAAACTGATTGTTAACGCGACTATCATGGTGTAGAGCACGAAAGCAGGTATCCACGCAGCCTGAACTGTTGGCATAACTTGGTAATAAATCATCATCCCCCCCAAAATCGCAAAGCTGATGAGTAACTCCACCAGCTTGGTCACCATTGCCGTTAATGGAAATACTTCGCGAGGGAAATAGATTTTCTTAATTAAACTTGCATTGGATGTCACGCTGTTAACACCTTCTGATACCGATTCTTGAAAGAACACCCACGGTATCAGTGCTGCAAAAGTAATAAGCGGATATGGTAAGCCGCCTGTTTCTATGCCGACGAAGCTTTTGACCAAAGTAAATACCAGCATCAGCATGATCGGTTTTAACACTGCCCACAATATACCTAGGTAAGCTTGTTTGTAACGGATTACAATATTTTTCCAGGTAAGCGCGGCAATTAATTCGCGGTATTTGTAGAGATTTATAAATATATTATGCATATTCCGGATTGAAAATTTATTTTTTGGCTTTCAACTTCTGAATTTTTTCAAGTTTTTTTAATAGTGATTTTTTTTGCGGATTTTGTGTTAGTCCGTCATTAATCGCGTCTTCAGCTTCATCGTATTTGTTTTGTTTTATATAAGTATTTGCCAGTCCAATGTAGGCTGGAACGAATTTGCTGTTTACCTTAATAGCTTTTTGATAGTTGGAAATTGCCTCGGGATATTTTCCAATTGCCAAAAATATATCTGCCCGCTCTTTGGTCAAGAAAGGATATAATTTGTAAGTTTGATTTTCTCCTTTTAAGGCATAATCGATATTTTGTATTATACTCGCTAAGCATTCATTCCTTTCTATCTCGGAAAAACTATAGCAAATAAATTGTTTTGGCTTTGTATCGCAATAGTGATTAATAAATACGAAGTCGTCGCCGTACTCTTTTCGCCAGTCTTTATTCGTGTAAGGTGGAAGTTTTGGCATGCCAGAAAAGCCTTGGCAAAACGGAGGTACAAGAGTTGCACCCATCATCGGATCAAACGGTTTGGCAAGGGCATCCTGCCATCGCTCTTTTGCGAAAGATGAAGCTGTTGTTAAAACTAACGTGATAGTTAGTATAAACTTAAAGTAGTTCATTATAGTTAGTTTAATTTATTAATTAATGATTAAAATAATAATTGCTAGTAAACTCACACTTGCATTGCATATTGTTTTATTTTTTCGACGCTAAATAAATAATTTTTTTTCGTAGATGCAAACAAAGTACTTAAAATAAATCTCGAAGTATGCCTGATTGTATTTTTACCAGTCAATTTTAACGCTTATCAGTCCATAGGTTTTCATAAAGCGCTTGTATTTTGTTGGTGTGGGTCTCAACCGAAAAATTCTGCAACGCTATTACCCTGGCGGTGGTGCCAAGCTTTTTTCTCATTTCGGGTGACTCATAAAAAGTGAGTATTGCCTCGGCTAGTGAGTCGGCGTTACCGGGGCTGAACAATAGTCCGGATTCTCCTGTACTGATCATCTCGGCAGCTCCGCCATGAGATGGGCCGATTAAAGGCCGCCCCATCGCCATCGATTCAATTACAACGGTACCTAACGGCTCCGGACTTGTCGAAGCAGAGACCACAATATCGAGACCATTATAAACGGTTTCCATATTGGAAATATGGCCTGTAAATATTACTATCTCAGTCAAACTTTCTTCTATTACTCGTTTCTTCAAATCAGTTTCGTAATTAACGTAATCGTTTGGTGTTCCGCCAATTATTAACATCTTCAGGTTTGGAATTTTGCCGATTAATTTTGAGGCTGCGGTCAAAAATATTTCCTGTCCTTTCCAGGGAATGAGCAATCCTACTAAACCTACAACGAAAGCGTTTTGCGGGATATTGTATTGCTGTCTAAATGCATTTCCGTTGATGTTGATGTCCAGGTTTTCTAGTGCAATGCCATCGTAAACAACACTGATTTTTTGCTGAGGAACGTCCAGATTTTTTTGCATCGCTTCAGCAACCCAATTGGATACGGAAACGAAATGGTCGGGTAGGGCGTAGGTCCACCGGCCTATTCTGGAATCAACCGGATCTCCGCGGACATGGCATATGCTTGGAATTCTTAGAATTTTTGCGACCAAAAGCGCTGCTCGATTGCAAACTGGTTCATTGTTAGCGTGGATCAAGTCAGCATCGAAACGCCACGCACTCCAGAGTAGCTGAACGAAAAAAGGTACAAAATTAAAAATGTCGTCTGCCCTTGCGAGTAGTTGATTTACGAAAAAGCTCAGCGGGGTTAGGTTTTTTAACCATTGAATAGACGCTGCTTTCGTTTTTAACGACACAATGTCGATGTGCCGGTCCGGTATGTGTTTCCACAGTGATTCGTGGGCTATCTCTTGGTATTGCGGGCCGGTTCGGCCTGTCACCACCATAGGCAAAAAGCGGCTGCGATCAATATTTCTGACTAGGTGCCGCAAGCATATTATTGCTCCACCGTAACCGATACCATTTTCCACAAAAATTATTTTTTTTATTTTACTGTTGTTAGTCATGCGAATCAGGTTCGTGAAGTTTATAGGGAAACATTTTAAGAATGCTCTCTAAATCATAAGGACTTTGCCAATTGTTGCTTAATTGCTCTAATGGTCGAGATCAAAGTATTGGGTAAGAAACTACTTAAAAAAAACACCAAGCTATTTAGTGTGAATTTCTGATTTAGGCTGGCGGCAAAAGCTTGTGCGGCTTCAGGGCGTTTGCCAAAATTAAAATGCCAATATCCCAAAGTCCAATATGCTTCGGCAACCAATTGATCGGGGTTTACGCTTTGTTCTACCAATTGTTGTTTTGCGTAGCAGCGAATGGAATCCATGACTTTGACCAGATCGATCAAGATTCGCTCGTTTGCTTGAGTAGCATTATTGCCGTGTTGGCGGCGCAACATCAAAATGTCAGGTAGGCAAGTGATTGGATGATGAGTAGCAATTTTTGCCCACAGTTCCAAATCCTCGCCAAAACGAATCTCGGCATTGAACATGCCTGCTTCAAGCAGAGTTTGGCGTTTCACCAAAACCGTACCGGTGGGAATGAAGTTTTTCTTAACCAACACTGCAAGGGCGTTGGGAATTGGTTTGCCAGCCAGATGTTGGAAATTTTCCAGCATTTGATGTTTGGCTAACACTGATTTGGTTATCAGCTGGTCGTCATTGTCGATTTCGGTCATGTCTCCGGCAATCAGGTGGAGTTCCGGGTTAGCTTGCAGGGTCTGTATTTGCTTGGCGATTTTGTCCGTTGTCCATTGATCATCCGCATCCAGAAATGCAATCCAGTCGCCATTCGCCAACTCTATGCCTTTATTCCGTGCGGCGGACGGGCCTTGATTGCTTTGCCTGTGATAAATGATGGCACTGGAAGTCTCCTTGACGACTTGTTCGGTGTCGTCGGTCGAACCATCGTCCACCACTATAATTTCATCTACTTTACTGGTTTGCGCCTGAATGCTATTGATTGCGGCGCGAATGAATTTCGCACTGTTATACGCTGGAATGACGGCGCTGATTTTCATATTTGGCTGCGTAAAGTTTTCGACACTTTCAATGTTTTTATACACTGGTTTTGCAAATCAGCCAGGCCGGAATAATCAAACCGGTGCAGTAACCGATCAGCGCTAATTTTCTATGCCGATAGTATAGACGGTATAGAAAAGCGCCGGTTTTACGATAAGTGGCGGCTAACTTAATTTTTGGCCATTGATGCTGGTTGAAGCGATTGACGATGTTGTCGGTTTTATTTTGCAAACATTCGCCAAGTTCTGGGGACGCCAAGAAGCGAATATTGGGCAATTTTTCCCTGATTTGCCGTAAAAGTTGATCGAGTCCGGCAATTGCCTGTTGGCATTCTTCTTGAGAGCGGGTGTAATTGTAGCGATGCGTGGAAATACTGACAGGCAGGGCTTGGCGATAAGCAATTTCGGCTTCGGCAAATGCGCTAGCCGGGGTGTTTTTGCCGTCGACAGGCTCGTACATAACGTTGCGGACCAGATACAGTTGTGCAAAACGATTACTATTGCCGACCCGAATCAACGGCGGATCCTGAAAATAATGCCCGGTTTCATCGCGCCTAGTACAGCGGTATCCGGCAGTTTGAATGGCGATGATATTTTGCTGTTGCCAACTTTGTTCGATCTCATCGTTCCATAGATAGCAAG
>FSSH01001779.1_pt1 | contig 22890 bp, 14 predicted proteins | sample 1166101 | NCBI WGS metagenome assembly FSSH01 (sample SAMEA32972668, study PRJEB13176) | freshwater metagenome | biome: Drinking water system; feature: Biomass in drinking water that filtered by 0.45 um membrane; material: drinking water | place: USA | collected 2012-12-20 | depth 0 m | reverse complement strand
TTCTGCCTCTGGCGTGCTGCGGCAAGGAGCGGCAGCAATTCGAAACGTTGCCCGCGCCGCCCGAAAGGAAAGGCCTCGATCAGCAGGATATCGGCATTGCTGCTGGCAAAGGCCGCAAGGAGCGCGCCCCGGCGCAGATCACGATGATGATCATCAAGCGGTGTCCCGTCAGCCAGACGCAGATCGCTAAATCCCCCGGGTCCGGCTTTCAGCGGCGGCAATTGCACAACATGAGCGGGAGAAAAATCAAGCCCCTCGACGGGTACGCCGCCGCTGGCAACCGTCACATCGATGCCTTTGTCGCACATGGCGCGTGCCAGACGGGCAGCGCGCACCACATGGCCGATGCCCAGCAGGTTTTGCACGAAGAAGAAAACCCGCACCATCATCACTGATCAATCGCTGCAAGCGGCACGCCACAGTCGCGAAACAGACCAAGCAGGGTCATGAGCCCGTGACGATGATCAAAGACATGTCGGACACGCTTCTCGCCAGCCGCGCCTAACGTCGCACGCCGCGCCGGTGTCGCAATCAGCATCTGCAGAGCCGCCGTCAATGCCGGCGCATCGCCTGGCGCCACCAGCACACCGGTCTCGCCGTCGAGAATGAGTTCAGGTATGCCAGAGACGGCTGTCGACAGGCACGCCACCCCCTGGCTTTGCGCTTCCATCAGAACGTTGGGCAGGCCATCACGATCGCCATCCTCGGCGATCCGGGATGGCAGGACAAACAGATCGGCGCGGCGATAGGCGGCAAGCACCTCGATCTGGTCGCGGGCGCCATGCCAGATGATGCGATCCTGCAGACCCAGCGCCGCCGCCTGCTCCTTCAGCCGCGAAAGCCCCTCGCCCCCGCCGATGTGCTCGAACCGCCAGTTCATGGAGGCTGGCAAGCCTGCCAGCGCCTTGAGAAGGAGATCATAGCCTTTTTTGTCGACCGCTCGTCCAACCGACAGCAACTGCACCGGGCGCGCCGGGTCGCTGCCGTCAGGCGCCTGAGGCGCGGCACGACTTGCCGCAAAACGCTCAAGGTCAAGGCCGTGATAGACGAGATGAACCGAATCCGCTCGTGACGACAGGGCGCGGAGCGTCTCGTACCCGACCTTCGTACAGGTAACGCTGAAGCGTGCGCTGTCCAGCTTCTGTCGAAGCTCCCAGGGTTGCGACGTCCAGATATCTTTGGCATGAGCCGAAGCGCTCCACGCCAGCCCGCTCATCAGCGAGGCGTAGCGCCCGACGGACGCCGGCGTGTGGATGAAATGCGCATGGAGATGCACGACGTCCGCGCCAAGCTCATCAACCAGGACAGCCGCCTGACCGAAGCGACGGACACGGCTGGGCGAGGGATCCCGCGGCAGGTCCGCAAGGAAGGCACGAAGGGCGGCGCTGAAGCCCTTGCGGCGGCTCACGCGCCACAGCGCCCGCACCACGCGCCAGGGCTCCTGATAAAGATATTCCGGCAGATAAACGACCGGCGCCATGATGGCGCGATGGATGGGATGGATGCGGCTGTCGGTTGGCCGGCGCAACGAAAAAATGCGGATGGCCATGCCGGCCCGTTCCAGGCCGAAAATCTCCTGAGCAATGAAGCTTTCGGACAGGCGGGGATAGCCTTTGAGGATGAAGGCGACGGAAATGGTCAATCGTTGTCCCGGCGTTGCCTAGACGTAGCCACGGTTTGCTGGCTTCTGTCGGAAAAATAACTGGCAATCCGGTCGCAGATGCGCTCAAGGCCGTCCATATCAACCGCCTTGAGTGCCTCGGAGGGGCGCGGGCGCGTTGGCAGATCATGGAGCGCCGCGGCAAAGAGGCCCGGATGATTCGCCGCGTCAGGATGCAGGACAGCGCCAAGTCCAAGCTCGTTGGCTCGCGTGGCACGGATGAGCTGTTCTTCGCGCGGCGTGACGCGCGGCACGAAGAGGGCCCTCTGGTCAAGCGACAGGATTTCACAAAACGTGTTGTAACCCGCCATGCTGACAACACCGCTCGCAGCACGCATGAGCGATAGCAGATGCGCCTCGAAATCAATGACGCGCGCATGGGGATTATGGCGGGCTTTTTGCGAAATATCCTTGCGCTCGTCGGTCGCCATGAAAGGGCCGAGGACAAGAACGAGAGGATGGGTCAATGTGGAATCGTGTTCGTAGGCGGCAAGCGCCTGCGCCATCAGTTGAGAACCATCACCACCCCCGCCCGCAGTGACGACCAGCATATTGTCCGGCCAGGCGATATCCGGCGCCGTGTCGCGCACTTCCCGGCGCAAAAATCCGGTGAAAAGGCGACGGCTCCACAACGCTGCTGAAGCGGGAAGATCGGTGAACGGATCCCAGAAATCCTCGGGACCATACACCCAGATATCATCATAATGGCGATCAATCTTGGTCAGTAGATCGTTGCGCGCCCATTCCCGTTCGAGAAGACGAGGTGAATCCATCACATCACGCAGGCCCAGAACCTTCAGACAACCGCGGCTGCCGAGAAAGGAGAGCGTCTCCTCGACTTCGCCGCGAAGTCCCATCGGCTCCTTGTCGACGATGAAGATGTCGGGATCAAACGATTTCGCCGTGTGCAGAATGATGGAGCGCCTGAGCGCCAGCGTCTGCGTGAGGTCGATATGGCGATCAAGCGACGTGTATTCGCCATTATAGTTTTTGATGACGCTGGGAATTTTAACGAAATCGACTCGCGCCCTGAACTCGAAGGAGCTGGCGATGGGCGAGCCGGAAATGATGAGGACGCTGAGACCTTTGAACGAATCGACCAGCGCGTGGGCAATCGCCTGGCAGCGGCGCAGATGACCCAGCCCGAACGTGTCGTGACTATAAATGAGAATACGCGCATGATCGAGCCGACGTGCCCGCTCCGGCGTGATGACGGTCTCGTTACCCGGACCACCCGCAGGATCGCCGTCCACACTCGCATGTGCGGTTGCGCGGTCGGCGGTCGGTGATGGGCGGGTGAGCATAACCAATCCGCCCGGGTTTCAGCGGTCTATCGGCAGCCGATACGGCCCGCCGCTGGTGACCATCGCCGGATGTTGATCCCGTTGCCAGACTGTCATGCGATTGCCCCAACGTGCCCTGTGTCTCACGCACACCGTCGAAGCACGCAGCCATCAACCAGTCGTCGAGTCAAGCTTTGGGCGGCGACGATGGCTTGCATCGGGAATGCTACGACCCCGGCGGGGAGCGCCGCAGCCCATCCATAGATGCAATATAAGTATTTGTTCTTGAAAGAAATAAAATGGCAAACTAACCAGGTGAACCGCTGTAGATTGCGGCCAGCCGGGTTCTCAATTCACCTTTCAGCACCTTGCCCATGGCGTTGCGCGGCAATTCATCGACAAACTCGATATGCTTGGGAAGCTTGTATTTGGCCAGTGTCTTGCCGAGCACCTGGATGATGTCATCCCCGCTGATCGTGGCGCCTGGCTTGCGTACGCAGACCGCTGTCACCCCCTCGCCGAAATCAGGGTGGGGAATACCGATGACCGCGCTTTCGAGGATGCCTTCAAGGCCGTCGATCTCGCTTTCGACCTCCTTGGGATAAACATTATAGCCCCCCGAGATCACCAGATCCTTCGCCCGCCCGACGATGTGGATATAGCCGCGAGCATCAATCTTGCCGACGTCTCCGGTGATGAAAAAACCATCATCACGGAACTCGGTCTTGGTCTTCTCCGGCATCCGCCAGTAACCGGAAAAGACGTTGGGCCCTTTCACTTCAAGGACGCCTACCTCGCCTTGGCCAAGAACGGTGGCGCTCTTGTCATCGGCAACCCGCACGTCGATATCAGCGAGCGGAAACCCGACCGTTCCGGCGATACGATCCCCGTCATAGGGATTTGAGGTGATCATACCGGTTTCGGTCATGCCGTAGCGCTCGAGAATGGCGTGACCGGTACGCTGGCGCCACGCATCGTGGGTTTCGGCCAGAAGCGGGGCTGAACCCGATACAAAGAGCCGCATGTGACGGGTCGCTTCAGGCGTCAGGCCAGCATGCTGCAACAGGCGCACATAGAAGGTCGGCACACCCATCATCACATTGGCTTTCGCCAGCAGTGCCATCACCTCGTCACCGTCAAAGCGCGGCAGGAACAGCATCGACGCGCCCGACATCAGCACGCAGTTGATGGCAACGAAAAGCCCATGGGTATGAAAGATGGGCAGAGCGTGCAGCAGCACGTCGTGCGCCGTAAAACGCCATGTCTCGACCAGAGTGAGCGCATTGGACGACAGGTTGCGGTGCGTCAGCATTGCACCCTTTGAGCGCCCCGTCGTTCCGGATGTGTAGAGAATGGCCGCAAGATCATCGGGCTCACGGACGACATCGTCAAATGCGCTGCCAGCACCCGCCGCTTTGTCGATCAGCGTGCCCTTGCCATCGCCACCCAGCGTCTCGCAGACAAGAACCTTGTGTCGCGCGCCAAGCGCCGCCACCTCGGCGTGGATCTGCGGGCGACAGACAATGACCGCGGGCTCGGCATCACCGACGAAATAATCAAGCTCGGTGAGCGTATAAGCCGTATTGAGCGGCAGAAACGCTGCGCCAGCCCTCAGACAGGCAACATACAGGAATACCGCTTCCGGCGACTTGTCGATCTGGACCGCCACCCGATCGCCGGGTTTTACGCCGAGAGTGACCAGAGTGTTGGCAAGGCGGCCGCTTTCAGCCAGCAGGTCGCGATAGGTATACACCTTGCCGCTTGCCAGCGTCATGAAAGCCCGATCGAGCGAGGGCATGCGGTCACGAATGAGCGAAAAGAGATTATCCATTGTTCATACCTGCTGAAATGGGTTTCGGCCCCTCTGACCTGGGGCGTTTACGGCCGGGCATCCGCGATTTCGGGCCCGAGTATTTTTCGAACCACACTACTGGTCGCGACCGTTCCGCGTTCGAAAAACGCTTCATGATTAGTCTCGATCGCCTCGAGATCATAAAGGTAATTGACCATCAGACCATACGCATGCCGCAACCCGCGCGGCGAGCGGTCGCCTAGAAAGTTCAGTCGCTCGAGACGGGCGCCATTGCCAAGATGAAACCGGGCAACGGGATCAATCACCTTGCCGCGCCCATTCCTGGCCCGCGCCAGATAAAAGGCCGCAGCCTTCAGAAACGGTTCGCGCAGGCGCGCTGCAGCCGCCTCGTCTTCATGCCACAGCGGATCTTTGAGACCCTCGAGCGCTGCGCGGAGTGGCGCGGGAAGCGCAGCGGTGCCTGCCTCACCCAGCCAGGCCGCAAAACCCGGGACAGGAGACAGGGTGACAAAGGTTTTGAGCCCCGGCAGTTCGCGGCGCAATTCCTCGACCACCTGCTTGATCAGGAAGGAGCCAAAGGAAATGCCCGCAAGCCCGCGCTGACAATTGGAAATGGAATAGAAGACGGCAGTCGCCGCCTCCTCGGCCGGCACAATCGGGCGCTCGGTCGTAATCAACGGAGCAATCGCGGCAGGAATGTCGCGTGTCAGCGCCACTTCGACAAAAATTAGCGGCTCATCGGCCAGCTGCGGATGGAAAAAGGCATAGCAGCGACGATCTTCCGGCTCCAGGCGTCCGCGCAAATCCTGCCAGCCCTGAATGGCGTGCACAGCTTCATAGCGAATGATTTTTTCGAGGATATTGGCCGGCGTCGACCAGTCGATCCGTCGCACTACCAGAAACCCCCGGTTGAACCAAGACGACAGCAAATGGACCAGATCATTATCGAGAACTGCAAGTCCCGTGATCTTGTCAAGCCGGGCGCGCACGTCATCACGCATCATGACCAGCGCCGCCGTTCCCCCCGGCGCCAGATTGAGGCGGCGGATCAGCTCCTGCCGGCGCGGCTCCGCAGCGTGATGGAGCTCAGCGGCATGCGCCGTTGAAGGATCTTTGGTCCAAGCGTCGATGGCTCTCTGCAGCCGGTCGTGATCAGCATCGAACTGATCGGCGATCGCCGCCAGGAAAACTGTTTTTTCGGCGTCATCCAGCGTGCGGTATCCATCCAGGACGCGCCGTGCCAGCGCCACGCCCGACGCTTCACCGCGCCGTGACAGCAATGTCGCGGCAAGAGCGGCCAGATCAGCGCCCGTTGCCGGCAGACGTTCCTCGCGCGCCAGACCGACCCATCGTCTGCCGCGCTCGGTCACTGTTGCGAGAAGATCGCTGACAAAATTCATGCTTAGCGCCCTGGACCAAGTACCAGATTAGGCAGCCCGGTCGCGACCTGCGGAAAGACGCAGACGATAACGAGGGTCACCATCATCAGCAGAATTAACGGGAAAATGCCCCCGGATCACGTCGCCCAAAGGGATATCGGCCACGCCATTCCTGATCATAAGTATTCTGAGCCCAACCGGCGAATGGATCAAGCCCATTTCCATGACAATCGCCATGGCCGGTCCCAACCCTGCCGGCCTGCGAAACTGACCGCAGGATGGCGATGCCATTTTCAGCCGGAAGCGGCGGATGATCGCACAGCTGTTACAGCGTCGTGATTTTATTGTAGTGTGACAGGCGGCGGCTCAGCGGAGACACGGAAAATGGCGGCACCCTCCTTCATCATCCACCTTGTCGCGCAGCTGAGCCTCGTATTGCTTCTCGTTGTCCCGGCGCTTGCCGACAAGCGTTTCGTACACACCAGCCTCGCCTCCGCAGCGCTGAAATATGAAAGCCGGATGAGAACCGAAGCCGATCCCGGCACCAGGCCGCTCGCCCAATGGCTGCGCGATGGTGACGCCGCACTCGCCCGTAACGACCAGCGCGCCGCCGCCAAAGCGCTCGCTGCCGCCGCCAATCTCGACCGCGCCAATATCAGCCTGCTGCTGCGCCTGTCTGACGCTTACGGGCGTATTGATGCCCGCGACAATTACAGCGAAAGGCTCGATCTGCAGTCGCGTGTCACCGCCTTTGCCTATCTCGCCTATCAACGTGCCGCCACCCCTCAGGACGAGGCGCGCGCGCTGGCGGTTCTCGGGCGCGCCCTTGCCGCTCAGAGCCTGTGGCGGCCGGCGCTTGACGCGCTGAAGAAAAGCCTGGAGATCCGCGACGACACGGCACTGCGTGCGGCCTATGAGGAGCTTGAGACCCAGCATGGTTTTCGCCTGCTCGACTATCAGATCGATGCGGACGCTGCCTCGCCGCGCGCCTGTTTCCAGTTCTCCGAAAACCTGCCGAAAAAATTTGATGCAACGCCCTTCGTCTCGATGCCGGGCGGCGTGCCCGGCGGGGTAACGGTCGAGGGCTCGCAGCTATGCGTCGACGGGCTGAAACATGGTGAGCGCTATCAGATCACGTTGCGCCAGGGCATTCCGGCTGCCATCGGCGAAGTGCTGCGCCGACCCGCCGAGTACACTTTATACGTCCGCGATCGCACCCCGTCCGTTCGCTTCACCGGCCGCAACTATATCCTGCCGCGCACTGGCCAGACCGGCATCCCCCTCGTCACCATCAATCTCAGCGAGGTGGCCGTCACCTTCTACCGGTACGGTGACCGCTCGATTGCCCAGGCCGTGCTGGCTGATGGCTTCCTCGGCGCCCTGACCGGCTCAGGCGCCCGCGCGGTTGGCCAGGAACGCGGGCAACAGGTGTGGCAGGGAAAACTCACGACCGAAAATCGTCTGAACGAGGAAGTGACAACCGCTGTCGCGGTCAATGAGGCACTAGGCTCCACGCTCAAACCCGGCCTCTACATCATGGTGGCGCAGCGCCCCGATCTGACGAGCGATGACAGCGATTACGAAACGCAGGCGACGCAATGGTTCGTTGTGTCTGATCTTGGCCTGTCGACCGCGCTCAATGATGATGGTCTGGCAGCATCAGTTCGCTCACTTGCCAGCGCCGCACCCCTGGCGGACGCGACGCTGCGCCTCATCGCCCTTAACAATGAGGTGCTGGCGACCACGCGCAGCGACGCAACGGGAGCGGCGCAATTTTCCGCCGGCCTCGTCAATGGCGAGGGCGGCGATGCCCCGGCTCTCCTGATTGCCGAGAAAGACGGCGATTACGCCTTCATCAATTTGCAGGCTACCGCCTTTGACTTCACCGATCGCGGCGTTGGCGGGCGCGCAGCGCCTGGCGCTCTTGACGCGTTTGTTGTGACCGAGCGAGGCGTCTACCGCTCCGGCGAAAGCGTCCACGTCACCGCCCTGCTGCGTGATGACGGTGCCAGTGCCAGGACGGATATCCCGATCCACCTCGTCATCGAGCGTCCTGACGGCGTCGAGGCACGGCGCATTCTGGCCGAGGATGGCGGGGCGGGCGGGCGCGTCTGGCGCTATGACCTGACACCGGGCGCCATGACCGGAACCTATCGCCTGAAGGCTTACGGCGACCTTAAACGCCCGCTTATCGGACAGACGACGTTTCTGGTCGAAGATTACGTTCCCGACCGCCTCGAACTGGCATTATCGAGCCCGCGCCCCGAGACATCGCGCGACGCACCCGCCCGCATCGACATTGCCGGGCGCTGGCTGTTTGGCGCGCCCGCCGCCGGCCTGTCACTCGACGGCGAGACGATCATCTCGCCCGCCGGGGCACCACCTGCCGCACTTGCCGGCTACAAGGTTGGCCTGCTCGACGAGGAGGTCCTCGTCCAGCGCCAGCCGCTCACCGATCTGCCAACGACAGATGTTGCCGGCAAGGCATCCTTTGCCCTTGCCCTGCCCGATACTCCGCCGTCAGTCCGACCGATGAAGGTTGAAGCGCTCATCCGCCTCGTTGAGGCCGGTGGACGCGGCGTTGAACGCAAGCTGTCGCTGGCGCTGGCCGAACCGCGCCCATGGATCGGCGTCAAGCCGCTTTTCGGCGACACGATCGGCGAGGGAGAGGTCGCCACGTTTGACGTCGCCTATCTTGGCGCAGACGGGCGGCTGGCGGCAAGCGCCGGCCTCAAATGGCAGCTCTCGCGCATCGATACGCGTTTCCAGTGGTTCCGCACGGATGGCCGCTGGAGCTTTGACAAGGTGACGGCAGCACGCCGCATCGCCGATGGCGAGATCGCCATCCCTGCCGATAAGCCGGCGCGCATTTCCGCCCGCGTCGAATGGGGCACCTATCGCCTTGACGTCCTCTCCGCCAAACCGGGCGAAGCGGCAACCAGCATCACCTTTTATGCCGGCATTGCCGGTGGCCAGGCGCCCGATGCCCCCGATACTCTTGAAGTTGCCGCTGATAAGCCTGCCTACGCACCCGGCGATACGGTAAAACTGCGCATCACCGCCCGCAGCGATGCCGAGGCCACGCTCTATCTCGCCGGCGAGCGCATTCATTCAATCCGTAACATCAAGCTGGCGCGCGGCGCCAACACCATTGATATCACTGCCGACGCGGCATGGGGCGTGGGGACCTATGCGGTGTTGACAGCCATCCGCCCGCTTGACGAGGCCCAGCGCCGCCAGCCCGGCCGCGCCATCGGCGTGCGCTGGCTGGCCCTCGACACCACGGCGCGCGCACTCCCCGTGACGATTGATGCGCCTGCTGTCGTCCGTCCGCGCCAGAAGCTGACGATCCCTCTGAAGCTCGGCATCACGCCGGGAGAGGAAGCGTTCGCGACGCTGGCCGCCGTCGACATCGGCATCCTCAACCTCACCGGCTACAAGGCCCCCGACGCCAACGCCTATTATTACGGACAGCGCCTGCTTGCCACCGAATTCCGCGATATCTACGGCTATCTCATCGACGGCATGCAGGGTAATCGCGGGCGATTGCGCTCCGGTGGCGATGGCAATAGCGAGGGGCTGCAGGCAAGCCCGCCGACGCAAGCCCCGCTTGCCCTCTTCAGCGGTATCGTCAAGGTCGATGCCAACGGCCAGGCCAACGTCACGTTCGATCTCCCGGCCTTTACCGGCAGCATGAGGGTGATGGCGCTGGCGTGGAGCAAGAATCGGCTGGGCCATGCGTCTGCCGATGTGATCGTCCGCGACCCGCTCGCCATAACCGTGTCAGCCCCGCGCTTTCTGGCAGTCGGTGATCGCTCGCGCCTGCTCGTCGAAGTCAATAATGTCGAGGGCCCCGCCGGCGATTACCGGCTCACCGTCGCGACCAACGGCCCGGTGCGTCTTGCCACGGGCGCTGGCCCGCACATCCTTAAACTGACAGCCGGCGGGCATACGGCCATGACCATGCCCATCACGGTTCAGGGGATCGGCTCAGCTGATTTCACCTTCACCCTCACCGGGCCAAACGGCATCGGCTCAGCAGCCGACCTCAAACTGCCCTTACGCCCGGCAAATGCGGTTATTGCCCAGCGTATCCTGCGCTCCATTCCGCCCAACGGCTCGCTCGAGTTCGGCAGCGAACTCCTGACAGATATTGTTCCCGGCACGGGCGCGGTCAACCTCTCGGTTGCATCTTATCCAGCACTTGACGATGCGTCCTCGCTCGAGGCGCTTGCCCGCTATCCGCTCGCCTGCACCGAGCAATCCGTATCCCGTGCCCTGCCGCTTCTCTACCTGTCGCAGGCCGGCGCCAGCCCTGGCGCGCAGGATGACATGGTGCGTCTTGCCATCGATCGCATTCTCGGCCGTCAGGCAGCCAACGGATCGTTTGGGCTGTGGAGCGCGGGCGGCAGCGATCTGTGGCTTGATGCGCTGGTGGGTGACTTTCTCACCCGCGCCCGGGAACGTGGCGTTGCGGTACCCGCCAACGCGTTCGCGCTCGTTCTAGATCGCCTGCGCAACGCCACCGTCAATCAGGGCGAGCGCGCCGATGACGCCATCGCCTACGCGCTTTACGTGCTCGCCCGCAATGGCCGCCCGGTGATTGGTGATCTGCGCTATCTTGCCGATACGGGCGCAAATGACAGCCTGTCGGCTCTCGGCCGTGGTCAGGTCGCCGCTGCCCTTGCCCTGCTGGGCGATCGCCGGCGCGCCGAGCCGCTTTTCACCAAGGCGGTTGATGAGCTGGAGGACGTCAATGGCGATGAGCCAGGGCGCAATGATTACGGCTCGACGTTGCGCGACGGCGCAGCGCTCGCCACCCTCATCAGTGAATCGGGTCTGCCGGCTCGCGCGCTCCAGCGCACCTTAAGCGCCATCGACAAGGCGCGCGGCGAGCGGCGCACTTTGTCTACGCAGGAGCATATGTGGATCGCGCTGGCCGCGCGTGCCGCGCGCGAGGCCGGCAATCCCCTCGCTTTTTCCTTGCAGGGAACAGCCTATCAGGGACCGCTCGCACGACGCTACCTGGCTGACGATCTCGCAGCGGGCAGAATAACGCTCGTCAATCGCACCGCCACGCCCTTGCCGGCGACGCTTACCGTCACCGGCTCACCCCTGACATCAGAGCCCGCGACGACAGGTGAGCTAAAACTTGAGCGTAGCTATGTCCGCCTCGATGGCACCAAGGTTGATCCGAAATCAGTTCGCCAGAACGACCGGCTGGTGGTCCTCCTGAAGGTCGCCGACCCGGATCCGCCCTTTGCCCATCTGCTCATCACTGATCCGCTGCCGGCGGGTTTTGAAATCGACAGCCCGACGCTCGTCGACAGCTCGACACTGACCGGTACGCCGGCTGGCGATAACGCGCCCGTTGCCGTCTACAAGGAGTTTCGCGACGATCGCTTTATCGCCGCGTTTCAGCGCGGCGATGAGCAGCCGGCCGAATTCACGGTGGCCTATATCGTCCGCGCCGTGGCGCCCGGTCGCTTCGCTCACCCCAGCGCCAGCCTCGAGGATATGTATCATCCCGACCGCTTCGCCCGAACGGCGGCAGGAACTGTCGAGGTGACGATCGCGCCATGATCAGCCGGCGGGCAAGGAACACTCTTGCGATTGGCGCAGCTGTGCTGCTGCTTGGATTTGCGGCGCCCTCAGCCGCGCGCTTTGCCATCCGTCAGCTTGCCCCGCCATCCCTGTCGCCGGCCGGCAATCTGTCAACACTTGTCCTCGATCATCACGGCGAGCTGCTGCGTCCCTTCCTCACCAATGATGGCAAATGGCGCCTGCCCGTTAATGTTGAGGCGATTGACCAGCGTTTCTTAGCATTATTGATCGCCTATGAAGATCGTCGCTTTTATTCCCATAGCGGCGTCGACGCGCTGGCAATGATCCGTGCCGGCTTTCAGCGTCTGTGGCGCGGGCGAGTGGTGTCCGGCGGCTCGACCATCACCATGCAGCTTGCCCGCCTGCTTGAACCGCGCCCGGAGCGCAGTCTGACGGCTAAATTGCACCAGATGTTGCATGCGCTGGCGCTGGAGGCGCGCCTGAGCAAGCAGGACATCCTGCGCCTTTATCTGACGCTTGCGCCCTATGGCGGCAATCTGGAAGGGTTGCGCACCGCAAGCCTCGCCTATTTCGGCAAAGAGCCGCGCCGGCTCAGTATCGGGGAAACGGCGCTGCTGGTCGCGCTGCCGCAAAACCCCGAGGCACGCCGCCCCGACCAGGCGGGAAACGCGGCGCGTCAGGCACGAGAGCGTGTCTTGCGCCGGCTCGAGCGGCTGGGTGCCGTCAGCCGGGCCGATGTCGCCGCCGCCGCCGATGAAGTCATACCCGCATCACGCCGCCCCATACCGCTCCACGCCGCTCACCTGGCCGAACGCCTGATGTCGTCCACGCTTGGTTCACAGCAGATTGTCACAACGATCGACAAACCTCTTCAGATGAGCCTTGAAGCGCTCATTGCCGAGCGGGTGGCAAGTCTGGGGCCGAAATTATCAGCTGCCATCATCGTCCTTGATAATGGCAGCGGCGCGCTCCGTGCCCATGTGGCATCCGCAGGCTATCTTGATCGCACCCGTGCTGGCGCGGTTGACATGACGCTGGCGCTGCGCTCGCCCGGCTCGACCCTGAAGCCGTTCATCTACGCCCTTGCCTTCGATGAGGGGCTCGCTCACCCCGAGACGCTGGTGAGCGATGAGCCGCAACGCTACGGCGCCTACGCTCCCGTCAATTTCGACCGCGGTCACCAGGGTACGCTGAGCGTACGCAAGGCATTGCAGCAATCACTCAATCTTCCGGCGATTGAATTTCTCGAACGTCTGACACCCCAACGTTTCCTGTCACGCCTCAACGCGGCAGGCGCGACCACGATCCTGCCAAACGGCACCGTGCCCGGTCTTGCCGTTGGTCTGGGTGGTCTGGGGATGAGTTTGAGCGATCTCGCGCGGCTCTATAGCGGGCTGGCGCGCGGCGGCACAACCATCGCGTTTCGCTCGCAGGCCAGCGATCCGGTGATCGAGCAGCGCCTGAGCGACCCTCTCGCTGCCTTTTATGTCGCCGACATCCTGCGCCAAGCGCCGCCGCCCGATGGCATGCTGGGCGGGCAGTTCGCCTTCAAGACAGGGACGTCCTACGGCTTTCGCGACGCCTGGGCGGTTGGCTTCACCCGGCAGACGACGATTGCCGTATGGGTTGGCCGTCCCGATAACGGGGCGGTTTCCGGCCTGACCGGGCGCGGCGTTGCAGCGCCACTGTTGTTTGACGCCTTCGCCAGATTGCCGCGCGCCGGCGATCTGCCAGCGCCGCCAGACGGCGCGCTATCGGTGACGAACGCGTCCCTTCCCCCGCCTTTGCGTGCATTCGGTCAGGCAGCTTATCGCTTCAGCCAGTCCCATGGCGGAACGTTGGGGCAAGCGCGCCTCAGCGTCGCCTTCCCGCCCGACGGCTCTCGCCTCGAACGCAATCCGGACGAGCCGATCCTCCTCAAGGGTGCGGGCGGCATGCCGCCGCTGCAATGGTTCGTCGATGGCGTGCCGTTGCCCGGAGACGACATCCGCCGCAGCGCCGAATGGCTGCCGCGCGGGCCCGGCTTCGTCCGCATCTCGGTCAATGATCGCAGCGGGGCAAGCGCGTCGGTGCGAATCCGCCTCGATTGAGCACACTTGACCCGCTGCAAGCTTTCGTTTGCCTTGGGCCCGCCTGATTCGTAGGTGAGGAGACCGGGATGCGGACAACGCGGCTATGCCAGATTCTGGCAACGATCCTGATGTGCCTGGCATTCGCCGGCGCAGCGCTGGCGACCGATGCCACCGTCAAGAAACGTCTCGATACGAACCGTTCGCTGGTGGAAAGGTTGAACGCGGCGCTTCAGCGCGTCGACCTTAACCAGAACGAATTGGCGGGCATGCGCGATGAACTCGACGGCGCCAATGATGATCTGGCAGGTCTCGTGAGCGATCTTGAACCAGACGCCAAGGCAAGCGAGGATCGGCTGAAGCAGATCGGGCCAAAACCCGAGGCAGGCCAGAGCGAAGCACCGGAAATAACCCGGGATCGCGAGGCAGAAGCCAAGAACCTGAGCGATCTGACCGCCGCACTGCGCCAGGCGCGCGTCTTGCAAGGCGATCTGTCGCAACTTTCTGAGCGCATAAGCGAGCGGCGGCGCGATCTCTTCAGCCGGCAGATTTTCGAACACACCCAGTCAATTCTTGATCCCAGCCTGTGGCGCGACGTGGCCGCCGCCTTGCCGCGCATGTCTCTTGGCATCGGCTATCTGTTATCCGACTGGGTGGCCCTGCTCGGGCAGACAGGGAATATTCTGCAGTTTTCCGTTTTTCTGATGATGATGGCCGTCGCCGGCGTGCTTTACCGCCCCGCCCGCCGTCGCCTGCTTGCCGCGCCGCGCGGTGGTTTTTTTGGTGCCAAGAACGAGAATAAACCAACACCCCTGGAGCGCGCGCTGCTGGCGGTATGGACAGCCCTCATCAATGCGTTTCTGCCTGTTGCGGCGGTTTTCCTGATCGTTCGTGTGCTGGCCGGTCTTGAACTTTTGCCGTTCCGCTTTCGTATCCTGGCTGACGCCATCATCTATGCAACAGCCATCATGACCGGTGTGCGGGCGATCGCGCTGACCCTGTTTGAGCCATCCCGCCCCGCCTGGCGCTTGCTGCCGATGTCCGATCGGCTTGCGCAGCCGGCCATGGCCAGCCTGACCGCCATTGCTTCGGTCATCGCTGGATTCCATCTGCTTCAACAGTTCAATAATATCATTGTCGTTCCGCTGCCGGTGACACTTGCGACCTTTGGCACCAAGGCGCTGGTGTTTGCCATCACGCTCGCCACCGGCCTGTCAGCCGTAGCCTATGTCGAAAACGCCGAACATGACGAGCGTGCCAAAAGCGCTTATGGCGATCCTGCTCCCAGCTCCCCGCTATGGCGCACCCTGCGCCTTGCCCTGTGGCTTGCCGTGGTCCTGGTGGGCGGCGGCGCCTTGTTCGGCTATATTGCCTTCGCCTCCTTTCTGGCCGGCCAGGTCGTGTGGGCCGTCATTGTGCTCGGCGCCCTGGTGATTGTTCTCAACCTGGTGGATGAGACGGTAGGCGAGATCACTCGCCCGGATACGCGTGCCGGCCGCCGTCTGGCGATGATGCTTGGCATCGATTCAAGCTCTATCACCCTTTCTGGCATTCTTATTTCCGGCATTCTGCGCGCCTTCGTGACCCTGGTCGCCGTTTTCATGCTGGTCGCCCCATGGGGCGTTGATTCCCGCGATGCACTTGGCATGGTCCGTGCCGCCTTCTTCGGGGTGAAGATCGGCGGCATTACCCTGTCGCTGGCTGCCCTCCTCGGCAGCCTTGGCGTTTTCACCATCGGGCTCATCATCACCCGGGCGGTTCAGCGCTGGCTTGACCAGCGCTTTCTGCCAGCCACCCGCATGGATGTCGGTCTGCGCAACTCGATCTACACCGGCATCGGCTATATCGGCATCATCATCGCCGCCGCCATCGGCTTTACCTATCTCGGCATTGATTTCCAGAACCTCGCCATCGTCGCCGGCGCCCTGTCGGTTGGTATCGGCTTCGGCCTCCAGTCGATCGTATCGAACTTTGTGTCGGGGCTCATTCTTCTTGCCGAACGGCCGATCAAATCAGGCGATCTTATCGTTGTGGGCGATGCCGAAGGCTATGTGAAGCGGATCAACGTCCGCGCCACTGAAATCGAAACCTTCGATCGCGCCGTGCTGATTGTTCCAAATTCCGCACTGGTCTCCGGCAATGTCAAAAACTGGATGCACAACGATCTGCTGGGCCAGGCCAAGATACGCGTTGGCGTCGCCCACAGCGTCGATCCCCATAACGTCCGCGATCTTCTGGTTGAGATCGCCAGGGCGCATCCGATGATCCTGCCACAGCCCTCGCCGAAGGTGTTGATGAGCGAGATCACCGAAGGCGCCATGATTTTCGAGCTGCGCAGCGTCGTCGCCAATGTCGACAATGTCGCAACAGTCTGTAGTGATCTGCGCTTCGAGATCGTGCGTCGCTTCGCCGAAGCCGGGTTTGTCATCCGCTGATGACCCCTTCCCATGACTGGCGGGCGATGCCCTGGAGATGATGATGACGCATATGAAGTCCCCGCTGTCGCTGATGCTGCTGGCGGCGCTCTGTCTGACCCTGGCTGGCTGTGGCGAGCCGCGTCTCAGCTCGCGTCCCGTACCGCCGCTCTTCCAGGATATGGCGCGCTACGGGCTGACGGTCGATCTGCCAACCGCAGCATCGGTCTTCAGCGGCTATCGGCATAACTTTGGTCTTTCGGCGGTTGAGCCTGATCCGCGCCTTGTCGAGGTCGCGCGTGAGATGGCGGCAACACTTGCCGGGCGCGACGACATCAAGGCGTCCCTGACGCAGACAGCCATCACCGAGCGATTGAACAGGCGCGGCATTCAGGTGGTGCATGCGGGTGAAAATGTATCAGCCGGATATCACACGCTTGCTGAAGCCTTTTCCGGCTGGCGCGGCTCAAAACCGCATGACCATGTGTTGAAGCTGCCCGGCGCCACGCATTTTGGTATTGCTGCCATCTATGCACCGCGCTCGAAATATAGTGTGTTCTGGGTGCTGGTGATGGCTCGCAAGGGGTGAGGCGATCATCGGAGCACAGCGATGCTGCACAGCGCTGACGATTACCTGTCCCTCCGCGGGAATTTTACGTGGCAGATTCCTGCTCGCTACAACATTGCTACCTATTGTTGCGATCGCTGGGCCGAAGCTGACCCGACGCGTCCGGCCATCTTGTGGAAGGATGACCATGACCGCATCGCCGCGCTGAGTTTTGCAGACATGCAAAAGCACGCCAATCGTCTGGCCAACGCGCTCCAGGCGCTGGGCATTCAGCGCGGTGATCGCGTTGCCATCATCCTGCCGCAAGGCTGGCAGGTGCCGGTCATTCACATGGCGCTCTACAAGCTGGGCGCGATCGCCCTGCCGCTCGCCGTTCTCTTCGGGGTCGAGGCGCTGGAATATCGTTTGCGCGACGCCGGCGTCACACTGGCGATCAGCAATCACGTGGGTCTTGCCAAGATTGCCGAGATTCGCGATCGCTTGCCGGCGCTGTCGACATTGCTCTCGACCGAGGGTCCGGCCGCCGGCGCGCTGGAATTCACGGCGCTGCTGGCGGGTGCCCGCGACCGGTTTGTGACCGCCGACACCGCGCCCGATGATCCGGCGATGATGATCTACACATCCGGCACGACCGGCCCGCCCAAAGGCGCGCTTCACGCCCATCGTGTCGTCCTTGGTCATCTGCCAGGCGTCCAGATGGCACATGCCTTTCTGCCCGAAGAGGGGGACCGGCTGTGGACGCCAGCTGACTGGGCCTGGGCGGGAGGGCTGCTCAACATCCTGCTGCCCGCCCTTCATTTCGGTCTGCCGGTGGTGGCGGGGCGCAATGAAAAATTCGACCCTGATCGCGCTTACGGGCTGATGGTCGATTTCGCGGTGCGTAACGCCTTTATCCCGCCAACGGCGCTAAAAATGCTGCGCACCGCCCCCCTGCCTGCCGGGCGCCACAAGCTTGTTTTGCGTACCATCGGCTCAGGCGGAGAAAGCCTCGGGGCTGAAACCTTTGCCTGGTCGCGCGAGGCCTTCGGCTTTGCGGTCAATGAATTCTACGGCCAGACCGAATGCAATCTCGTGCTTGCATCCTGCGCCCGCATTGGCGTCAGCAAGGCGGGCTTCATCGGCAAGCCGGTACCTGGCCATGAGGTGGCCGTCATCCGCGATGACGGGACAATATGCGCCGCCATGGAGCAGGGCCAGATCGCTGTCAGGCGCCCTGATCCGGTGATGTTTCTGGCCTACTGGAATCAACCCGAGGCGACCACCCGCAAATTCATCGGCGACTGGATGACAACCGGCGATCAGGGGCTGGTTGATGACGAGGGCTATGTCCATTTCATCGGCCGCGATGATGATGTCATCACTTCAGCCGGCTATCGTATCGGCCCGGGCGAGATCGAGGACTGCTTGCTGAAACACCCGGCCGTTGCCCTTGCCGCTGTGATCGGCAAGCCGGATGCGCTGCGAACCGAAATCGTCAAGGCTTTCATCCAGTTGAAAGCCGGCCACAGTGAAAGCGAGACATTGCGCAGCGACATCAGCGCCTTTGTTCGCGAGAGATTATCGGCTCATGAGTATCCGCGCGAGATCGCCTTCGTCGACAGCCTGCCGATGACAACCACCGGCAAGATCATCCGCCGCCTGCTGCGCGATCAGCTCTGAATGATCGGCCCGCGCCGCCAGATGCCGAGTGCCAGGCGATGGCGCCGCCACGCTGCCGAAATCAGCAACATGGTTTCGATGATGAGCGTCAGCGCTACCGCAATCGCCAGCCCGGCGACACCGAAGGCATAGGCCAACGCTGCCTGCAGGACGAGGCCTGTCACCAGGGTGATGACATAGACGCGGGCGCAGGCGGCCTGATCGCCGATCGCTGCCAAAAGACGCTCTGCCGGCCCGATTGAGGCGCGGGCAAGGAAGCCGAGCGCCATGACAAACATCAGCGGGTAGTAGGGGACGAAATCACTCCCAAACAGCGACAGAAACGGGCGACCTAGCGCCAGCATGAGCGCAAGCGAGGCGAAACTCGCCCAGAACATCCAGCCCGTGCTCCGCCTCACAATGGCGGCAAGCTTATCCTTCTCGCCACGCGTATGGTGTGCGGCCAGACGATGCGACACCGCCGCCCCCACCGCAAAGGACACAAACGCACCCAGCACCATGGTTTTCGTCACAGCATAATAGGCGCCGACATCCTGCGGCGTCGCAAGAAACGCAAGGATGACCACATCGCTGTTCTGCACGATGATGCGTGAGCCTTCCGACACCAGCAAGGGCAGGCTGGCGGCGAGCCATGCCGGCGTTGCGTAAGAAAACGATCCGGCCGTGACCCGCTTTGCCAGCAGACGCGACAGCAATATCGCCTGAACGATACCGGTGGCCCAGGTGGCGATGACGGCACTGACGGCAATGGTCCGGGCATTGGGCATGAAGCCTGCTGCGAGTGCCAGAAGCGCGACAGCAAACAGCAGAAGCGGGCGCAGAATATAGGGCGGCGCTAGTCCGAGCACCGGCGCATCATGGCAGCGTGCGAGCGCGTCCTGAATTTCCGTCAGCGTAAACAGCGGCAGGCAGCACAACACCAGGATGAGCGGCGCGATATGCGCGTCCTCAATCGACCAGACGAGGTTGATGGCATGGATCATCATCGCCGCAACGATGGTAGCGCTGATAACCGCGATGATGCGGCTCATCCGCAGGAAGCCGCGCAAGCCGGCGATGTCGTGATTGGCCTTCAATTCGGCAATCAGCCGGGGCGCTGACAGGGAAAGACCCAGCCCCGCCAGATGTCCGACAATCAGCACAACCGACCACACATAGACATAGATGCCGTATTCGCCAGCGCCGATGCTGCGGGCCAGCCAAATCTGCATCGCATAGGTGATCACAGCGCTTGCCAGTCGCAGCGCGAACGCAAAAACGGCAGCCTGAGCGCCCATGCCGGACGCAGAAACGCGCCGCAACACCGCAAGCCACCACGCTGGCTTGTCCGCCTCCAGTTCCGCAGGCGTGGCAGTGCTCTTGGCGCCGATCTGGAGACTGATATCGCTCAACTGTCCCCGCTTCCTGGACTGCCACAGGCGCGCATCGCGTCAAAAATCGGGGGGAGTTTAGCGTTTCGCCGTTAAAAAACAGTGCCGCCGCCATTCTGACCATGGCAGCTGTTACGGTTTGACAGGGGCAGGGTTGGGTGGGCTGGTCCGGAGGCGACGTTGGGGCTGGGGGCTGGGGTGCCGCCGCCCCCGGACCAAGCCCGAGGCAACAACTGAATGATGACGACGGCGCATGGCGCTAACGCGACAGTATTGGGGCGGAAACGTGACATTATCGTCTATTTTTGGCGGCTGGTTGTGCTGCCGCTTTTGCCAATTCTAGGACGATATGGCGACACTTGCAGAGCCCGGCGGTTCACGTCATGTTTTGGCAATCATCGAGGGGGGGGCCGCAGCAAGGTCCCGTTGCCGGGCGAGGCGAGGGAGGATATGTGGCGGAGACAGATACAGGTCACGACAGCGCCAACGGTGCCGTCCTCCCCTTTCCGCTGGCAGCACCACGTCCACGGATCATGTTTGACCGGCGCGAATTGCAGATCATCCTGCGGCTCTACGGGGTGATGGTGGCGGCGGGGGAATGGCGCGATTATGCCATCGATATGTTGAGCGAACAGGCGGTTTTTTCGGTTTTCCGGCGCGCCAGTGAAATGCCGCTCTACCGCATTGCCAAGACCCCACGCAACGCCCGCAAGCAGGGTATCTACAGCGTTATGACCGCTGATGGCCGCATCCTCAAACGTGGCCAGGATCTGACACAGGTGCTGCGCATCCTGTCAAAAAAGCCCAAACTGGTGACCTGAACGCAACAGGCCCCGGAACGCGTCCCGGGGCCTGCCACATGAAGAGTTGCAAATAGTCGATCAGTCGTTGCGGTTACCAAAGAGCGACAGCATCATCTGGAACATGTTGATGAAGTTCAGATAAAGCGACAGCGCGCCGGCAATCGACAATTTCTGTACTTCGCCAAGCTCAAGCCCGTCATAATAGGATTCCTTCAGGCGCTGGGTGTCGAAGGCGGTGAGGCCGGCGAACACCAGGATGCCGATGCAGGAAATGGCGAATTGCAGGGCCGAAGAGGCGAGGAACAGGTTGACCAGGCCGGCGATGACGATGCCGATCAGGCCCATGAACAGGAAATTGCCCATGCCGGTGAGGTCGCGTTTGGTGGTGTAGCCCCACAGCGACAGAGCGGCAAAGGAGGCACCCGTCATGAAGAACACCTGAACAATCGACCCCAGCTTGTAGACGAGGAAGATGGTCCCCATCGACACGCCCATGACGCCGCAGAAGAGCCAGAACAATAACTGGAGCGTTGAGGTGCTGAAGCGCTCAAACCCGGCTGACAGGGCAAAAACGAAGCCGATCGGCGCCAGCATCAATACCCATTTGAGCGGGCTGACGAAGACCAGACGACCGAATTCGGTGAGATAGGTGTTCTGGCCGATGCGCGCCGCCGCCTGCGAGGCGTCGCCGGTGACAGCCAGACTAGCGACAAGATAGGCGGCAAGACCCGTCAAAGCCACACCAAGCGCCATGTAATTGAAGACGCCAAGCATGAAGCTGCGAAGGCCCTGGTCGACGGACATGTCCATCGAACGCGCATAGGGCGCGTAAACGGGACGATCGAAGTTTTGCATAGCAATACCCCTGTTATAGTGCCGGATCGTGACGATGACCGCAGCACGGAAACCGATGAGCCCAATGCTCACCCCGTCAATATGCCTGCGACGAAAGTCTAGCGCAAGGGGGGTCGCCCATAAATTCGCAACGGTGGTTAAATGGGCCGCCCGCATGCGAATGGGCGGCTGTCTAGATCGCGCGAAGCAATCTGGCCGGCCGCTGTCGCAGCAATGACCACGCGCCTGCCAGCCCAAAGGACAGCGTGACGGCAAGAGACAGCCCGGCAATCGCCATGGCGAGGCCCGCGGAGCCAACAAAATCGACTTTCATCACCTTGGTAACCACCATCCACGCCACGCCATGCCCGGCAAGAATGCCGATGGCCGCCGTGACCACGCCAAGCAGCAGAAATTCGACCGCAAGCGCCCCAACCAGCGTGAGCCGGGTCGCGCCCAGCGTCTTGAGAATGACCGCATCGAACAGGCGGGCGCGATGGCTGGAGGCTATCGCCCCCGCCAGCACGAAGAGGCTGGCGATAATCGCCACGCTGGCCGCTCCACGCACTGCTATCGCCAGTTTGGCGACCAGATTATTGATTGTCTCAAGCGCTTCCTTGACACGAATAGCCGTGACGGCGGGAAAGGCCTCACCCACCTGCCGGAGCAGGGCTGTTTCATCCGCAGCCTTCGTTGATCCCGGCAGCGTCAGCGTGGCAAGCTCGCTCATCGGCGCACCGCGAAAGGTGGCCGGCGAGAACATCATGACGAAATTGATGCCAAGCGTTTCCCATTGAACCGTCCGCGTATTGGCGATCTCGGCATCGATATTGCGCCCCAGCACATTGACCGTTACCCGGTCGCCCACCTTGAGGCCAAGGCCGCGGGCGATCTTTTCCTCAAACGATACGAGCGGCCGGCTTTCATCAGCCGACCACCATGTGCCATCGACCAGTCGCGCATTCTCCGGCAGCGTTTCAGCTGTCGTCAGGCCGCGATCGCCCGAAAGAACCCAGGCAGCGTCGGTTGACGCCTTGACCTCTTCCGCCGGCACACCGTTGAGAGTGACGATGCGCCCGCGCAGGAGCGGAACGCTATCGCTCTTGCCCTCAGGCGCGGCTTTGGCAAGAAAGGCGCGGAAGGCTGGCAATTCGCTGCTGCGTATATCGAGAAAATAAAAGCTAGGTGCCCGCTCCGGCAGAGCAGCGGTGAGCTGACGGCGCAGATTACTGTCGATAAGGCCAAGCGCTACCAGCAGCGTCAGACCAAGACCGAGCGAGAGAACAACTGCGGCCGTCGGCGAGCCCGGCCGATAAAGGCTGGTGAGAGCAAGCCGCACAGGCAGAAACGTGTACCGCGGCACGGCGGCCGCCAGCCACATCACGAGCCGGGCGGTGAGGCGCAGCACGACGAACGCCGCGATGGCCGCCGCTGCATAGATTGCCGGCACCCGCCAATCATCTGCCGTGAGGG
>FSSH01000824.1_pt1 | contig 22896 bp, 23 predicted proteins | sample 1166101 | NCBI WGS metagenome assembly FSSH01 (sample SAMEA32972668, study PRJEB13176) | freshwater metagenome | biome: Drinking water system; feature: Biomass in drinking water that filtered by 0.45 um membrane; material: drinking water | place: USA | collected 2012-12-20 | depth 0 m | reverse complement strand
GGAAGCGGACTCGGATTCGAGCGGGAGGAGCTCGATCGCCTTCGCGCCCATTTGGTGGCTGCACGTGAGCATCTGGCGACAGGCGGAGCGATCGGGCGCAAGCTTGATTTCCTGGCGCAGGAATTCGGCCGTGAAGCCAATACGCTCTGCGCCAAAGCGAGTGACGTCGCTCTGTCTCGGATCGGACTCGACTTGAAGGCCGTCGTGGAGCAATTCCGCGAGCAGGTCCAGAACGTCGAATAGGGTCGCAACGGCAATGGCAGCTCAGTCCATCGGGCGACGCGGGTTCATTCTCATCCTGTCCTCGCCGTCGGGAGCCGGCAAGACGACGCTCACGCGCGCCGTCGCCGGCGATCCGAGCTGGGGTCTCGATCTCTCGATCTCGGTGACGACGCGACAGCGCCGCCCTTCGGAAATCGACGGGAAGCACTACACCTTCATCGACCGGGAAGCCTTCGAGACCCTGCGCTCTCGCGACGACCTGCTCGAATGGGCCGAGGTCCATGGCAACTTCTACGGCACGCCGCGGCGCCCGGTGGAGCGGGTGCTGGCCGCCGGCCGCGATATGATCTTCGATATCGACTACCAGGGCACGCGGCAGGTGCGGGCGAAGCTCTCCGACGACGTCGTCACGATCTTCATCTTGCCGCCCAGCATGGCCGAGCTTCGCAGTCGCCTGGAGCGCCGGGCCGAGGACTCCCCCGCCACGATCGAGAAGCGGCTGGCCAACGCCCGCATGGAGATCCAGCGCTGGAATGAGTATGATTATGTCCTCGTCAACGACGATCTCGACGAGGCCTTCCGTTCGCTTCAGGGCATTCTGACGGCGGAACGCCTCAAGCGGAGCCGCCGCACCGGGCTGAACGATTTCGTCGAGGGTCTTTTGAGCGAGATCGGCGAGACTTAGGGCGAGCCCGGTTTCATCACCGATGCCCGGCGCGCCTCCAGGCTCTGCCAGAGCATCAGGGCGGGTATGCCGATCACCACATCGGGAACTCGCTTGACCAGCGACAGGGCAAGCGCGGTGCCCGGATCGACGCCGAACAGGCCGCCCACGAGGATGAAGCTGCCCTCCTGAACTCCCAACCCACCCGGAACCGGAAAGGCCGCCGTCTTCATCGCCTGCGTCAGCGCCTCGATGACGATCGCTTCCGGCAACCCGATGCCCTCGACGCCGATGAACGAGAGCGCAATCCAGATCTCGATCGCTCCAAGGAGCCATGCCGCGAAGTGGATGAGAATCGACTGGGCAAGGGGCCAGCGACGGCTTTTGCCCCAGACCAGGTCGATAGCATCCTGCAGGTCGCCCTGCGCCGCCTTGCCGTCGTCGATGTCTTCCCCTCGAGCCTCGTCGCGCACGAAGCGGCGTCCGAGATCGCTGGCGATTCGTGCCAGCCGCCGAACGACCCCGCTACGCTGGAACCCGAAGAAGAGTGCAAGGACCAGCACCATGACGAGGAGCGCCTGGAGCACCCAGCTCGCGAGCGTGGCGGCAGCCTCGCCCTCGACCTGCATGAGCAGGGCCACCCCGAGCAGCGCGAAGATCACGAGGGTGACTGCCTGGATGAGCAGGTCCACGAGGATCGATGCGGCAGCGTAGGGTCCGGGCACTCTCCAGAATGTCAGGAGGCGGCCGCCGACTACGTCTCCGCCCACCGACGCGACGGGAAGAAGCGTGTTGATGCCTTCCCGCACGAAACGCAGCACAACGAATGGGGATGCCGGAACCTCGCTCAGACGGTCGAGGATGCGAGCCCAGGCAATGCCGCAGAGAAGGACGATGACGAGGCGGACGAGGACGACGGCCATGAGCCCCAAAGGACCGATGCGAGCGAAGGCGGTTCCGATCGCCGTCAGATCGTTGATGGCGACGAGCCAGACCGCGAGTACGACTCCGATCAACGTGCCGATCAGCGGCAGCCGCCGGAGCACCGCCCGCCAACGGGAGCGCCCGCGTTCCGAAGGATCCTCGACCCCCGCCATCGTCACGTGGTTCGATCCGCAGCTTCGAGGAATGCGGAACGGCGGGTTTGCACGGTGGATTTCCTCGTAGTCGCGGGGGAGAGACTACCCCACTTCCTCGTCCAGCGTAACGTGCCCGCCGCGGCCGCGGTCGGCGCTGCGTCATGGTCTGGCCTTGGACTGAGACTGCAGAAGCCTCCTGCGTCGAACACCAAGAAGCCGCGCCCACTTTCGTGAACGCGGCTTTCGATGCCGGCCCCGCCGAAGGGGACGATGTCTGGAGGTGTCGATCCGTCAGTGACGGTAGTGCTGGATCCGCGTCGTCCGGAGGCCGGCAAGACCATGCTGGTCTATGGAAAACTGCCAGCTCAGGAACTCCTCGGTGGTCAAGGTGTAACGCTGGCAGGCCTCTTCGAGGCTGAGGAGTCCCCCGCGAACGGCGGCGACGACCTCTGCCTTTCGGCGGATGACCCAGCGACGGGTCGTCGTCGGCGGAAGATCTGCGATCGTCAGGGGGCTTCCATCGGGCCCGATGACGTATTTCACTCTCGGGCGGTGCGGTTCGGTCATGATACGCTCTACAACTCGACTGACCTGTCGAGCTTTGAAGCTAAGTGCAGCCGCTTAAAATATCTTGAAGCGGACCGGTTGCATCTGAATTATCCCCGAACGGGTCATGTGGATAACCCGGTTCCGATGCTCCGCACGCTCGATACCGGAAGACGGGAATTGCCCACGAGGAGAACGGGTTCGGTACCGGAAAGGTCGATGGAATCGACCTTTCCGGTCAGCTTCGTGTCGACGCTCACGCGGCTTCCGGTAGCGTCGACAGCGTCGACCTTGATCGAGTAGGTCCCGTTCGCCGAAGTGAATCCCGACGATGAGCGTCCGTCCCAGGCGAAGGTCTGTGCGCCGGCACTGAGCGCCTTGGTCTGCGTGGCAACCACATTGCCCTTCGCGTCGCTGATCGTGATCGTCGCCTGTTTGGCGGCACGCGACGGCGTCAGGCTCCAGGTCGCTGAACCGTCCTTCAGCTGAGCCGTCCTTCCGTCAGCGGTGACGTTCTGGCCGATGAAGCCGGTGGCCGAGGCGGCGCTCGACGACTTCGCGTTCGACAGGATGGAATCGAGCCGGTCATTCGATTTGAGCTGCTGCTCGACGCCGGCATATTGCACGAGCTGCTGCGTAAACTGATTGGTGTCGAGAGGATCGAGCGGATTCTGGTTCTTCAGCTGCGTCGTCAGCAGGGTGAGGAACTGCTGAAAGTTGCCGGCGATCTCCTGCTTGTCGGCCGCCGTACCGGTCGATGACGTCGACGCTGTGCCGATGGCGGAACTGATGCCTGCGGTCATGGGAAGCTCCTTCAGATCCTGATGTCGATGCCGGCGATCCCGCGCAGCATCCGCGGGGCGGCAAGGTCGATGGCCTGGATGGCCGAGGTTTGAGCGGCAGGCCGGCCGTCGCCGTCGGTGTGGCGTCCGTCGTAGGGCCGGTCGCCGGAAGCTCCCTGCCTCGAAGCGTCATCGCCGCTGAGGGACAGGCTGATACCGGCCCCTGGGTCGAGACCCGCCTGAGAGAGTGCCTGTTGCAGGTTGTCTGCGTCGCGGCGGAGCAGAGCGAGAGTCTCGGGACGCTCGACGACGACTTTGGTCGTGACCGTCCCCCGCTCCTTGTCGATCTCCAGCCGAACGTCGATCCGCCCGAGATCGACTGGATCGAGCCTGATCTCGAAATGGTTCGACCCCGAGAGGGAGCGCAGCCCGATTGTCATCGGTACGGCGCCGAGGGGAACAGGCAGTCCCTGGTGCGGGACAGGGGCGGAGCCTGGCGACAGTGCGGCGGCCGGAGTCTGGGGAGCTGGGTTCGAACCGGTCGGCAAGGCTCCAGCCGGGTCCGCTGCTTTCGCATCGCCGCTCTGGAAAGCGACAACCTCACCTGAGTCTTCGGCTTTCCCTTCCTTACCGTCCTCTATCGCTTCAGCCTTGAGGTTCGTGGAACGACCCACTGAAGCCGCTCGGTCGATCGCCGATCCACCAACACCGTCGACACCCGTCGAGGCATCGCCGGCCGAGACCGGCCCGATTAGGCCTGCACGATCGGGTGCTGCCGGAGCAGCCCCCGGGTGAGCCGATGGCGACAACGTGTTCTCTCGCGCGCTTTGTGCGCCCGGCTCGCCCTCGCCGCCTGGCTCGTGATCGGAGTCGGCAGACCCATCGCCAGAGCGATTTCGACCCTGATCGGCATCACCGGCGGCTTCGGGGATCGCCACCGGATCGGTGCCGGGGACAGTCTGCCCTGAATGGCCCACGACGTAGTCATTGGCTCGTGCCGCATCGGCCTCTGCCGTCGAAGCGACAGCCTTCGTTTCCGAGCCCGCTTTGTCTTCTTCGTTCGTCGATCCGGTGGCCGACGTGTCGCCTGTACTCGGAGCTTCCCTCACCACACCGAGCGGTTTGGCGGATGGGACGGCGGCAGCAGATGGTGACGCCCCCGTCACGGAAGGGATGCCCGGACGGCTCTGATCGACGCTGGACGTTTTATGATGGGCCTCGACGGCCCTCGCCTGAGCCTTGCGCTCGACGATCATGTCCTCGCGTTTTCGACCTGCGAGAACGATCTCGGCCTTCTTCTCCGATCGTGCATCGTCGAGCCGGTCTCGGGCGGCCTTGGCTTCTTCGTCGATTCTGAATCGCGGACGCTCGGTAGCTGTCGCGCGGATCGCGATCTCGCCTTTTGGCAAAGCGCGGAGCGACTGGCTCACGACGTTCTCGACCTCTCCCAACCGCATCGCCGTGTCGTCCTGGTCTGCATCTCCCATCACATCAGCAAGGAGCGAGCCATCGACGGTCGCGGCTAACGTCTTGAAAAGATTGATGTCATCGGCCGCCGTATCGGGAGGCTGCAATCAAGGGAGGTGAGAAGCTGCCGCTACTCGGCAGGATTTGCCGAACGAGCCCGCAGGCCTTTCATCCAAAAGCCAAGTGGCTCTGGCTTCTCATGTCCGCCGCCGGAACCAAGCCTGGAACTTGGAAGCGAGGATCGATATAGGTTTGCACCGACCGAAACCTCCGTTTCGTCAGCGTGCTTCGACCGAGACCCGATGAACTCCCTCGACCTTCCGAAGGCCCCGCACGAGACTCGTGTCGTCGTCGCCATGTCCGGCGGCGTCGATTCGTCCGTCGTGGCGGGCTTGTTGAAGCAGCAGGGCTATGACGTCGTCGGCGTGACGCTTCAGCTCTACGACCACGGCGCCGCGACCCATCGCAAGGGCGCATGCTGCGCCGGGCAGGATATCGCCGACGCCCGCCGTGTGGCCGAGGCTCTGGGCATTCCCCATTACGTCCTCGACTACGAAGACCGATTTCGTGAATCCGTCATCGACCGTTTCGCAGAGAGCTACCTTGCGGGCGAGACGCCGATCCCCTGCGTCGAGTGCAATCGCTCGGTGAAGTTCCGCGACCTGCTCGGCCTCGCCCGCGACCTCGACGCCGATGCCTTGGCGACCGGCCACTACGTCGCCAGCCGGCCTGTCGCGCCGGGCTCTTCGTCCCGCGCGCTCTTCCGTGCCCTCGATCCGGCACGCGACCAGAGTTACTTTCTCTACGCGACCACGCCGGAGCAGCTCGATTTCCTGCGGTTCCCCTTAGGCGAGATGCCCAAGGACGAGACCCGGCGCCTGGCGCGCGAGTTCGGGCTGTCCGTCGCCGACAAGGCCGATAGCCAGGACATCTGCTTCGTGCCGCAGGGACGCTATGCCGACGTCATCGCGCGCCTTCGCCCGGATGCTGCCAAGCCCGGAGATGTCGTCGACCTCGACGGCCGTGTTCTCGGACACCATGACGGTATCATCCACTACACTGTCGGCCAGCGGCGCGGACTGCGTCTGGCGGTAGGCGAGCCGCTCTACGTCATCAGGCTCGAACCCGAAGCAGCGCGCGTCGTGGTCGGGCCGCGAACGGCCCTCGCAACCAGCCGCATCCGCCTTGGCGACGTCAACTGGCTTGGGGCAACGCCACTTGCCGCCATCCATGACTTGGCCGTCGCGGTCCGCGTGCGCTCCACCCGCGAGCCACGGCCCGCGAGGCTCTCCTGCAACGCCGTGACGGGCCAGGCCGATATTGTCCTGACGTCGCCGGAAGACGGCGTTTCTCCGGGCCAGGCCTGCGTCATCTACGAAGATGACGGCCCGCGTGCGCGCGTGCTCGGCGGCGGCACTATCCGACGCATCGACGCGTTGCAGGCAGGAACCGCATTCGCCGCCTGAATCCCTTCCATCATTCTCCGACGAAGAGGTCTTTATGCTGAGCGAGCCGCAGGCCGGTCCGAGCACGGCGCTGATGCGCAAGGCGTATGCGCGATGGGCACCGGTCTACGACGTGGTCTACGACAAGCTGACCGAGCCGGCGGCTCGCGATGCCGTCGAGGCAGCCGTAGCCTGCGGCCCTCGCATCCTCGAAGCCGGCGTCGGCACCGGCTTGTCGCTGGGCTATTATCCAAGGACCAGCTTCGTCTGCGGAGTCGATCTGTCCGAGGACATGTTGAAGCGCGCCCGCCAAAAGGTGCTGCGCCGAGGCCTCACCCATGTCCGCGGCCTGCAGGTGATGGACGTGTGCCGACTCGGCTATGCGAATGACAGTTTCGATGCCGTTGTGGCGCAGTTCCTCATCACTCTGGTCCCGGATCCGGAAGGTGCGTTGTCGGAGTTCCTGCGGGTGGTCCGGCCGGGTGGAGAAATCGTCCTCGCAAACCATTTCGGGCAGACACAAGGGCCTGTAGCCAAGGTGGAGAAGATCGTGGCGCCGCTCTGCACCAAGATCGGCTGGTCGTCGGCGTTCAAATCGACCCGCGTCGAGGCCTGGGCTCACAAGAACGGCGTCGAGTTCATCGGCGTCTCGCCGACTTTCCCCGGCGGGTTCTTCAAGATCTTGCGGATGCGCAAGCGCGGCTGACGGGAAGTGCGCTGAGAGCCGGGTGTCGGAGGAGCGGCGATGACGCGGAGCCATCCCGGCCCGGCCCGGCGGCGTGATTGGCTTCGCTGGCTTCCTCTCGTCCTGCTGGTCTCGCTGTCGATCGCAGCCGTCGCTTCCGGGGCTTATCAATACCTTACGCTTGACCGGCTGCTCGACTCGCGGACCTTCCTCGCCGCCGCGGTGGAGGCCGACCCGGCGAAGGCGATGCTGGCGGCTTGGCTCGTCTACGTCGCCTGCGTCGTCGCTTCGATCCCGGCTTCGGTTTTCCTGACGATACTCTGCGGATTTCTGTTCGGCATCGGCGCAGGCGCAGCCGTCGCCGTCGCCGCGGCCACGACAGGCGCCGTCATCGTCTTCTCGATCGGGCGCTGGGCCGCAGCCGACATCCTCCTCCGTAAGGCCGGGCCGCGATTGGCCGGCCTGGCCGAAGGCTTCAGACGCGACGCCTTCGGCTACGTGATCGTCCTTCGGCTGCTGCCGATCTTCCCGTTCTGGATCACCAATCTGGCCCCGGCCATCTTCGGGGTGAGGCTTCCGACCTTTGCCCTGGCGACGTTTGTCGGACTGATACCTGGCGCCTTCGCCTATGCCGCCACAGGCTCAGCCATCGAGGATGTCGTAGCTTCGCATCAGGCGGCGAAGGCAGCCTGCATCGAGGCCGCCGTCAATGACTGCGAGAACGCGCTCGCCCTCACGGCATTCTTGACGCCGAGGACGATGATCGGCCTCGGGGCACTCGCGGTCTTCGCACTGGCTTCGGTGGCCCTTCGCCACTGGTTCGTCCGGCGCCGGCGTCCGCGTGCAGCATGAGCGGGTCTCGAAATACGATAGAACGCGTGTGATCGGACTGACGTTATGTCCACTGGTGCGGGCCAGTTCTCCAGTCTATTCGTCCCAAGGTCAGGGTTTCATCGATAGTCAGAATGGCTCATCAAAGTCGGATGGCGATGATTCCGTATAATGCCGCAGTGCGAAAAGAATCCGGGCGCCAGATCATGCTCCGGCTGATACGGTCAGGGCCTTCGATAGAGCGGTATTTCGAACTGTGCCGATGACACAGCAGATCCAGTCAGATCAAGCCACTATGTCGATGGGCTCGAACTCAGGGCTCACCGTGTCAGATGTCGGCGAGCCGCTCTCGAAAGGATCGGACGCTGCCGCGTCGCTCGGAGTGGGACCGCGGCTCACGCAGGCTGGACGGTGGTTCCTCCTCGTCTTCACCGCTGTCATCCTGCTCGAACTCCTCGTCGCGATCCCGATGCTCGCCAATCATCGGCGGACATGGCTGTTCGAGCGGGCCTCGGTCGCGAGAACGGCATCCCTGCTGATGGATGCGGCATCGGTTCGGCCAGGACCGCAGGAGGAACGTATCCGCGCCTTCCTGGACGCAAGCGGCGCCAAAGCCATTGCACTGGAGGGTCAAGGCGGCCGCTGGGTACTCGGATCGGCGGGAGAGGCAGCCGACTTCAAGCGGATCGATATCGCGGCCGAGAACGTCGCGACCTCGCTTACGGCGGCAATGTCGCTACTCTTCGCAGATGCGTCGCGACCGGTCTGGATCGCTGCGCCTAAGATGACGCGTCTATCGATCGAGAGCACGGACCACAGGCTGACAGCCCTGATCGCGACGAACATCTCGCCGTTCACACGAGCGGAATTGCTGGTCGATGAGGCTCCGCTTCAGGAGAGTCTGCAAACCTTTTCCGTGGAGATCCTCGTCGCTCTCCTGTCCATCGCGGCAGCGGTAGCGGGGCTCGTCTCGCTCGCCGTCCAACGCAGCTTCCTGCAGCCGATGCGGCAGCTGGCCGGGGATATCGGCCGGTTTGCCAACGATCCTGAAGGCATCGAGCATTTGGAACTCGCAACGGGACGGCGCGACGCCATCGGCGAGGCGGAGACGGCTCTCACGAAGATGCAATGGGCGCTCGCCGGCGAGTTGCGCGAGCGGCGGCGACTGGCCGGCCTCGGATTGTCGGTCAGCAAGATCAATCATGAGCTCAGAAACCTGCTTACGACGGCTCAGCTTCTCGGCGACCGCCTCGAGGGCGTTGCAGACCCCATCGTTCAGCGCGTCGCGCCCCGGCTGATCGCAACGCTCGACCGCGCGATCCGATTCTGCGAGGCGACCCTCGCGTATGGGCGGGCGACGGAACCCTACCCGCAGCGCCGACGCGTCCTCGTCGAACCGTTGCTCAGCGAGATGGAAGACCTCGCCGGCCTCAGCCTTGATGCCCGGTTGCGCGTCGAGGTCAGGGCCGAACCGGATGTGTCGATTTATGTCGATCCCGAGCAGTTCTCGCGGGCGCTCACCAACATCGTCCGCAACGCTGTCCAGGCGCTTGACGCAGCCGGCGCCCAGGACGTGGAGCCCCTGGTGACGATCACGGCCTTTCGGCAGAAGAGGGACGGTGAAGGCGGTCGAGTCGTCGTCCTGCTCGCCGATAACGGGCCTGGTTTGCCGCAGAACGCACGGGCGACGCTGTTCGCGCCGTTTCAAGGCTCGATGCGGGCCGGCGGCACGGGGCTCGGGCTCGCGATCGCTTCCGAGCTCGTAAGCCTCAACGGCGGAACGCTGGAACTCGACGACGGCACCTCCGGCGCCTGTTTCCGAATCGTCGTTCCCGACGGCGACACGGCCTGAATTCGTGATCTATTCCGCAGCGGCGAGGACTGGGGCGGCAACAGTGATGCCGATGTCCTTGAGCAACTCGGCGTCGGCATCCGTCTCGTTGTTGGCCGTGGTCAGCAGCCGTTCGCCGTAGAAGATCGAGTTCGCGCCGGCCATGAAACACAGGATCTGCGCCTCGCGCGACAGCTCCTTGCGTCCTGCGCTCAGCCGCACGCGAGCACGCGGCATCACGATGCGGGCCGTCGCGCACATGCGGACGATGTCGAGTGGATCGACCGCCGCGCGGCCTTCTAGCGGCGTGCCCGGCACGGCGACGAGGGCGTTGATCGGCACGCTTTCGGGATGCGGCGCGTGGTTGGCCAGGACCTGCAGCATCGCAGCCCTGTCGCGGACGCCCTCGCCCATACCGACGATACCGCCGCAGCAGACGCCGATGCCGGCTTCACGGACGTTCTCCAGCGTGTCGAGCCGATCCGCGTAGGTCCGCGTCGAGATGATGTCGCCGTAGAAATCCGGGCCGGTATCGAGGTTGTGGTTGTACGAGGTCAGACCGGCCTCGGCGAGACGCTGCGCCTGGGACGGCGTCAGCATGCCGAGGGTGACGCAGGCTTCCATGCCCATGGCGCGCACGCCGCGCACCATCGAGAGCACCGCATCGAATTCCGGCCCGTCCTTTGGCTGGCGCCAGGCGGCGCCCATGCAGAAACGATGGGCGCCCGCCTCCTTGGCCGCGGCGGCCTCGCGCAGGACGGCGTCGACCGGCATCAGGCGCTCGCGCGGCTGGCCCGTCGCCTTGTGGTGCGCCGATTGCGGGCAATAGGCGCAATCCTCTGGGCAACCGCCGGTCTTGATCGACAGGAGGCTCGCGCGCTGGATGTCGGCCGGGTCGTTATGCGCCCGGTGGACGACGCTCGCCCGATGCACGAGGTCGAGGAGCGGCAGATCGTGGATCGCCTGGATCTCGGCCACGGTCCAATCGTGGCGAATGGCCGGGCCCTCGAAGGGCAGGATGGCGGCTGTCGGTTCCGGGGTCGCGGTCATTTGCCTAGAAGGCCAATCTCGGCCGGAAAATCAAGCCGACCCCGCAGCGGGCGTCCCATCCCGCTCCATCTCCAGTTCGAGCCAGCGGTCCTCCGCTGCCACGAGGGCCGCTTCGGCCTCCGCCATCAGGGCCGAGGCCTTTGCAAAGCGCGCCGGGTCCCTGGCGTAGAGTTCCGCATCGGCCAGCACGACGCGCAATTTGGCGATATCGGATTCGAGCTTGGCGATCCGGTCCGGCAGCGTCTTGAGTTCGTGCTGGTCCTTGAAGTTGAGCTTTGCCTTGCCCGGCTTGGGCGCCTCAGCAGGGCGTTCGGCCTTCGCTTTGGGTTCGGCCCGAGCGGTGGCTGCCTTGCGTGCCTCGACGCCCTGGCCGCGCTGGGCGATCATGTCGGAATAACCGCCCGCATACTCGGCCCAGACCCCCTCCCCTTCGCTCACGAGAACACTGCCGACGACGCGGTCGAGGAAGTCGCGATCGTGGCTGACGAGGATCAGCGTGCCGGAATACTCGCCGAGCATCTCCTGCAGCAGATCCAGAGTTTCAAGGTCGAGATCGTTGGTCGGCTCGTCGAGGACGAGGAGATTGGCAGGCTGGGCCAGGGCGCGGGCGATGAGGAGCCGGTTGCGCTCGCCGCCCGAGAGGACGCGCACCGGCGTGCGCGCCTGCTCGGGAGCGAACAGGAAGTCCTTGAGGTAGCCGACCACGTGCCGGTTGACGCCCGCGACCGTGACGGTGTCGCCGCTGCCGCCAGTCAGAACATCGGTGACGGTCATGGACGGGTCGAGGACCGCTCGGGCCTGGTCGAGAAGGTTCATCTTCAGGTTGGTGCCGAGCTGAACGGTTCCGGCATCTGGAGCGAGCTGGCCGGTCAGCAAATTGATCAGCGTGGTCTTGCCCGCGCCGTTGGCGCCGACGATGCCCAGGCGGTCGCCGCGCATGACCCGAATCGAGAGGTCGTCGACGATCGTGCGTGGCCCATAAGCCTTGGAGATACCCTTCGCCTCGATCACGAGGGCTCCCGAACTCTCCGCCTCCGTCGAGGTCATGGTCGCGGTGCCGACGGGACGGCGGTCCTCTCGACGCTCCTTGCGCAGGGCATGAAGATTACCGAGCCGGCGGACATTGCGCTTGCGCCGGGCGGTGACGCCATAGCGCAGCCAATGCTCCTCGTCGGCGATCTTGCGGTCGAGCTTGTGCCGGTCGCGCTCCTCCTCTTCAAAGAAGGCGTCACGCCAGGCCTCGAAGTCGGAAAAGCCTTTCTCGATCCGCCGGGTCACGCCGCGATCGAGCCAGACCGTCGTGCGCGACAGGGCGGAGAGGAAGCGTCGATCATGGCTGATCAGGATAAGAGCGCCGCGCACGCTCTTGAGCTCGGCCTCCAGCCACTCGATGGCCGGCAGGTCGAGATGGTTGGTGGGCTCGTCGAGGAGCAGAATGTCGGGTTCGGGCGCCAGGGCCTGGGCGAGGGCGACACGGCGCCCCTCCCCTCCCGAGAGACTGCGCGGGTCCTCGGCGCCGGTCATGCCGAGGCTCTCGAGCATGTAGCGGGCGCGGTAGGCGTCGTCGCCCTGCGTCAACCCCGCCTCGACGACCGCGAGAGTCGTCTCGAAGCTGGAGAAATCCGGCTCCTGGGCGAGGTACCGGATGGTCGTGCCCGGCTGCAGGAACCGGACACCCTTATCGGGCTCGAGTAGGCCAGTCGCGATCTTGAGAAGGGTCGATTTTCCCGAGCCGTTGCGGCCGACGAGACAGGTTCGTTCGCCAGGCGAGATCGCGAGTTCGGCTCCTTCGATCAGCGGCGTGCCGCCGAAGGTGAGCGCGACGTCCTGGAGGGTGAGAAGCGGGGGAGCGGCCATGGGCCGGCTTATGGCAGTGCCGGACGCCGTGAACAAATCACAGCGCCGACGTCTGACATCGTCGGATCACATCGTCGGATTGGCCGGCCCGGTCGGCGACGGATCCGGAGTTATGGCAGGTCCGACACCGGGATCGTTGATGGGAATTTCGGCCGGCCGCTCTCCGGGTGCCTCGACCGGCGAGGATCCGGGTATCTCTGGAGAAGGTCCAGGCTCGGGGGTAACTGGCGGCTCGTACGGTGTCTCCGGGATCGGAGCCTCTGGGATCGGACCTGGATTCGACATCGCTGAGCTGTCCTTGTCTGCCGCCGACGAGCGGACGGCGGAAACGGACGAACGATCACCTGGGTTCCGGAGACTGCTGCTCTCCAAGACGTCAGGATTTGGTCAGAAGGAGCTGCCCCTTATTACTCAGGGCCTTCTGCACTTTCTGGGCAAAGAGCGAGAGCAGGAGCGGCAGGCGGACCTCGACCCGGACGCTTTGGGGCATGACGTCGACCTGCCCGCCGACCTTCTGCCCCATGGCTGCGACTGCGAAGTCGAGCCTGTCCTCGGTCCAGGTCATCGTCTCGACGGCGATGCCGGCCTTCCTCAGGGTCGAGTCGAGACCGCTGAGCCCCTCCGCGATGCGCCTGCGCGCCTCGGCCAAGCCGAGCTCATGCGGGATTTCAACGATCAGCGGTTTCGACATCGCAGGTCCACACTCCGGCTACGGCCCACGACATGGTGATGGCCGGCGCAGAGACAACGCCCGCCGGCCGCAATCGGATCAGTTCACGACGCTGAGCGCGACATGCGTAACGCCGCCCATCCCGATCGCACGAGCGGAGCCGCGGGCGAGATCGATGATGCGACCGCGCACGAACGGCCCACGATCGTTGATGCGAACGACGATGGTGCGTCCGTTGCGGATGTTCTTGACCTGAACTCGCGTACCGAAGGGAAGCGTCCGATGCGCGGCCGTCATGCCGTTCGGATTGAAGCGTTCGCCATTCGCGGTGCGCGACCCCGATCCATACCAGGAGGCAGCGCCGCTCTGGGCTGCAGCAGGCTGCGCGATGGCAGCGAGGGCAAGGATCGTCGCGGACATGGCCGTGGTCCGGCCAGCAACTTTCTTGTTCACACGCATTACCTTGCGTTGTTGTGGAGAAGGCGCAAAAGGAAGCAGATGACGGCCAAAATAAGACGCCATATTTATGACCCAGATCGACACATTCTTGGCCGCCCGCTGGCATGGATATAATATAAGTTTTCCTTCAGATTGATGGAATCATTATTCTATACGACATGCCGCCCGCATACGGCGATGACAGCTGCCATCAGTATTGATCGTAGGTCCGGGCCGAGGCTGCGTGAGGCCCAGCCAGCGTCGAGCGAAACCGAGCCCTGCGTCCAGAGCGGAGCCCAATGTCATCGGCGGCACGGTGTCGGCGTGCATCGGGGGGCTTGCCCAGAGCTTGCGATTGTTCCTCCGAACTTTGGTTCGAGCCGGTCCCCCTGTTCGCTTCGGCCTGTCGCTTGAGGCGCCGGGGGGTCGGAACCGGGGGGCTGTGACCAAGCATGGCGAGACGTCAGGCGCATCCAAACAGGCCAGATACGAACGAAGGCATCTCGTACCGTCGGAGGCTGGCGGAGAAGTGAGGCGCCTTGTGCGAGCGCCAACTGCCAGGTTGAAAATCGGGTTCAGTTCACGACGCCGATGGTCCAATCGACATAGCCACTGAGGCGCATAATAGAAGCGCTGAAATGTTTCGAAGATTTAGAAAGACTGAAATCAGTGCGGCGACCATCAATTTTAAAGCTCACGATCGCGCGTTCTCGATCATTAACAGACCATTAGCCTTCGGTAGGCAAATTTTGCCGATCCAAAGCGAGACATATTTTTCCCAACCCGGAAACTCGACCTTTACCTTAACGGCCGCAAGGTCGCTTTGTCAGTCGCGTAACCGGTGTTTGCCATGGCTTCCCCGCGTACCGTGGTTGCCGGCACCGCCGCCCGGAAAAGTGTCTCGCGTACCGGGCGGCTCGTGTCGGCGCCACGGATGGGTCTCGTACCCGCCGTTCGCCTTCCCCTCGACGAAATCCTCGTCGGCGATTGCATCGCCGCCATGAATGCGCTGCCGGCAGCCAGCGTCGACTGCGTCTTCGCCGACCCGCCCTATAACCTCCAACTCGGAGAAGGGTCGCTGCTGCGTCCCGATCAGAGCCAAGTCGACGCCGTCGACGACCACTGGGACCAGTTCTCGAGCTTTGCGCAATACGACGCCTTCAGCCGGGCCTGGCTCACCGCCGCCCGCCGTGTGATGAAGCCGAACGCGACGCTCTGGGTGATCGGTTCGTACCACAACATCTTCCGTGTCGGCGGCACACTGCAGGACCTCGGGTTCTGGATCCTGAACGACATCGTCTGGCGCAAGGCCAACCCCATGCCGAACTTCCGCGGCAAGCGCTTCACCAATGCCCACGAGACCCTGATCTGGGCCTCGCGCTCGGCGGATTCGAAGGGCTACACCTTCCATTACGAGGCGCTGAAGGGCGGCAACGACGACGTCCAGATGCGCTCGGACTGGTTCATTCCGCTCTGCACCGGCGACGAGCGCCTGAAAGGTGACGACGGCCAGAAAGTCCATCCGACCCAGAAGCCGGAAGCTTTGCTCGCCCGGACGATCCTATCGGCGACCAATCCCGGCGACGTCATCCTCGACCCGTTCTTCGGCACCGGCACCACCGGCGCCGTCGCCAAGCGCCTCGGTCGCCGCTTCATCGGCATCGAGCGCGAGACGGTCTACGCGAACGCCGCCCGCGCCCGGATCGACGCCGTCGAGCCGCTCTCCACTGCCGCCCTGCTGGTGGCGCCGACCAAGCGCGCCGAGCCGCGCGTCGCCTTTCTCAGCGTTCTCGAAGCCGGGCATATCCGGCCCGGCGAGATGCTAACGGACGCTCGCGGCCGCCACAGCGCCATGGTTCGCCCGGACGGAACCTTGATGGCGGGTCCGGCAACCGGCTCGATCCACAAGATCGGAGCACTTGTCCAAGGTCTTCCGGCCTGCAACGGCTGGGACTTCTGGCACGCCAAGCGAGACGGCAAGCCGGTCGTGATCGACGTGTTCCGGTCCAAGATGCGGGCGGCGATGGGATCCGCCGCCTGAGCCGCCTCTTTCATATGCGGGGCGCCTCAGGTACGGCGTCCCCTCGCCTTCGATCGCCTGCGGGCCGGTATGGACGAGGGCGACTCGACATTGCGCTCGTCGGGTTCATCGCCGTCGGAGACCGCGACTGCGAGCCTCTCGCGTGGCTTCGGCTTCGGCACCGAGCGAACTGGGCTCACCGCCTCGGCCGTCTCAATGACGAGGAGCGGAGCCTCGCCGGGCTCGCGCCTCGGGCGGCTCCGCGCGGCCTTGATCGGTTCGGGTTTCGGATCGAAGGCGTGGGCGATCACCTTGAGCATCACGCCGGGCAACGGCTCGCTTTCGAGGTCGCGCCTCGGCGTGAATCGCATGCCGGCCGGGACGCTCGTCGACAACCCGACACGGGCGGTAAACACGGTCAGTTCAAGCGGAAAATGCGTGAAGACGTGGCGCACCCGGCCCGGAAGACGCTTCCAGCGCGCATCGAGGGGCGCATCGAGGAGCGCCTGGGCCGGATCATAATCAGGCGTCCACGCGCTCGTCGGCGTCTCGGCCATCGCGCCAAGCAACCCCTCGGAGGGACGGGTCCGTAATAGAATCGCCTCGTCGCCGGTTCGGATCGCCACGAAGGCTGCCCCGTAGCGTGCGACGCCCGGTACCTTCTTGAGCTTTCGTGGAAACGTCTCCTGCATTCCGATGGCGCGGGCACGGCACGGAATCATCCACGGGCAGAGGGCGCAGGCCGGGCGCTTGGGCGTGCAGATGGTGGAGCCGAGATCCATCAGCGCTTGCGCGAAGTCGCCCGGACGCTTCTCCGGGACGATCTCCTGCGTCAGGGACCGGATCGCCGGCCGAGCCGCGGGGATCGGCGTTTCGATGGCGAAGAGGCGGGTGACGACCCGCTCGACGTTGCCATCGACAGCCGCCTCGGGCCTGTCGAACGCGATTGCCGCGATGGCGCCCGCGGTGTAGGCGCCGATGCCGGGCAGCTTGCGCAAGCCGTCGAGGGTATCGGGGAACGCCCCGGCCGCAGCCACCGCCTTAGCGCAGGCATGAAGGTTCCGCGCCCGGGAGTAATAGCCGAGGCCGGCCCAGGCCGACATGACGGCCTCCTCGGGTGCCTCCGCCAAGGCCTCGATGTTCGGAAAGCGGTCAAGAAACCGCGCGAAGTAGGGCTTCACCGCAGCAATCGTGGTCTGCTGAAGCATCACCTCGGACAGCCAGACCCTATACGGGTCGGGCGTCTCTCCGGCGAGAGCCCGCCACGGCAGCACGCGGCGGTGCCGGTCGTACCAGGCGAGAAGATCGGGGGCCTGGGGCCGGGATGTCGACGCGTCGGGCGCTGTCATGCGGGTCGGTCCATACGCCGAGCCGGGGACGTGTCCAAGCGCGCCGCGGACATTCTCGGACACCTTATCGACCACCGCGATACCGACGTGCTACCGGAGCTTGGCCGATCGAGAGCAAGGGCCGCCACAATGATCACCACCCAGGATCGCATCCTGATTGAGGCGAGGATCACGAACGAGGCGCCGAACACCGTGCTCGCCTACGCTCTGTGGTTCTTTCTCGGCTTCCTGTCCGGCCACCGATTCTATCTCGGACGCCCCGTCTCGGCGATCCTGCAGATACTGTCCTTCTTCATCCTCATCGGCTTCCTCTGGCTGCTGATCGACGCCTTCCTGATCCCGGGCATGGTCCGAGAGAAGCAGGCCGCTCTCCGCGACCGCCTGACCGCCGAGGTCATGGCCAGCACCTGAAGACACGGAGAGGAAGGCGTCGGCACGCCGGCCTCGTCATGATAGGGTCCGACATCGATCGAGGCCGGAAGGGGGGCGCATGGCGCGGGTCAAGCCGCTCGCCGAGTTGATCGAGGCCTGTGTCGGCAAGGCCTTCGCCGCGCAGGGCTTCGCATCAACCGACATTATCGCCGTCTGGCCGGATATCGTCGGCGAGCGCTTGGCGCGCTTCTGTCAGCCGCTGAAAATCGAGTGGCCGCGCGGCAAACGTACGATCGAGGCGGGACGGCCCGAGCCCGGGACTCTGATCGTGCGTGTCGAAGGAGCTTTTGCCCTCGAACTTCAGCACCTCGTTCCGGTGGTGATCCAGCGGGTGAACGCCCATTACGGATGGGCCTGCATCGGCAGGATCGTCATGCGGCAAGGCCGAATCGAGCGCGCGGCACGGCGGCCGGCGCCTGCCTCGGTCGATCCCATTCTCCACGGCCAAGTCAGCGCCGCAGTCTCACTTATCGAGGACGAGGCCTTGCGCGACGCCCTCGACCGTCTCGGCGTCGCGGCCGTCGCGACGCCGCACACGGCGCGTCGTTGAGGACCTGATCAGCGGCTTGACGACATGACAATAGACCGATGCGGATCACTCCGGTGCCAACGGCTCGGCGTCGAGACGATACGTAGGTTTTGCTACAGCTTTCCCACTTTCGCCGGACGCATGACTGCATGGATCCGATCGCATATGCGCGCAGAGAATAGGAGGCATGTATCTTTGGCCGCCAAATGCATCAAATTCAATGCAGTCGATTATTCGCTTCGCCCTCTTCGGTTCTGTAGAAATGAAATCGGTCCTCAGGAAGAATTGATTTCATGTCTCAAGGTCAAGTCGTCCACGCATCGGATATTTTATACAGCGCACGACAATCAGCTGCTTTTCGAGCGCTTCGTGACTCCGACTACGCCGAGTGGTGCAGCGATTGCGGCGACTCCGTCGATCTCTGCGAGTGCCGGCCGCCGGATGATCCCCGCCGCGCCGCCGCAGTGACCGCCATGCTCGGCTGGTAATATCGAGGAGCAAAATCACTCCCAAATCGATCGTGGACCGGCGCGGCGCATCGAAGCGGCGTCACGCCTGACGCCTTGTCAGATCATGCTGGGGATTCTACCGCAGGCCGATGAACTGGATCTGCGAGCGGAGCCCGTCGAAATCATGATCACCCGTCGCGACGCCATCAAATATGCCGGTCTCGCCGTCGGAGCGGCGGCCATCCTTCCGCGCCTGACCCTCGAGGCCCTGGCGCAATCGGCGCCTGCCGCCGACCTCTCGACCCTGATGGATCCAGGTCCGCTCGGCGATGTCTGGCTCGGTCCGAAGGACGCCAAGGTGACGATCATCGAGTATGCATCGATGACATGCTCGCACTGCTCCGCTTTCCACCGCGTCACCTGGCCGGCGCTCAAGGAGCGGTACATCGACACCGGCAAGGTCCGCTTCACCCTGCGCGAGTTCCCGCTCGACCCGCTCGCCACCGCGGCCTTCATGCTTGCCCGATGCGACGGCGACGCGAAATACTATCCGATCACCGACCTCCTCTTCGACCAGCAGGCGTCATGGGCTTTCGTCCAGAAACCGCAATCGCCGGTCGACGCGCTCGAGCAGTTGCTGCGTCAGGCCGGCTTCTCGAAGGAGAAGTTCGAGGCCTGCCTCAAGGACCAGAAGCTCTATAATGCCGTGAACGCAGTGAAGCAGCGCGGCCTCGACACCTACAAGATCGATTCGACTCCGACCTTCTTCATCAACGGCGAGCGCTTCAAGGGCGAGATGTCGATCGAGGGAATGGAAAAGGTCATCAAGCCGATCCTAGGCGCCTGATCCTCGTCGCGAGGCTGTGGCCCTAGCCGCGCAAAGGTGTTGGGCGGCCACAGCGGGAAGGCTTTCTCTTACCGGCTCCGGAAGTCGGATATTTTCGAACTGGATCAGTGGCTTAAGGCGATCGTTCGGCGCCTTGACACTCAAGATGGGCGAAACTATGTTGCGCCGCGCTTGAGGGGGCGCACCGGCTGGTTCCCCTCGCTCTCGTCAACGTGAGTTATCGCCGTGAGCGGCAACGAACCAAGCGACGGGCGGGGGACATCTCCGGATACGGCAAGAGACGACGACCTCGCCAAGAGGCTCAAACGTCTTGAGACGCAGATCGAGCGGAAGCAGCCTCGTGCTGATCCCGCCCTTTCGTCGCGTCCCGGTTCTTCGAACGGGCCTTCGCCCCTCGGCCAAGCGATGCGGCTCTCCACGGAGTTCATCGCGGGCGTCCTGGCGGGAGGCATTCTCGGCTGGATGTTCGATCATTACCTGGGGACGAAACCCTGGGGTTTGATCTTCTTGCTGATGCTGGGCTTCGCGACCGGCATCTACAATGTCATGCGCGTCTCGGGATCGCTCTCGAAGCCGCAGACGAAGAAACGGGATCCTTGACGGGAACCGGATCGTCGCCGCATGGCGGCTCGACCATGGCGGGCGCGTTACGCGCCGGGTTTGTAGAAGGACGGGAGCGGCAATGGCCGTAAAGATGGATCCGATCCACCAGTTCGAGCTTAAGCCGCTGGTCTCGTTCGGTCATATCGGAGGCCAGGAGATCGCCTTCACCCAGTCGGCCCTCTATATGTTCGCGGCCGTCGGCATCATCGCGCTGCTCACCATCGTCGCCACAGCGAACCGATCGGTGGTGCCGGGCCGGATGCAGTCGGTGGCCGAGATGTTCTACGAGTTCATCGGCTCGACCCTGCGCCAGTCCGCAGGACACGGCTCAGAGCGGTTCATGCCGTTGATCTTCTCGCTGTTCATGTTCGTACTCGTGCTGAACATGCTCGGCATGGTGCCGTATGCGTTCGCTGTGACGAGCCACATCATCGTCACCTTCGCGCTGGCGCTCCTCGTGATCACCACCGTGATCGTCTATGGTTTCATGGCTCACGGCACTGGCTTCCTGAAGGTTTTCGTGCCGTCGGGCGTGCCGGGCTGGCTGATGCCGATGATCGTCGCGATCGAGATCGTTTCGTTCATCTCGCGCCCGATCAGCCTCGCAGTCCGTCTGTTCGCCAACGTGTTGGCCGGCCACATCGCCTTGAAGATCTTCGCAGGCTTCGTGCCGGCGCTCTTGGCCGCAGGCGCCTGGGGGGTTATCTCGCCCCTGCCGCTGGCCCTCAGCGTCGCGGTCACGGCTCTCGAATTCCTCGTCGCCGGTCTGCAGGCCTACGTCTTCGCGACGCTCGCCTCGATCTACCTGAGCGACGCCCTCCATCCCGGCCACTAAAGGCCGGGTTTTCTCTCCGTCCCCGGTCCGCGTCGCGGCCGGATTTTGTCCACGCAACGAACTGAACCGACCTCAGGAGCACTTTGATGGATCCCTTAGCCGCCAAGTACATCGGCGCCGGCCTGGCCTGTCTCGGAATGGCGGGTGCCGCCATCGGCCTCGGCAACCTCTTCGGCCAGTTCTATGCCGGTGCACTGCGCAACCCGTCGGCTGCCGACGGCCAGCGCGGCAACCTGCTCCTCGGCTTCGCCTTGACGGAAGCGCTCGGCATCTTCTCGCTGCTCGTCGCGCTGCTGCTGCTGTTCGCCGTCTGATCCTAGATCAAGGCGATCCAGCCGATATCCGGCGGGGCCGGTCCACCTTCGGGATGGATCGGCCCGCCGACTTCAAGACCCCTGCGCTGAAGACGTGAGAGAAGGACGACATGGCTCAGCCGGCCCAGAATACCGCCCCCAACGATGCTATCGTCCAGGTTCCTCCGTCCGAGCACGGCGGTGGCTTTCCGCCCTTCGAGAGCCACACGTTCCTGGCTCAGTTGATCTGGCTGGCCCTGGCCTTCGGGCTGCTCTACTACCTCATGGACAAGGTCGCTCTGCCCCGCATCCAGGGCATCCTGAACGACCGCGCCAACCGCCTTTCCAAGGACCTCGATGAGGCCCACCGCATGAAGGCCGAGGCCGAGGCCGCGGGCGCCGCCTATGAGAAGTCCCTGAACGACGCGCAGGGTAAGGCGCGCGCCATCGCTCAGGAGACGCGCAATTCCCTCTCCCAGGAGACGGATGCCAAGCGCAAGGCGCTGGAGGGCGAACTCAACGCCCGCATCGCGGATTCCGAGGCGACCATTCGCTCCCGCAGTGCCGAGGCCATGGGGAACGTCCGCGGCATCGCCAGCGAGACTGCCGCTGCGATCGTCGAGCGCCTGACCGGCCAGACGCCCGACCAGGCGTCCCTCGACCGCGCCCTCGACAAAGCCGCGACGGCGCACTGACCGAACTAAAATCGCTTCACGCCGCATCTGCTTCGAGTCAGTGGATGCCGAGTAAACTGGGACGACGAACATGCTGTTGGAAGCGGAATTCTGGGTCGCGGCCGCGTTCGTGCTGTTCATGGTCGTGGTCTGGAAGGTCGGCGGCTTCAAGCAGCTGACCGGAGCCCTCGACAGCCGCGCCAAGCGCGTCCGCGCCGAACTCGACGAGGCCCGGCGTCTTCGCGAGGAAGCGGCCAGCGTGCTCGCGGACTACAAGCGCCGCAGCTCGGACGCCGAGCGTGAGGCCGAGGCGATCATCGCGACTGCGCGGGCGGAAGCCGAGCGCATCGCCGCCGAGAGCCATGAGCGCCTGAACGACTTCATCGCCCGCCGGACGAAGTCGGCGGAAGCCAAGATCGCCCAGGCAGAGGCCCAGGCCACGGCGCAGGTTCGCGCTGCTGCGGCCGACACCGCCGTCAAGGTCTCCGAGGTGATCCTGAAGGAGCGCATGCAGGGTGATGCCGCGCAGGATCTCGTGCGCCTGAGCCTCGGCGAGGTCAGGAACCAGCTGCGCGCCTGAGGTGTCCGGGCGCACGTGAAAGCCGCCTTCGGGCGGCTTTTTTGTTGCTCGCTCTCGGGACGCGCCTAGATCGATCCGCGCCACGTCGCCCCGGAGAATCGATGCCGCCGGTCATCTCGATCGCCAAACTTTCCAAAGTCTACGGCACCGGCCACCAGGCCTTGAGCGAGGTCGACCTGGAGATCCGCCGCGGCGAGATCTTCGCGCTGCTCGGCCCCAACGGCGCCGGCAAGACGACGCTGATCAACATCGTCTGCGGGATCGTGACGGCGAGTTCGGGCCGCATCCTCGTGGACGGCCACGACATCGCGACGGATTACAGGGCGGCACGCAAGGCGATCGGCCTCGTACCGCAGGAACTGACCACCGACGCCTTCGAGACGGTCTGGGCGACGACGAGCTTCACCCGCGGCCTGTTCGGGCTCAAACCGAACCCCGCCCATATCGAGCGCGTGCTCCGCGACCTCTCCCTCTGGGACAAGCGGGACAGCCGGATCATGACGCTCTCGGGCGGCATGAAGCGCAGGGTGCTCATCGCCAAGGCCCTCAGCCACGAGCCGCGCATCCTCTTCCTCGACGAGCCCACCGCTGGCGTCGATGTCGAGCTGCGCCAGGACATGTGGCGCCTCGTGCGCGGCCTCAGGGACCAGGGCGTGACCGTCATTCTCACGACCCACTACATCGAGGAGGCCGAGGAGATGGCCGACCGCGTCGGCGT